>ERZ808048.36-NODE-36-length-29747-cov-4.955174_pt1 | contig 29747 bp, 33 predicted proteins | sample MGYA00380197_ERZ808048 | MGnify/ENA primary metagenome ERZ808048 (study PRJEB31490, sample SAMN06133377) | cow dung metagenome | isolation source: M1 | host: cow | place: China: Chengdu | collected 2015-05 ... | reverse complement strand
TTGGATCTTTCGGCAGGATGATGATGTTTTCTCCTTCAACATTGCTGTTGTCAACACCGGCTCTAACACCCACGTGTCCGCATGGGACTTCAGATAAGATGAACGGGTATTCGATGATGATATCTTTGGATGAGTCAAGAATACCCTGAATAAAACGCGGGTCTTCTTTGGTGAGACCTGAGATGCGAATTGCATCTTCTGACGGTTCAATGTCTTTTAATGCACGAAGGTATCCGTTTGCTTTCGAGACGATGGTGGATGCAATACATACAATATCTCCGTCTTCAAATGTGGTTTTTTCGCAGAGAATTTCAGCAATGCTGTCTCCTGTTTTGATAAGAGGGATTCCGGCAATTCCGGCGACCTGAATAGACATAGTTTTGTTTTTCTTTTATATGGAGATAAAATAGTTGGTTTGTAATTCGTATGATATGCATGTAATATACGAACGGCATTATGATTCTGAAAATCTGCATTATTTACAGACCAGAAATTAATCCATAACAAAAACCTCACAAAGAGATTATTTCAGAAAATAAGCCCTAAAATAAAAGCAAAATTGAATTAAAAAAGAACAGCAACACTCATATCAGTTCCAATCCAATATATTATGTTATGAATAAGGGTTATGGGCTTATAGCAGGTATTGCAGCTTTCATTATTTTGCTGCTTGCCCCCATTGATCCATCCATCATGCCGGAAGCGGCCAGAATCACTGCCGCAGTTACCGCAATGATGGTTATTTTCTGGATCACACAGCCAATCCCAATCGAGGCAACCTCTCTTATTCCGCTCGTGGCATTTCCGGTTCTCGGCATTTTATCGCCGTCTCAGGTCGGAGTGTCCTATGCAGATAATGTGATTTTCCTCTTTATGGGCGGCTTTATGATTGCAATGGCTATGCAGAGATGGAATCTGCACAAGCGTATTGCACTGAAAATTATCTCAATCACAGGTACAAGTCCTACCAGACTGATTCTCGGATTCATGATTGCAACCGCATTCCTCTCCATGTGGATGTCTAACTCTGCAACTGCAATGATGATGGTTCCAATTGCAATCGCAATTATTGCAACCGTTCTGCCGACTAAAAACTATAAGGATATGGATGAGTCGCAGAAGGCATTCTCCGGATGTTTAGTCTTAGGTATTGCATATGCCGCAGGTCTTGGAGGTATTGGAACTTTAATCGGAACTCCGGCAAACGGAATTTTAGTTGCACAGCTTGCAAAACTCTTCCCAGGAGCACCGGCTATTGACTTCTTCCAGTGGATGCTCTTTGGTGTACCGTTTGTCGCCCTCATGCTTCCGATTATGTGGCTCTGGCTTACCAAAGTCCCGTACAGAAAGATGCCGAAGAGTTTAGATAATACCAAAGAAGCTCTTCAGCGCGAAATCGAATCCATGGGTTCGATGAGCCGTGGAGAAAAGAACACCCTCTTCGTCTTTGTTCTCGTTGCAATCGCATGGATTTTCCGTGCATCCAAAGACATTGGAGGATTCGTAATTCCAGGTTTAGATATGCTCTTCCCAGGAATTGAGGACTGCACCATCGCAATCCTTGGAGCAGTGCTTCTGTTCATGCTTCCAGTCTCCTGGAAGAGACATGAGTTCACCTTAAACTGGCAGTGGGCTGTCAGAATCCCGTGGGGAATTCTGCTTCTCTTCGGCGGTGGTATGGCATTATCCAATGCATTCAAGGCAAGCGGACTTTCCGAGTGTATCGCAGAGTACTTCAGTTTCTTAAACGGAGTTCCAATCGTACTCTTAGTCCTCATCCTCGCAATTGTTGTGATGATTTTAACCGAGTTCACTTCGAACACTGCAGTTGCAAACATCATGATTCCAGTACTTGCCGGAATTTCAGTAACTGCTCTTGCAGTCAACCCGATGCTTATGATGATGACTGTTGCAGTTGCATCATCTCTTGCATTCATGCTTCCGGTTGCAACACCGCCGAATGCAGTTGCATACGGAACAGAATATGTTACTATGAAAGATATGGTTACAGCAGGAGGAGTTCTCAATATGATTGGTATCGTTCTCTTTACCGTCTTCATGTTCACCTTCGTGCTGAACATCTTCGGTATGAGTATTGGTCTTCCTGACTGGGCATTCTCATACATCGCCCCATAATCTTTTTTTTCTAAATCTCTAAACAAACATTTTATCAGCCATGCATGAATATATTTCATCATGTCTGAATTTGCAGAACTTCAGGCACCATCCTTTGGTGCTATTCTTGGAAGAGGCATTCTGGTGACACTTCTTGGAATTATGATGATTGTCTTCACCTACGCCTCAATCCTTGTAGGAGATGTGCTCGCAGCAGTCCTTCTGATTTTCCTTGGAATCTCAATAATTACCACAGGACCCGTATTCTTCGGACGTGAAAAGAACTCCTGGTGGATGATTGTGCTTGGCATCTTAATCATCATCGCAGGCATTCTCGGAATCCTCTTCCCGATGATGTTTACAGTCTATCTGGTCTATCTCGCCGCATTCGCAGCACTCTTTAGCGGAATTACAGATTTAGTTGCCGCATTCTCCGGAAAAGTCGGAACCGCAGGAAAAGTCTTATCCGCACTCTCGGGAGTACTTGGAATCCTGCTGAGTATTCTCTTCCTCTGCCAGCCGCTGATTTCAGCATTCACCATCATTGATGTTGCAGGAATGTTCCTTGTGGCATTTGGAGTTGTTGCAATTATTGAAGCATTCGTTGTCCGCTCTGCGGCAAAGAAGGCTGAATAACTTTATTTTTTCCCGCGTTTGAGGCAAAATTTGCCTCAACCGAAAACCGATTTTCTGCCTTTAAATAAAGATTCAAATAACATCTCTGCGTTAATTTCTGCTCTGTTCTATAGCTTTAAGAAAGAGTGCTTCGTATCTTAGATTTACAAAGGAGATTTAATATTATGAATTCTTTTGCCGTATTCGACGAGGCTTCTGCTGAAGGAGTCTGGAAGGCAATGATTATCAAGTCAATTATCTTCGTATTACTTGGAATCTTCTGCCTGGCATTCCCATTCGCCACAATGAATCTTAGTGCATATCTTCTCGGATTCTTCCTGCTGATTATATCTATCGCCGCAATCTTTTCCGGATTTTCAGCATTCGGTTTCTTTAAAAGAAACTGGATTGTAGTGGTTCTTGGAGTTGTCGGAATTGTTCTTGCGATTTATTCATTCATCAATCCTGAATTTATGATGTCGTTTGCAACAATTATTGTCGGACTTCTCGCACTCATTGCAGGTGTTGCCGATATCGTTCTTGCATTCGGACATGATGTGTCGATTGGAATGCGGATTTTAACAATCCTTCTCGGTCTCGTAGAGGCAGCTATCGGTATTATTTTCTTAATCTTCCCAAGCATTGGAGCACAGGTATTAGTTATCGTGCTTGGCGCAGGACTGATTATCAATGCGGTAATTTCCTTAACCGAAGCTGTTGTGATTAAGAAGGACTTAAACGAACTTAAAGATTAAAAAAGGAGGGAGAAATCCCTTTATGCATATTTTTCGCGAAGCTCGCGTCTTAAGAGCTTCCATCCGTTTACTCTTGGAAGAGCCTCGATTGTTATAACTTTTCGAGGCACTTTGTATCCTGCTAAGTGCTGTTTTGCAAACTCAATTAAGTCTGCCTCATTTTCCGCGGAATATCCTTCCTTCCAGACAACCGCCGCCGCAGGAATTTCTCCTCTGTGTTCGTGAGGCACTCCAAATACTGCAATCTCTGAGATTCCCTCAAAGCGAAGTAATGCATCCTCGACTTCGGTTGGATAAATCTTCCACCCAGACATTACAATCATGTCCTTTTTGCGGTCAGTGATACATAAGCGGTTGTCTGCATCAAGATATCCTACATCTCCTGTTAAGAACCATCCGTCATCCAAGAATGCGGCCTTTGTCTCTTCTTCCATCTTCCAGTATCCAAGAGCAACTGCAGGACCTCTGAGTGCAATTTCTCCCGGAGTTCCAGTCGGCATTTCTTTGGATGCGTCTGCTTCATCTACGATTTTTACTTCAGAGAAGCAGACAGGATGTCCTACACTCTGGAAGCGGTCGGCGGAGGCATAATCTTCGGGGCGGATTACAGTTCCAGTGCCAATAACAACTGTTTCTGAAAGACCGTATGCGTTGATTACCGGGATGTTGTATCTGTAGTGGAAGCGTTTCCAGATATCATGGTGAAGCGGACCGCCGCCGGAGATGATTTCGCGAACTGTTTTGAGACATTCTTCATATCCTGCATTCTCTGGTGCTTCGGTTAAGGAGTGGATTACAGGAGGCATTCCTGCAAGAACTGTTACGCCGAACTTTTTGCAGAGCTCAAGGTAGCGTGTTGGTTCGTATCTCTCCATCATTACATAGAGAGCACCGGCTCTCATTGCAGCAATTCCCCAGGAGAGACCCACATGTCCCATTGGATAGATGCCTAAGTATACATCATCCTGCTTTAAAGTTAAGACATCGCACTCGTTGTGAATCGCAGCAAGCCAGTTTCCATGAGTGAGCATTGCTCCTTTTGGTTTTCCTGTTGTGCCTGATGTGTACTGAAGCTGACATAAATCGTTGAAGTCAGTATTTGCCGGAGGAAGCACATCTGCTGTGCGGAATGATTCGATGTTTTCCGGAACATAGACTGAGATTCCAAGACCTGATGCAGAGTCTTTTCCTTCAGTATCTGTGATGATTACTTTTGCTCCGGAGTTTTCCACCATGTAGGATAGTTCGCTTGGAGTGTAGACACGATTCGTTGGAATTGCAACAGCTCCAAGACGCCATACTGCAAAGTATGAGAAGAGATATTCAGGAGTGCTGTTCATGTAAAGCATCACGCGGTCTCCCTTCTCTACACCAAGTGCCTGAATCTGCCGCGCAATCTCTGATGAGATGGAGAGAATCTCTTTTGAGTTGTAGCTTACATCTCTTTCAGGGCAGTAAAATACAGTTTTATCCAGACGGCAGGCGTTTGCATCAAGGAATGTTGTTATGTTCAGCATGAGTATTCACAAAATGTGCTTTGATGTACAATAATATGCATTTGAAAATATAAATACCTGCGTTAGATTCAGAGAATAATTGAATCAACAGCAGGCAAGTTCTTTAATTTCTGGAGCGCGTCTGCCGGAAGCTGACCGTCAATGATGATAACAAGTCTCGGTTTTTCAACAGCATACGGATCTGTTACGAAAATCTGCCGAAGGGATAAGTCATAACTTGCAAGAACCGACACAGCAGACGACACAATATTTTTGTCTCCTGCATTCTTTGGAAGAATTGTAATTACAGAAAGCCCCAGGTGTTTGGCAACATCAGTAAAATCAGGCGTCACGCGAAGACGGGTAAAGACAGGCTCGAGTTCCTGAAACTCGCGTATGCGCTTTATGGTTGTGTCGACAACCCTCCTGTCAACTTTTACCGCGCGCGACAGGGCAGATGCAGTTATCTCAACATCGTTTACCATAACCTTTCCATCGCCGGAAATCCCGAATCCATTCTCCAAAAGGAAGCGTACGACCTTTTGCTGGGACGGAGAGTCGGAAAATAGCTCAAGAATTCGCTGCCACATTACATAAACGTGTGAGGCAGAAGAAGATAAATGCATTGTCCCGAATCGGCAAAATGTCAGAAACAATTCGGAGGATTTATATTCTACACTGTCTAATATGTATAGGTCATAAGGCGAGGGTAGCCAAGCCAGGTCAACGGCGCTAGCTTGAGGGGCTAGTCTCATAGGAGTTCTTGGGTTCGAATCCCATCCCTCGCACTGTTTTTCTTGTTTCTTAAAATTTCCAAAGAAAATTACTGCATATTTCGCTGTCAAAGAATCTCAGGCACAAATAAGCACATTAATTAGTCCACAAACCAAACCTATAGAGATATGGTATCTGGTATCGTTCTCCCAATAAAAAAGGTCAATTCTCTCGTTGACACAAACATTGTTGTTGAGATTAAAGATGAAGGATGCAAATTCGAGGGACTTCTTGTCGCAATGGACGAATATCTCAACCTCCACCTCGAAGATGCAGTTGAAATCACTGCAGCAGGCAGAAGAAACCTTGGATGTGTCGTTATCCGCGGAAACAACATTCTGAGCATCGCACCGCTCAACTAAATTAATTCATGACATCCAGCACAGAAGAGTTAGCGCAGAAAGCAGAACAGGCACTAACATTCATCAAAAATCACCCGGACGGAATTGTTCAGAGCGAACTTTGGAAAGAGCTTGGAATTGACAGCCGTACCTGCTCACGCATCTTAAAACACTTAGAAGATGAAGGCAGAATTATGCGTCAGGCAGCAAAGGGAAACACATTCCTCGTCAGCTGGGTGAAAACAGATAAAAAAATTGACCCCATGCTCATTATGGCAGGAGACGCAATCCTTCCATGTGTTGCATGCACAGAAGAATGTGATGTTCCATCCTGTAAGATGCTGGAAGACTGGATTTACGAACTGGTCTTCGCAGAAATGGAATAACCCAACATCTTTTTTAAACAGAAACCTTTTTTACACCCGCATGAGATAATTTCTACTATTATGTCGGCAGGTTTTTTCGACCGTTTTACCTCTAAGAAACCATGGGTTGTTGAAAGTATCGCCCCACCTTCAACAGGACATGGTGCAGGAATGCAGGTTCCCGAATACAAGTCCAAACCATATTTCATTGTCGCATCCGTTGAGATGGGAAATACCACCACAAAGTGCATCTTAACCGGAACCGACCTTGCAACAGGACACTCGTATGTACTTGGAAAAACTGTTTCAATGAGCCGTGATGTCCGCCCGCCAAAACCGGGAGAGACAGTCTTTGGTGCAACACTTGACGGAACAGAACTCACACGCGAATCTGTTACCGAACTTGTCCGCGACACCCTCGTGAAATGCCACAAGGAAGCAGACTTAAGCATCAAAGATGATCTCGACTTCGTTGTCAGAAGTACAGGAGTTGTCGCAGCAATGGACTCCCCGGATCAGGTTGGAGAGTTCATCAAAGCTTTAGCAGACGGATGTCTCTTAGCAGGAGTACCGCCAAAGAAGATGACGCCGCCGATGGGAATCGGAAGCCTTCCGCCAAAACTTCGCCCGCACAGTTTCGCAGACCGCTTAGTCTTCACCGGAGCTGTTGCAGGAGTAACTCCGCCGTCTGGAACAACCGGTGTTGAGATGGTTGCAAACGAGATGGAAGGAGAGCTTGCAATGGCAGGAATCAAAGAAGGAGCTAAGTGGACCCCTGTTGATTTCAGAAACCCGTGCATCTCAATGGACTTTGGAACCACCCTTGATGGAAGAATCACAAGCGATGTCGACCCGAATGCAGAATCACCATTCGCAAAGACCATTGGAAACTTCTGCGGCCTTGCAGGAGCAATCCCTGATGCAATTATCAGGGGCACGGGTCTTGTAGACAAGAAGAAGGGTACAGCTCTTGATTTATTCGGCGAGCACTGCGAACCTGCATCCACACGTGCAACAAAGAAGGCTCAGCCGTACATCGACCGCTGCCTTGAAATCATCGAAGTATGCGAAGTTCCGGCAGACAGAACCCGCTTTGGAAAAGTTCCGGTCTGTGCTGATGTCGCAAAAGATTCAGGTATTGTCTTAATCGGTGTTGATGCAGGAGTAAACGGAGACAGAATCCCTGAGCTTGAAGCAATCGGTGCCGAGATGGCAAAGAACGAGAAGAAAGCAGTAATCAAGGAAGTAATCGACCGTGTCTGTGCAGATATCGCACTCCAGATTATCGACCTCTGTGCTGAAAGAAATCTCCTTCCGCCAAACAGTTCCATCGGATTTACCGGACGTGCAATTATTTCCGGAAACAAACCGCAGTACATCTTAGACGGAGTAACCAAGCGCGGACTCTATGCTGAGCCTGTAAACCACTTAGTCTTCGTTGATGACGGTCTTGCACGCGGATCTGCACTTATGGGACGCTGTATGAACAGCATCGGACACCCGAAGTGCCCGATTGGAGGTGTTCGTGGCGGAAAGTGTATTATGGCGAAGAGACAAAAAATTGGGAAGTAATTATGACTGAAAATATTGAAGACGAATTCGATTTAGTCATCCCTCCAGGAACTCCAAGAGCCGCAATCCGTGATGCCGCAATGAAGTTCGATGTTGAACTTGTATCAGTTACAAGACCTCTCAACTTCGCAAACATGGTAAATGACGAGCGCGAACTCTTAGCATTCCGCGGAAAGAAGGAAGAAATCGAAAAGGTAAATGAGTTCCTCTACGCCGAAATCAAAAAATTCATCGGCGAATAACCAACCTCTTTTTTTCAGAAACATATTATACGCATCCACCCAACCAGGATGCATGACTAAGATAATCAGAAAAGTTGTGACATTTACCGCAATACTTTTCTGCATTCTTCTGGTGATTTTCGGATTTGAGTTTGCTTCCCTTTGGACAGGCATTATATTCGCAGTTCTGCTGTGTGCGATAAGTCTTCCTCTGGAAATATTTGCATCAGCAATCCCGCAGGCACTTTTCGAACTTGGAAAACTTTCAAAACATACAGCACAGATTCTGTTCGTTATACTTGATACATCAGCAACTTTTGCAGCACTTTCAATACTTGATTATTTCATGAATGATGTAAGCATCCTGCCAATATCCGCATTTATCATCGCATTAATTATAGCACTGTTTTCGCTTACGGATTTCCAGGAGAAACTGTTGAAAAAAGAAGATAATGGATTGTTAGTTAATGATAGATAGTAGAAAGATTAGGATAAATGACACCCTAATCAGAATCTACTCTTTCTTGTAACTGTTCTGAATCTCAGAAACTGCACGGTTTACTGTTGCACACTTGGATTCAACAAGAGACAGTCTCTCGCGAAGCAGTTCATTCTGGATTTTTAATTCATTGATTTCATCGATTGTATTCGAAAATTTACCATCAACAAAATCCTCGAAACGGCGAATCTGTTTGTGAGTGCCGTACTCAATGATAATCTGACAAACCGCATCAGTAATACTGTCATCACCGCGCTCAAGCTTCACCTGCTCAATGATGTCCAGAACAGTTTTCGGAGCATAGAAGGTAACTCTTTGCTTTGAAGGAATAATAGGCTGTTCTTCTTCCATACTGCATTATATGTCGTTGAAATATAACAGCATTTTGAGGTTTAAATATCCATAAAATAGCACACATATTTGCAAATAGTGTTAAAATAACAACAAAACAATACAATTCTCGTTGTGATGTATTTATATTGTGCTGTTGTGGATGGAGAATGAACAAACAATACACGCAAACCACTGTTCAGAAACAGGCAGTGAACACATAAAAAAAGATGACCGGAAAATTCCGGTTAGTGTATTTCGTGGATTACCATTCCGGAGAGGAGCTTCGGTTCAAACCAGGTGGACTTTGGAGGCATGATAAGTCCGGCGTCTGCCACATCGATTACCTGCTGAGCGGTTACCGGCTGCATGATAAATGCAGCAGAGAATTCACCATTGTCAACATCTTTGATGACGTCTGCGAGCGGAACAATTCCACCAACAAAGGAAATTCTTGGATCACCTCTCGGGTCGAAGATTGCAAGCATGTCATCTAAGACAAGATTCTGAAGAACTGAAACATCAAGTCTCTCGATTGCATCTGCAGTCTCGTCAACTTTTCTTGTAAGCTCGTACCAGTTGCTTTCGAGATAGAGATGGATTACATGCATGTCCGCTCCCTTCTCGACTGCCGGCACTGCATTCTTCTTTACATCAACTTTCTTGATTGGAGTGATATTGAAGCGAAGTGCAAGGTCGGATAAGAACTGATCAGCGTTTAATCCTGCAAGGTCGCGGATTAAGCGGTGGTATCCGTAGATGGTTACTGAATCGTGAGCGAATAAAACACTCATGAAGCGTTCTGCATCCGCGGTCAGACGGTTCTCTGCAAGGCGTCTGTCGTAGACATTTGCGGAAGACTTTGCACGGTGGTGTCCGTCTGCGATGTAGAGATTCGGGATTGCAGAGAACATCTCAGTAATCTTTGCAACTTCTGCTTCCTCATCTACACGATAGAGCTGGTGAAGGTTTCCGCCTTTGGAGGTGTATTCTCCAATCGGCTGTTTTGCATCAGCCATTGCTTTGAGTGCGGATAAGACTTCGCCTGCATCTTTGTAGAGCAGGAAAACCTGTCCTGTGTGTGCAGAAACTGCATCGATGTGACGGGTTCTGTCCTCTTCTTTTTCGTAGCGGGTGAGCTCGTGCTTCTTGATTGTATCGTCTTTGTATTCTGCAACGGAAACGCAGGATACAAGTCCGGTGAAGGTTTCGCCGCCTAAGGTGATGCGGTAAATGTAGTATGCATCCTTTTCATCCTCGACGAAAAGTCCGTCTGCCTTGAACTTTGCAAACATCTCTTTTGCACGCTCGTAGATTGCATCGTCATACGGATCGGTGTCTAAGAGTTCTGCATCAGTTCTGATGACACGAAGAAGGGTGTTTGGATTCTCAGCGATTTCTGCTGCTGCCTCGTCGCGCTCGATGACATCGTACGGTACGGATGGTACGGTCTTGAATGCCTCAGCAGACGGGTGAAGTCCTTTGAACGGATAGATGGTAACCATATGTGATATATTGGTTTGGAGTTCAATAGTAAAATAGCAGATGGTAATCGTAAACGGTGTTGGCGGCACTCGTGCCGGATGTACAATCCGAAAGGCAACTTTAGATGATATTCCGGATATATATCGGATTGAGCTTCTCTGTTTTAACGACCCTTGGGATTACAAGGCAATGATTGAGATGATGACGCTTTACCTTACGTCATTTTATGTTGCCGAGGCAGACGGAAGAATTATAGGCTTTTCCGCCGGAGCTATTGAAGATACCGATGAGGAAAAATATGGTCACGTCTGCAATATTGCTGTAACTCCAGAAATGCGCGGATTTGGAATTGGACGTCTTCTTCTTCGAAAAGTTGAGCGTGATTTCTTCCTCGAAGGATGTCGTGCATGCAGTCTTGAGGTTAGAAAAAGTAATACAAATGCTCACGGATTCTATGAACGTCTGGATTATGAGGACGTCTTGGTGTTTGGCGGATATTATTCAGACGGTGAGGACGCCATCGTAATGATGCGCTGGTTCTAAAAAATAGAAATTATTTATTCAAACTTTTTTCAGGATACCATCCATCCGATTACATAGTATTTGCCGTCGTAATCAAGATAGGCTGAACCGAACTTTTCGCGAATCTCAGCTGCGGTAGAAGGATTGACTCTCTTATCATTCGCGAGAATTTGTGAAAACGTTGTGTCGCGAATGCCAATTCCGCTTGGAGGTCCTTCAAGCATTGGATATTCCGCAAAGATTTCATCCGTCATTTTGATGACAGGCAGGTCATTTCCAATCTCTTCAACCTCCTCTATTGAGAGAGCTCCAGAACTGATTGGCATAAACAAAATGAGAGTAGCACAGAGAACAACAATTACTGCCGCAACAATTCCTAAGACAACTACGACATCTTTTGCTTTTACGTCTTCGCTCATACAACACAATCGACTGCATACCACATAAACATATTGAGCAAAAAACAGCACCAAAATATCTGTTAAACGCCGAATCACCCACATATCTTCCAGAAACACTACATCTGCGGTCCAAAATCTTTATACACTCTGACATGCATGTACTTATCATGAAGAAAATATTGGCAATCCTTCTTCTTTCAGTTGCAGTCATTCTGACGGCAGGCTGTATTTCCGACGGTCCGGAAGAGCCGTACATCCCGGGAGAGGATGAAGAGATTATTGCATGGTACACCGTTACAGTAGAAAAGGTTGCTTCTAATATCTATCCGGGAGATAAACTGGTAATCGCTATTCCGTCTTCTGGATATACCTGGGAAGTGACGGAGAGCTCCGGTCTGGATTATGAAGAGGACTTTGAATACACCGAAAACGGCGGATACTCTTACTTCACCATTTCCGCGGACAAACCGGGAGAATACACCTTTTCCGCAGACCTTCTCCACCTGCAGATGATTGGAGAGCACAAGAAGTATGCTGAGTTAAACATGCCTATTGCTGTTTCCGAAGGAACGGGAAGCGGTGAGACTATCTTAACCCTGACCTTTGACAATGCACTCAACCCGTCACCTGGAGAACCGGTAAAGATAGTAACCGCAGGAAACCCTACAACCGGGTATGTCTGGACGATGAAAGATACTCCGGGACTTACTGTTCTGAGAGAAGAGTATGTTGCAGATGACTCAGGATTACTTGGTGCAGGCGGAAATTATGAGTGGTATGTAACTGCAGAAAAAGCCGGAACATACACCGTCAGAGCAGAGTGTACAAAAGCAGGCAGCAGTCAGATTGAAAACCTCTTCTTCTTTGATCTGATCTTCCTCTAACTTTTTTTTCTTTTCGTCCCGCCTCCTTTATCTCTTATGACTGCGAATAGTAGAACATCTATGTCCGAAGCACCGAAAAAAGTCGCAGAAATCGCAGTCATCTTAGGCATCCCCGAATCCGAAGTCCGCGAAATCGCCAAAGAGTATGAAGTCATTCTTCCGGGCAAAAAAATCGGAAAAGTTGCAGTCTATGAAGACAGCGTTGTTGACCGCTTCAGAAAAGTTGCCGACTTACGCGCTCAGGGACTGCCGCATGAAGTAATTGTGCCAGCCATCCGCGGTGGAAAATCCTTAGAAGAGCGTGCCTTAGAAGACATGAAAAAGATGGGAATCTCTGTTCCAAAGGAAGAACCAAAGGAAGCACCAAAACCGATTCCAAGAACCGAAACCGAAGAGGAATTAATCTTAGCTGTCCGCTCAATGGAATCAAAAGTTGTAAGCATGGATCACCGGTTTGCCGCTCTTCGCGATAAAAACGAGGATGACATGGAAAAATTCACCGATGCAGTAGCCACCCTTTCTGCCGACATTGCATCATTAAAAGACCAGATGTTTACCCTCTGGGATCAGATTGCCTCACTTGAATCATTCCTTAGAGAACAGAGCAAAGAGAATAACAAACCATTCTGGAAGAGATAAAACACACCTCTTCCCTATAGACTACTTTTTTACCTTTCAAGTCCAAAATAATTAAGGTTTAGATAACTCACTAGCCGGGAGTTTTCTTAAAAATGACACAACTAAAAATTACCGATACCACGCTTCGTGATGCACATCAGTCCTTAGCAGCGACCCGCATGCGCACCGAAGATATGCTTTCCCTCGCCGCCGAGATGGAAAAAGCCGGTTTCTGGTCAGTTGAAGCATGGGGAGGTGCAACTTTTGACACCTGTATTCGTTACTTAAATGATGACCCGTGGCAGAGACTGCGTGATCTCCGCGAAATATTTGTAAAGACACCGATTCAGATGCTCCTTCGCGGTCAGAACCTCGTTGGATACAAACACTATCCAGACGATGTTGTTGACAAATTCATCGGAGCTGCCGCTAAAAACGGCATCGGAGTATTCCGCGTATTCGATGCATTAAACGATATCCGCAACATGCAGCGCTCGATGACTGCCGTAATTGATAACGGATGCCACCTTCAGGGCACAATATCATATACTACAAGCCCTGTCCACTCTATCGCCGGCTTTGTGGATATGGCCGAAGAGCTCTACAGCAAGGGATGTAACTCAATCTGTATCAAAGATATGGCTGGACTTATCATGCCGGAAGCAGCGCGCGAACTTATCACCGGCATCAAAAAGCGTGTTGACATCCCAGTATGTCTGCATACCCACTCAACGTCCGGAATTGCCCCGATGAGCTATCAGGCCGCAATCGAAGCAGGCGTTGACATTCTCGATACTGCAATGTCCCCATTTGCAGGGGGCACCAGCCAGCCTGCAACAGAGTCAATTGTAGCATCTCTTGCGGGAACTGCAAGAGACACAGGAATCTCTCTTGAAACCCTTCGCGGAATTAAGAACGAAGCAGTCAAAATCCGTGGAAAATATGACTGCTTAATCGACGGAATCTCGATGCGTATCGATTCTGACGTCTTAGTATACCAGCTTCCGGGAGGAATGATTTCAAACCTTGTCTCTCAGCTCAAAGAACAGAATGCATTAGACAAACTTGACGAGGTTTTAGTTGAACTTCCAAAGGTAAGAGCAGACTTAGGATATCCGCCGCTTGTAACCCCAACATCTCAGATTGTCGGAACTCAGGCTGTCTTAAACGTCTTAATGGGTGGAAGATACAAGACCGTAACAAACGAAGTTCGTGACTATCTCCGCGGCCTCTACGGAAAGAGCCCGAAAGCACTTGACCCGGCATTCATTGAATCCATTGTCGGACCTGTTGACAGAATCGAGTGCAGACCTGCTGACACCTTAGAAGCTGTTTACGACAAGATGAAGGCAGATGCAGAATCACAGGGACTTGTGAAGAAGGAAGAAGATGTCTTAACCTACATCCTCTACCCGGCAATCGCCCCGGCATTCCTCAAAGGAGAAAAGAAGGCAGAGCCGCTTCCGGAACCAAAGACCGCATCTGCAGCAGCAGCTGTTGATTACGAGATTCCGCGCTCAATGGAGGTCGAAGTTGACGGAGAAATCTTTGCAGTCCGTATCTTATCTGTTGAAGGCGAGTCTGTTGTCAGCGCATCCGCTGAAGAAAACCACCGTCCAAGAGGAGATGTTCCAGGCGGTGTCAAGAGCAGTATTCAGGGAATGGTCCTCAGCATCAAAGTTCAGACCGGACAGAAGGTTTCCGCAGGAGACACACTTCTCGTACTCGAAGCTATGAAGATGGAAAATCCGGTTGTCAGCCCTGTTGACGGAACGGTTACCGAAATCTTCGTAGAAGAGGGAGCTGTTGTCCAGAGCGGCGACGTTCTTGTGGTGGTGAAATGAGCAGAAACCAGTACTTCGACAAAGTATTAGTTGCAAACCGCGGTGAGATTGCGATTCGTGTCATGCGCGCCTGCCGTGAGATGGGAATCGAGACGGTAGCTGTCTATTCCGAAGCCGATGAGAATTCTCTCCACGTGAAATACGCGGATGAGGCATTCTTAATCGGTCAGGCCCACCCGACAAAGAGTTACCTCAACATTGAGCGTATCTTAGAGGTTGCAGACATGGCTGGAGCAGACGCTATTCACCCGGATTCTATCTCTTTAAGACAGAATACAACCGCGGATGGGAGAATGAACCGAAGATGACACTCAACGCAGTATTTGTGTATCTCCCTGAATTTGTGGATATAATATCCGGAGTAACAAACATTCGCCAGTATTGACCGGCATCGCGGTATTTTTCCTAAAAGGATATATACTGATACCTCATATTTTTCTCTCATGAAGAAGTCCCCATTAATTCTTATGACTGCTGCAGTCCTCATTGGCTGTATATTTGGAGCGGGCTGTATCTCTTACGAAGAGCTGCATGAATATGAAGTGACATTCGATTACTCCGGCGGAGAGGATTCAGTCTCCGCAAAAACTGGAGAGATTATAACAATCACCACCCAGACAAACCCTTCGACCGGATATTCATGGACTGAACCTGTTGTATCAGAAGGTCTGAAGATTATTGGAACCGGCGGCTATTCAGATGCAGAGCCAGGACTTGTCGGTGCTGGAGGATTCCGTTACTGGAATATTACAGCAGATGAAGCCGGAACTTATACGTTCACAACTGAATACAAACGCCCGTGGGAATCTGAATCAATCAGCACCATCAAAGTGACAATTACTTTCAGCTAAGTTCAAAATAGAACAGTAAAATATCAGAAAGGAGGAGCAGATATGGATAAGAAAATCGTTGAAATGTTACACCTGGGATTAGAACCGGTCGGCATCACCGTCTGTTGACTACGAGATTCCGCGCTCTATGGAAGTCGAAGTTGACGGAGAAATCTTTGCAGTCCGCATCTTATCCGTTGAAGGCGAGTCTGTTGTCAGCGCATCCGCTGAAGAAAACCACCGTCCAAGAGGAGATGTTCCAGGCGGTGTCAAGAGCAGTATTCAGGGAATGGTCCTCAGCATCAAAGTTCAGACCGGACAGAAGGTTTCCGCAGGAGACACACTTCTCGTACTCGAAGCTATGAAGATGGAAAATCCGGTTGTCAGCCCTGTTGACGGAACGGTTACCGAAATCTTCGTAGAAGAGGGAGCTGTTGTCCAGAGCGGCGACGTTCTTGTGGTGGTGAAATGAGCAGAAACCAGTACTTCGACAAAGTATTAGTTGCAAACCGCGGTGAGATTGCGATTCGTGTCATGCGCGCCTGCCGCGAGATGGGAATCGAGACGGTAGCAGTCTATTCCGAAGCCGATGAGAACTCTCTCCACGTGAAATACGCGGATGAGGCATTCTTAATCGGTCAGGCCCACCCGACAAAGAGTTACCTCAATATTGAGCGTATCTTAGAGGTTGCAGACATGGCAGGAGCGGACGCCATTCACCCGGGATACGGTTTCCTTGCGGAGAAGGCGGCATTCTCCGGAGCAGTGAAGAAGGCAGGCTTTGCATTTATCGGACCGTCTGAAGAGACCATCCGCATGATGGGTTCAAAGCTTGACTCCAAACAGGCAATGCATGATGCAGGCGTTCCTGTTCTCCCGTGGACACAGTCCACAAGCCACGAGGAGGCAAAGGCATTCGCAGAAGCGATTGGATATCCTGTAATTGTCAAAGCTTCTGCCGGCGGCGGCGGAATCGGTATGACGATTGTAAACAACGAGGCAGAACTCGATGAAGCAATCGCAAAGTCCAGCAGAACTGCGGCCGCCGCATTTGGAGACTCAACAGTTTTCATCGAGAAGTATCTTGCAAAGCCAAGACACATTGAGGTTCAGGTTTTCGCAGACAAGCAGGGAGATGTTGTTCACCTCTTTGAGCGTGAGTGTTCTATTCAGAGAAGACACCAGAAGTTAATCGAGGAAGCACCATGTCCGATTATGACGCCTGAGCTTCGCGAGCAGATGACTCAGTCTGCAATTACTGTTGCAAAGACCTGCGGATACGAGAATGCAGGAACAGTTGAGTTCCTCTATGATGACGGAAAGTACTACTTCATGGAGATGAACACCCGTCTGCAGGTTGAGCACACTGTAACCGAGCTTGTAACCGGTCTTGATATGGTCAGAATGCAGATTATGGTTGCTGCAGGCGAGCCGCTTCCATATGCACAGGAGCAGATTACCTGCCGCGGACACGCTATCGAGTGCCGTATCAATGCAGAAGACCCGATGAACAATTTCATTGCAGACGCCGGAAAGATTACTCACTACAGATCTCCGGGAGGTCCGGGCATTAGAATCGACAGCTGTATCCACAACGGATACTCGATTCCTCCGCACTATGATTCCATGATTGCAAAGCTCTGCGCCCGTGCAATGACCCGTGAGGATACAATCAACCGTATGCGTCGCGCACTGATGGAGTATGTTATCTTAGGTGTTAAGACTACACTTCCACTCCACTATGCAGTTATGAACAACCCGGAGTTTATCGCAGGAAATACGCATACCCACTTCCTCTCCGAGCCAACTGTTGAGAGTTCTCTCTCGCAGTACATGCGCGAGAGTGAGACACGTATGCATCAGCTTGCAGATTCTCTGAAGTTCGAGAAGGGCAAAACAGTTGCAGTAACCGCGGCAGTTACTGCATATATGAACGCGTTAGCCCAGAAGAACGCAGCCAGGAAGGAATAAATCCCTCCAAACTATTTTCGGAACATATATATTCTCAAACAGCATTCTTAATATGCAATTTTTGCTGCGGTGGCCTAGCTGGTTAGGGCGTCGGACTCATAATCCGAAGGTCGGGGGTTCGGATCCCTCTCGCAGCACTTTTCCTTAATTCCTTTATACTATCAGTGCCTATTTTCTTTCATGAAGAAGTTCGCGATATTTCTTGTAACACTTCTTGTTCTGGGCTGTTTTGTTTCCACCGCCAGTGCAAGTGATGATGGTGTCACCATCTCAAAAGCATCCGTTCTCGCAAAGGAGGGAGAGGTTGTTCAGATTACTGCTGTTGGAAACCCGACTACAGGATATATGTGGTCTGAGCCAAAACTCTCAAACGGTTTAACACTTGTTTTGTCTGATTATACCCAGTTAAAACCAGGTATGATTGGAAAGGGAGGCATATTTGAGTGGTGGGTTTCAGCAGACAAACCAGGATTCTATCTCTTCGAGACTGACTATGCCCGCATGTCCGGAAGTCCTATAAAAACTCTTCAGACAGTGATAATTATCGTGCCTGATGTGCTGAATATTCCAAGCGGACTGATTTCTTACTATGAATTATAATGAGGTATCAATATGAAGAAAATTATAATCTTATCTCTGGCATCCATTGTTCTCTTTGGATGCGTATTTGGTGCAGGATGTATCTCCAATGACAATATAGAGTTCAGTTATTCAGGAGGTGAACAATCAATCTCTGCAAAAGCAGGAGAGATTATTACCATAACGACAGAGACAAATCCATCTACAGGATATTCATGGACTGAACCTGTTGTATCTGAAGGTCTGACGATTGTTGGAACTGGCAGTTACTCAGATGCTGAACCAGGACTTGTCGGTGCAGGAGGGTTCTGCTACTGGAATGTTACCGCAGAAAAGGCCGGAACATATACGTTCACCACAGAATACAAACGCCCGTGGGAAACTGAATCTATCAGTACAATCAAAGTGACAATTACTTTCAGCTAAAATAATCGAGGTGTGATGGTATGAAAAGCCCAAAGAAATTCAACAAAATATTCCTTGCCATTCTCGCGGTCAGTATCATAATGCTATTTATCGGAATGGCAAGTGAAAATATCCCACTTTTGGGCTTTGCACTTTTGATTGCTTTTGGCTCTTTTATTTTTAGAGCAATAACATTCCGTTGTCCTTACTGCGGATATTATTTAGGCAGAAGAAGCGGAACATACTGCCCACGATGTAAGAAAGACATTGAATAAAAAATAGAAAATCCCTCTATGTACTCGCATAGAGGAAATCACACTCAATATTACTCACCCTTTGTTTCCAGAATTTTTCTAAAAGCAATACCTGCTTTTTCCATCTCACTTTCCCGCGCATTCTGAACTAACGCATGGAAGTGACCGCTTCCAGCCCTCTTCTCAGCAATCCACTCTGCCGCAAACTCGCCGGACTGAACCTCACGGAGAATTTCCTTCATATCAGCCTTCAGCCTGTCTGAGATCAGACGGTTTCCGCGCGTGATACCTCCGTAGCTCGCAGTCTTGGAGACGGAATTGTACATCTCGCCAAAGCCTTTTGCATAGATTAAATCAATAACTAGCTTTACCTCATGCGCACACTCCGAATAAGCAAGTTCTGGCGGATAACCTGCTTCAATCAGAATATCAACAGCTGCCTCGATTAACGCAGGAATGCCTCCGCAGATAATTGCCTGCTCACCAAAAAGGTCTGTCTCTGTCTCATCTTTGAAGGTCGATTCAATAATTGCTGAGCGCGAAGAACCAATTGCCGAAGCAAAACCAAGTGCAGTCTTCAGCGCAAAACCTGATGCATCCTGATGGATAGAAACAAGCGAGGCAACACCGCACCCTTCCTCATAGAGCCTTCGAACCATTGGGCCGACACCCTTTGGAGCGACAAGAACAACATCCACAAACTCCGGAGGCGTAATGAAATTATAGAGAATATTGAAACCATGCGCGAAGAGAAGAGTGTGTCCCTCTCTCAGATATGGAGCTATATCTTCTGCATAGATATCTGCTGTAGATTCATCCGGGAATAAAAGTGCTAAAACATCCGCAGACTTTACAGCATCGGAAACCGACATAACAGAAAACCCGTCGGCCTTTGCCTTCTCAAAACTATTTCCCGCGCGGTTTCCGACAATCACATCCGCTCCGCTGTCTCTAAGATTCAGCGCCTGCGCCCTTCCCTGAGAGCCATATCCAAGAATTGCAACACGCTTACTTCGGAAATGCATCTCATCTTCGGTTGAGACAGAATACGTGTTCATACCTGCATCTTAGGTTTTAGTTCAAACTATATATTTCTACGGCGCATGCACTCATTTATGAAAAAATCCAAGGCCGATTAGGCCTCCTTTATCTTACGATACAGAATATTAAACAAAAAGTTATATAGACTGATGCCTATAAAGATAGATACACGTTAAACTTCCCTGCAAATAGTACGCAGAAGTTGACGGGAAAGGACACGATAGATAATGTCATTACCAGATGTTCAGTCCACCGCGCCTGATGTAAGAATCAGCCTTACGCGTGTTGGTGTGAAAAATGTCAAGAAACTCGTCGAAGTGGCGAGACCAGGAAAGACACGTCCAGCAATTTTCATTTCTGAATTTGACGTGTTCGTTGATCTGCCAAGCAGCCTGAAAGGTGCAAACCTTTCCAGAAACTTCGAAGTAATTGACGAAGTCCTTCAGCAGGCAACTAACGGCGAGGTCAAAGGAATTGAAGACATCTGCGGCGTTGTCGCAAAGAAGCTCTTAGACCACCACGAGTACGCAGAGCAGACCGAAGTCTTCATGCACAGCTGCTACATGATGAACCGCGAAACTCCGGTTTCCAAGACCACCTGTCAGGAAGTCGTAAATGTCTATGCACATGCAATCGCACAGCGCAACAACAACGACCCGATTGTCAGAAAGAGCATTGGAGCTGAAGTTACCGGAATCACTGCATGTCCGTGCGCACAGAACATTATGAAAGACCACGCAATGCGCGTTATGGAACAGCTCGAGATTCCAAAAGACAAGATTGATGCATTCTTCCAGGAAATCCCGATGGCTTCCCACAACCAGCGCGGACGCGGATTCTTATCCATCGAGACTGACGGCGAAACTATTGTCCCGCTCGACAAAGTCATCAACGTCTTAAAGGACTCCATGAGTGCAAGAATCTACGAACTCTTAAAGCGTGGAGACGAGAGCTACGTCGTTATGGCAGCACACAAGAACGCACGCTTCGTCGAAGACTGTGTTCGTGAGATGGCACGCCAGGTCGTTGCAAACTTTGCAGATCTCCCGGGAGAGACTCGCGTAACTCTTCGTCAGACCAATGAAGAGAGTATTCACCAGCACGATGCATACGCAGAGCGCGATGCAACTCTTGCTGAGCTCAGAAACGAGCTGAACGCATAAATAAAAATCTCTTCAAAACCTTTATTTTTTATTTTTAAACAATTTACTCTAGCGCATTTTGAATTAGAGCGCAATTTAGACGATTCTGCAAAAACACACACTTAGACACATATGATTTGTGCGATTCGTGTGATTTATTTTAACAGACGTAATATCATAACGGCGCGAACTCGCCAGATTAGAGTTATTTCTCAAAAAGGAAAGAGAATCTTTAATATTACACAATAAAGAGATAATATATAACGTACCTCGGTACGTGTCATTAATCCAAAAGGACAATGGTAATATTTCCGTATAGCTGTTTGAATACCCTAAATAACTTAGGATGAGGCGAAAACATTGTCGAAAGTAGTAGAAATTTCCCCGACCACCAGACATGAAGGTCACTCCAAACTCGTTTTAAAGGTCAACGATGAAGGCATCATCGAGCGCGGAGACTGGCTTTCTATCACCCCGGTTCGTGGAGTAGAGAAGCTTGCCATTGGAAAGACCTATGAGCAGGTTCCAAAGATCGCTTCCCGCGTGTGTGGTATCTGTCCGATTGCACACACCCTTGCCGCAACTGAGGCTATGGAAGCATCCATGGGTGTTGAGATTCCAGACGACGCATACCTTCTGCGTATCATTCTGCAGGCAGCAAACAGACTGCACTCCCACGCACTGCATGACATCCTTGCACTGCCGGATATGTACCTCCCAGGTACTGACTCCAAGATCAACCCGTTCTCCCCAGAGGAGCCGGTTAGATCCGTTGCAAAGCGCATCCAGACTCTCCGTATGATCGGTCAGACCATCGGTGAGATCGTTGGTGGCGAAGCAGTTCACCCATCCAACACTCGTGTTGGTGGTATGTACAAGAACATCACCCCACGTGCAAAAGCAAAGATCTACGATCTCGCAAAGCAGGCACTCCCGCTCGCACGTGAGCAGATGGAATTCATGATCAACGTCTTCGAGAACTACGGCAAGCGTGACTGGGCAGAGATGTGCGGTCGCGAAGTTGCAATCCCGAAGGACCTTGGATTCCACCAGCAGGGATACATGGCAACCGACCCAATGTACGGAAGCTCTTCCCTCGACGAACACCCGACCTGGGACCCATCCCGCTGGCTCGAAGTCAGACCATGGGACTGGTACATGGGTGAAGAAGAAATCACTCTTGAAGACGAAGCATACCCAATTGGCGGAACCACCAAGGCAGGAACCAAGGCATGGCCGCAGATGCAGGCATGCACTGGTGTCCCACTCTACGACGGCCAGCCGGTCGAAGTCGGTCCACGTGCACGTCAGGCAATCTTCAAGAACTACGACCGTAAGGGCGCAATCGGCTTAAACATCGCTCGCGAGATGGAGTACATGGACTCTGTCTACAAGATGATCGAGGCAGTCGACGCACTCAACACCAGCGGATCCACCGTCGCAGACGTCATTCCGCAGGGTGACGGTTCTATCGGATGGGCATCCAACGAAGCACCACGTGGATCTGACGTTCACCTTGCAAAGGTCCGCAACGGTAAAGTCGAGTGGTTCTCTATGCTCGTCCCGACCACCTGGAACTTCCCAACCTGCAGCCGTGCACTCACTGGCGCACCATGGGAGCTCGCAGAAGTTATTGTCCGTGCATACGACCCGTGTGTCTCCTGTGCAACCCACATGATTGTACTGGATGAAGACAACAAGCTTGTTGCACAGAAGCTCCTTGAGTAAGTAATATACAATGGATGGCCTATTCCCAGAAATAATAATAGCCGGAGTCGGTAACGAACTCTTTGGCGACGACGGATTTGGTCCCGCAGTTATCAGAGCTTTAGCTGACCACGAACTCCCAGACAATGTAAAAGCAATGGATGTCGGCCTTGGAGGCCCCCACCTCATCTTTTCCATGCTGGAACCGGAGGTAACTAAGAAGTTGATTATTGTGGATTGCATGGACTTCGGTGGAAAACCCGGAGACGTGACGAAGATTCCAGCCGACCTTTTGCCTGAGGGCAGGGAAGAGCGTTACATGGACGCCCATTCCGGAAATCTGCTTGATCCAATCGGCAGACTGAAAGGAAAAATGGACATTGTTATCATTGGGTGCCAGCCCGCGTGTATTCCAGCTCCGGATTCCGAAGACTTTGTTCTCGAACTGAGCCCGGAGGTCGAAGGAGCCGTTCCCAAAACTGTATCTGTCATTTTACAGGAGATAGGAGCTTAAAATGGGATTATTAGATAAACTCAAGAGCTTACTGTTCGGTAAAGAGGCTGTCAGAGAGGGAAAACAGGACGCAAAGCCTGGTGCAAAACCAGCTGACGAAGCTATTGTCGAAAAACCAGTTGAACAGCCGAAAGTTGAGGTTAAAGCCGAAGCTCCAGCTGCAAAACCGGCAGAAGACAAAGTCGAACAGGTCGAACAAAAGCATATTATTCAAAAACCTAAGGAGGAGAAGCCAGTGGCTGACAAGATTACTGTAGGACACGTTCACATGAGCGGATGTACCGGATGTCTCGTGTCCCTTGCAGATAACTACGAAGGATTACTCACAATCCTCGATAAATACGCAGATCTCGTCTACTGTCTGACTCTTGCTGATGTACGTCACATCCCAGAGATGGATGTCGCATTAGTTGAGGGTTCTGTCTGTATTAACGACGAGTGCTCTATGGAAGAGATTTTAGAAACCCGCGAGAGAGCAAAGATTGTTGTTGCTCTTGGCGGATGCGCCTGCTACGGAAACACTACCCGTTTCTGCCGCGGTGGTCAGCAGAACCAGCCGCAGCACGAGGGCTTCGTCCCAATCGGAGACCTTATCAAGGTCGATGTTTACATCCCGGCATGTGCACCAACCCCGCAGCAGATTAGAAACGTCTGTTTAATGGCATACCTGTTACTCAAAGGAAACGACGAGCAGAAGGCACTTGCAACCGCATACCTTACCCCGTTAATGAACCTTGCAGCAGCAGGAACCGAAGCATGTGGCTGCGACCTGATGACCGAAGTCATCAACCAGGGCCTCTGTATGGGCTGTGGAAGCTGTGCAGCAGCATGTACCGTCCGTGCAATCACCATGCAGTACGGCAAGCCACAGGTCGAGCGTGACCTCTGTATCAAGTGCGGAGCATGCTACGCCCAGTGTCCAAGAAGCTTCTTCAGCTTCGACGTCTGCGGACAGTACGAATCAATTACCGAACTCATCGGCGAGGTTATGAAACCATAAGGTTCGGAGGTAAAAGAAATGTCTGAATATCTTGGAGAATACAAGGCAGTCTACAAGGCAAAGTCCGCCTGTGGAGACATTCTCGGTAAGGCCCAGGACGGAGGAATCGTCACCTCGATGTTTGCATACGCACTCGAAGCAGGCATCATTGACGGAGCAATCGTCGCAGGACCTGGAGCAGAGCCGTACAAGCCGGAACCGATGATCGCAACCACCATCGAGGAACTTCTCGCAGCACGCGGAACCAAGTACTCGATTTCCCCGAACATGTCTCTCATTAAAGAGGCAACCCGCAGCTACGGTCTTGACAAGATTGGTATCGTCGGCACCCCGTGTCAGATCCAGGCAGTCAGAAAGGCACAGCTGTACCCAATCGGTCTCCGTGACGTACCAGACAAGATTGCTCTTGCAATCGGTATCTTCTGTATGGAGAACTTCCCGTACCAGGGTCTCTACCAGATGGTCGAAGACCACTGTGCAACCAAGATCGACAATGTCACTAAGATGGACATTGGAAAGGGTAAGTTCACTGTTTACACCGAGCGCGGTGCACACGCAGAGATCCCACTCAAGGTCACCCACAAGTACGAGCAGCCAGCATGTCACGTCTGTCTCGACTACGTTGCAAACATGGCAGATATCTCCACCGGATCCGTCGGAACTCCAGACGGATGGTCCACTGTTATGGTCCGCTCCAAGGCAGGAGAAGCAGCATTCCAGAAGGCAGTCGATGCAGGCTGGATCGTTGCAGAGTCCATGGACGGAGTCAAGCCAGGACTTGAACTCGTCGAGAAGCTCGCAAAGACAAAGATCGACAACAACAGAGCATACCTCGAGCACAGAAAGCACGAGGGCACTCTCCTCAAACCACTGCGCTCCCCGTACATTTAAACGGAGTCCATTGGATTTGTGCATGTACCCCACCCTCTCGGGTACATTTTTGTCGCCCGTATGTCCGCGGTTTTCCGCGGACATTTTCAGGCGCTGTATCTCTTTTATCTTTAATTACAAGTATACTAAAAAATAGATTCACCTGCTACTTTCTCATAACAGATTCTGCGCAGAATGTTAGGAGATAGAAACTGCCTTACACACTTCTCGCACATACCGCACGAAAACATACACAACAAGAACTGCGGCAAACAGAATAACAACAGCAGGCACAACATACCATACCACCGAAATAAAACCAGCCTCAACCAGAGACTGGATTCCAAATAAATACGCAGTCGCTGTAACAACAAACGGGAAAGTAAATGCCGCATAACTTGGATAAAATGGAAGCTTCAAAAGCTTTGGAAGCTGAAGCAAAACCAGAACCAAGACAAACGTCTCTGCAAGTAAAAGTGCAGATACAATTCCCCCATTCGAAGAAAAACTCTGCACATATCCCGCGAGGATAATAGAAATTGGAGCCGCAAAAATACACACAAGAGGCTTTGCAGGTTCCGGAATTGGAATCTGAGTACATCGAATCAGAAGAGCAGGGAGAAGCGGAACCAAAGCCGCAAGCCCAAACCAGAAACAGATTTGCCCAATTGGAATCTGGTTAAAGTATGGAGCAGTAATTGATGCCAGAACAATTCCAACATAAACAACAAGCCAGCTTGGAAACACCTGTGAAAGCTTAGGCTCTTTCAAGAAACGGATTGAGAAGAACACAATCAAAACTGCATGTAAAACAACTCCTGCATACCATAGAAAAACTGCCGAATCTCCAACAATCTCTGCAAGATAAACAGACAAAGCCATAGTCGCCATCGGAAAAGTTCCGGCGACTGACGCCAGAATAGGGTCATGCAAAGCTGACCTAATCTGAGCCGGGAAAAGAACAGCCTTTAAAATAAGCATAACCCAAAGAACTGCAGAGACAGCACCGAACATGAACTGCAGGACAAAACCTGCATACGGCATATTCAGAATAGGACCGAAAAACTGCATCAGCAAAATTCCAAGGGAAGCAATCGCAAGCATAACCCCGCTCACCGGAAGAGGTAAAACAGAGAGAACTTTTTTGAAGGTGTTCATTAGTTACAGTACTGTATGACTTCCAGACAAATTAAAGAGATGATTCTCTCTGCCGCAAACCAAAACCCAATACACCACGAAACCAAATATAACTTCAAAGCACACCAAACCATCCGAAATATTATTCCCTTTGAATGGCGTAAACAATCGTATATATAATTCGGAGACGGAAAATCCATGACACATCCCATCTTTGATCTTCTGCGCCTGCTCGACGAAGCCGGAATGAACAACCCTGTCCCGGCAGAAGTCCTTGCCGAAAAACTCAACATCTCCAGAACAACCCTCTGGAAATACGTAAACCTCCTGCGTGAAGTAGGCTATGTAATTGAAGCATCACCAAAAACAGGATACGCTCTAAGAAAGCGCACATGGCTTCTCCTCCCATACGAAGTCAAACGCCACTTAAAGACAAAAAGCATCGGACAGGAAATGCACCACTTCGAAGAAGTATCATCTACCAACGCCTTAGCACGTCAGATGATGCGTGAAGTAGGATGCGAAGTACAGCCGGGCACAGTCTTAATCGCAGAACAGCAGACCGGCGGAATTGGAAGACTCAACAGAGTCTGGATGAGCCCCGAAGGCGGAATCTGGGCAACAATCGTTGTCAAGCCTGACATTGACGTAGAAAACACCTTCGTCATCATGGCTGCCGCCTCCTTAGCACTCGCAAAAGCAATCCGCCATGAATTCGGTCTCTCAGCCCTCATCCAGTGGCCAAACGACGTCTTCATCGGAGACAAAAAAGTAGCCGGAACAACCCTCGAACTCTCCGCAGACAAAGGAAGAATCCGTTACTGCTTAATCGGAATCGGAGTAGATGTAAACCTCTCCGTCGAAAAATCAATGCCGAGCTTAAGCGACATCGTAACATCCCTCTCTGATGAACTCGGACACGAAGTAGAACGTGCAAAGTTCTTCGCTGTCTTCCTCAAAGAGTTTGAGAGAAGATACGCAATGATCTTAAAAGGCGAGACCGAGCCGCTGTTCCGTGAATGGAGAAGCCTCTCGCACACATTACACCGCCGTGTTAGAATCCGCACACTCCACGAAGGATTCGACGGCGAAGCAATCGACATCGATGAACGCGGAGCACTCCTCGTACACAGAGACGACGGAGATGTAGAGCGCGTCATCGCAGGCGACTGCTACCTGCTCTAAATATGGGAAAGAAAAAGAAAAACCGCATCCCGTTAAAAGACCTCTCGAAACTCGCAGAAGACGAAGGTCTTTACTTTAATCGGGAACTGTCATGGATAAAATTCAATGAACGGATTCTTGCAGAAGCTGCAAATCCAAACACCCCTCTTCTTGAACGCGTCAATTTTTTCAGCATCGTGTCTGGAAACTTTGACGAATTTTTCCAGGTGAGAGTACCTGAGTATCAGAAAAACTCCCGCATCAACAGTGAAGAGTTTCTCGAAGTTGCAGGAAGTGTGACAACACTTGAGATGATTTACTCACGGGTAATCGTACTCATGCGAAAAGCATCCACACTCTGGAGAAAAGAACTCGCACCTGAACTTGACGCAAAAGGAATCCATATCATCACATGGTCTGACTGTACCAGAGATGAAAAGGAAAATCTCTTAGATCAGATAAAGGATGAAGAATACACAATCCTCCGCGGTGAACGTTTCACAGACCTGCGTCTCGATGAACATCTGGAAGGATTTGCCCTCCTTGCAGAGACCAGAAACGGAAGAGCAGCAGTACCAATCCAGAATATCATAGACAAGATTGGACGCTACCTTCCTGTCAAAGGCAGGACAAACACATTTGTCCTCATAGAAGACGTACTTAGAAAATACGCCGAACATCTGTTTGATGAAGATGTCTATGCAGTAATGCCTGTCAGGCTCACACGCGAAGCAGAAAAAGTACTGAAAGGTGATGATGCAGATGATATCATCTTCCAGGAACAGAAACTATCAGACAGACTTCCAAGCAGACTTGAAACACCGGAAGAACTTCCATTCGGATACACAGCACATCTTGTATCAGCTCTCGACCTTGTACCTGAACTTGTATTTGACACCAAAGGACCGCTTGGTGCGGCAGACCTAAAGGAAATCCCGGTTGACAAACAAGAACTTCGCTTCCCTCAGTTTATACCAGGAATGCCCAAAGGTCTTGAAAAAACAAAAGGACTCTTTGACGCAATCTCAAAGAAGGACAGAATCCTCTTTACTCCATACCAAAGCTTCGATGCACTTGTAAACTTCCTGAAAGCAGCAGGAGAGGATGAAAATGTCACAGAGATTTCCATGACGCTCTACCGGCTCGGCTCGAAGTCACCTGTAGTTGAAGCATTAATCAACGCAGCAGAAGCAGGAAAGAAAGTAACAGCAGTAATCGAACTCAAGGCAAGTTTCGACGAAGAAAGGAACTTCCTCTGGTCTGAAAAACTCAAAAAATCAGGGGTTGATGTAATATTCGGAGTTTCAGGACTAAAGACCCATGCAAAATGCTGTATTGTAAGCAGGAACGAAGAGGTCGGGACAAAATACTATGCAACAGTATCTACTGGAAACTACAATGCAGGAACTGCCCGCATATACTCTGACCTTTCACTGTTTACAGCTGATGATAGAATCTGCAGTGACCTGAGGCGTCTCTTTTCACAGATTAAAGAAGACAAAATATCAGGAGGGTTTGAAAGCCTGATTGTAAGCCCGAAGGATATGGAAAAGCAGATTCTCGAACTTATAGAGCGCGAAGCAGATTCAAAAGGGCATATTATTTTGAAGATGAACTCCCTAACAGATAAGACAATTATCAACGCGCTGTATGCGGCATCCCAGAAAGGCGTGAAGATAGAGCTATGTGTCAGAGGAATCTGCATGCTTCGCCCAGGCGTTGAAGGGCTTTCAGAAAACATCAGCGTTGTCTCTGTTGTTGGAAGATTCTTGGAACATGCAAGAGTATTCTACTTCGAAAAATCAGGAAGGCTCTACATCGGAAGCCCTGATATGATGCCGAGAAACTTACACAAAAGAGTTGAGATTCTATGCCCTGTGTATGATGCAGACTGCCGCTCTGAAATAGAACACCTGCTTTCAATATGGCTCTATGACAAAGTAAAAGGTTACAGCCTTGACTCAGAAGGAAGGTATTTCGTATCAGGAAAGAATGGAATCTCATCACAGGAACAGTTTATTTCAATGATGAAACAATGAAGCACAGTATCGTTACCACTGAAGAAGAGATTATTCAAACAGCAAAAACAGCTGAAGAAGTCTGGCAGGAATACTACACCACGCTTATCGGAGAAGCGCAGGTCTCGTATATGGTAGAAAACTTCCAGTCCAAATCTGCCATTTCAAAGCAGATTGAGGAAGGGTACACATACTACCTTCTAAAAGATGATGATATTGTAGGTTATGTTGGAATATGTCCAAAGGAAGAATACCTTTTCCTAAGTAAACTATACATC
>ERZ808048.35-NODE-35-length-30034-cov-5.669226_pt1 | contig 30034 bp, 25 predicted proteins | sample MGYA00380197_ERZ808048 | MGnify/ENA primary metagenome ERZ808048 (study PRJEB31490, sample SAMN06133377) | cow dung metagenome | isolation source: M1 | host: cow | place: China: Chengdu | collected 2015-05 ... | reverse complement strand
TATGGTAAGTTACAAAGAACTCGGCTTGGTGAACACCAAAGAGATGTTTGCTAAAGCAATCAAAGGCGGATACGCTATCCCAGCCTTCAACTTCAACAACATGGAGCAACTCCAAGCTATCATCAAAGCAGCTGCTGAGACCAAGAGCCCAGTTATCCTCCAAGTATCTAAAGGTGCGCGTAACTACGCTAACCAAACCCTCCTCCAATACATGGCACAAGGTGCTGTAGAGTATGCTAAAGAGTTGGGTTGGGAGAAGCCACAAATCTGCTTGCACCTCGACCACGGAGATAGCTTCGAGACTTGCAAATCTTGCGTTGACTTCGGTTTCTCAAGCGTTATGATCGACGGTAGCCATCTCCCATACGAGGAGAATATCGCTCTCACCAAGAAGGTTGTTGAGTACGCTCACGCACACGATGTAACCGTTGAGGCAGAGCTCGGCGTGTTGGCAGGTGTTGAGGATGAGGTATCTGCTGCTGAGAGCCACTATACCAAACCAGAAGAGGTAGTAGATTTCGCTACTCGCACAGGTTGCGACTCACTCGCTATCTCTATCGGTACTAGCCACGGTGCTTACAAGTTCACCCGCGAGCAATGTACTGTTGACCCACAAACTGGTAAGCTCGTTCCTCCTCCATTGGCATTCGATATCCTCGACGCTATCATGGAGCAATTGCCAGGTTTCCCAATCGTACTCCACGGTTCTTCTTCAGTTCCACAAGAGTATGTTGATATCATCAACCAATACGGTGGTAAATTGCCAGACGCAGTAGGTATTCCAGAGGAGCAACTCCGCAAGGCATCTGAGAGCGCAGTTTGCAAGATCAACATCGACTCTGACAGCCGTTTGGCTTTCACCGCTGCTGTTCGCAAAGTGTTCGCTACCAACCCAGGTGAGTTCGACCCACGTAAATACTGCGGCCCAGCTCGTGACCTCATGACCGAGCTCTACAAGCACAAAATTATCAACGTGTTGGGTTCAAATAACAAAGCGGAGTAATCGGCTTTGTTATTTGAAGTTAGAAAAAGTTCTAAAAGTTCTAGTCGCACCTATGGTGCTGTTCTAAACGTTCTAAGCGCAACAGAGCTGCTGTTCTAAAGAATAGTTAAACCCTTAGAACCTTTTAAACTCTTAGAACTCTTAGAACCCTTAGAACCCTTAAAATCTAAAACATTTATGTTGAAGTTCATGACCGCTGCTGAAGCAGCGCAATTAGTGCCTAACGGAGCAATATGCGGTATGGGTGGTTTCACCCCAGCCGGCGCTCCTAAGGATGTTCCTTCTGCTATCGCAGCAATGGCTGAAGCACTCCACGCAGAAGGCAAACCATATAAGATTGGTATGTACACGGGTGCCTCAACAGGCGACAGCTGCGACGGCGCACTCGCTCGCGCACACGCCATCGAGTTCCGTACACCATACCAAGGCAACAAAGACCTACGAACCGAACTCAACGCACAAGGTGCACACTACTACGATATGCACCTTAGCGAACTCGCACAAGATCTACGCTACGGCTTCATGCCAAAACCAGACTTCGCAATCATCGAAGCTTGTCAAGTAGTAGAGAAAGAGGGCATGGTGGAAATCGTTCCAACTGCTGGCGTAGGTAACGTGCCAACCTTCTGCCGTTTGGCTGACAAAGTGATCGTAGAGCTCAACGAAGCAATGCCTGCTACCATGCGTGGCATGCACGACATCTACGAACCTGCAGACCCACCTGTAAGACGCGAGATTCCTGTTTACAAGGTTTCTGACCGCATCGGTACAGACTGCGTCACCATCCCTGCAGAGAAACTGGTAGCCGTAGTGAAAACCAATCGCCCTAACGAGGTAGGTGCATTCACCCCACTAGATGAAGTGACTGAGAAAATTGGAGAAAACGTAGCTTCATTCCTCGAAGCAGAAATGAAAGCAGGACGCATTCCTTCCACTTTCCTCCCTATCCAATCAGGCGTAGGTAACGTGGCTAACGCCGTTTTGGGTGCACTCGGAGCTAACGAAAATATCCCTCCATTTGAAATGTACACCGAAGTGATTCAAGACTCGGTAGTAGGACTCATGGACGAAGGACGCATCAAGTTCGCTTCTGGTTGCTCACTCACTATCGGAGCCGACAAACTACAACACATCATCGACAATATCGATTTCTTTAGAGACAAAATCGTACTTCGTCCTCAAGAAATATCCAACAACCCTGAGTTGGCACGCCGCATGGGATTGATCACCATCAACACCGCTCTCGAAGCAGATATCTACGGCAACATCAACTCTACACACGTTTGCGGTACCAAGATGATGAACGGAATCGGCGGTTCAGGCGACTTTACTCGCAACGCATACATCAGCATCTATACTACTCCATCTACCGCTAAGAATGGTGCCATATCAGCCTTCGTGCCAATGGTAAGCCACCACGACCATAGCGAGCACTCAGTGAAGATTATCATCACCGAGCACGGTATAGCTGACTTGCGCGGCAAGAGCCCAATCCAACGCGCTCACGAAATCATCAACAACTGCGTTGACCCACAATATCGTCCAATGTTGTTGGAGTACATCGAAATGAGCAAAAAAGCACATACCCCTCACACCCTAAGCTGTGCGTTGGCTATGCACGAGGAATTCCTCAAGTCAGGCGACATGCGCAACACCAAGTGGGAGAACTATAAACGCTAAATCCGTGTAGATTTAGCGTTGGTTGAAAGAGTTCTATCGCCCTGCGGGCTGTTTTAAAAGTTGAAAAGTTTCACGCAGCAAGCTGCTGTTCTATCGCCCTTCGGGCTGTTTTAGTCGCACCTTCGGTGCTGTTCTAAACGTTCTAAGCGCAGCAGAGCTGCTGTTCTAAAGGATAGTTAAACCCTTGGAACCCTTAGAACCTTTTAAACTCTTAGAACCCTTTCTACTAAATACAAAAAAGACTGTTCCGTCAGACGAGAGCAGTCTTTTTTTTGACAAATTCATATCGATAGCTTATATCAAATAAGTTAGATAGTTCGCAGTCGTTATCACATCTGTTTTTTGTGGGTGATATTGTTCGATGAACTGATTAGGTATTTTGGCTGATTGTTTCTTTATATTCCAAATTTATGGCAATATTTTGGGATTAAACGCTAATAGCGTTGGTTGAAAAGTTTCACGCAGCAAGCTGCTGTTTCACCGCTTCGCTGTTTCAAACCTTGAAACTCTGAAACCTTGAAACGCGGCAGTGCCGCATGAAACCCTTCCTACTATATACAACAAGAGGTTGGCTATGTGCCAACCTCTTGTATTCGTAACATGTCCGTGGACATTGAAATTATTTCTTTGCTTTCTTCAAATCTTCTGCGCCCATCTCAGCATCTACCAAGATACGTCCACAGAACTCACAAACGATAATCTTCTTATGCAATTTGATGTCCAATTGTCTTTGTGCAGGAATCTTGCTATGGCAACCACCACAACTGTCACGCTCAATCTTCACAACAGCAAGACCATTGTGAGCGTTTTTGCGAATTCGCTTGAACGCAGCCAATAGACGCTCGTCCATGCATTTCTCCAAATTAGCCGAACGCAACATGAGAACTTCGGTCTCAGCCTTGGTCTCGGTAAGAATAGAATCCAACTCACTACGCTTTTGATTCAAATCTACTGTCTTCTCCTCAATATCGGTAATGGTTTTAGCCTTTTCTGCTGTCTTGTTCTCCAAATCTGCTGTAAATGACTTGATCTTCTTTTGACTCAACTCAATCTCCAATTGTTGGAACTCAATCTCCTTGGTCAAGTTATCATATTCGCGGTTGTTGCGAACGTTGTTTTGTTGCTCTTTGTAACGAGAAATGCTCGCATTCGCATTCTCAATCTTCACTCTATGATCAGAAATCTGAGTCTCACACTCCTTGATTTCGTTCTCAATATTCGTAAGACGAGTCTTAAGACCCTCAAGCTCATCACCCATATCCTTTACCTCTTGTGGTAACTCACCTGCCAAGATTCTCAATTCGTCAATGCGAGAAGCAACTTGTTGTAATTCGTAGAGCGCTTGCAATTTATCCTCTACTGTAAGCTCTTTTTGAGTTTCAATTTTCTTTGTCATAATGGTATGATAGTTTATTTGTTATTAATTTCAAAAAATATGTATATGCGTATGATCTTGTTTGGCGATATAAACTGGCAGATGCTCCTGCAACATGTCCGCAAACACGTCACGCACAAACTGCTCGGAAACCCAATGGTCGATATCTACAATCGCCATCTGTCCAAGCGACAACTGCATATCGTGATACTTACAGTCTGCCGTCACATACACATCCGCACCTTGGGACATCGCCTCGCCTATCAACGACGAACCACTCCCCCCACACAACGCGATGCGCTGTACCATACGATGAGCTGGCTCCGTATAACGCAACTGCTGTATCGACAACGACGACTTGAGCTGCAAAAGCAAATCAACAAACGCTATAGCCTCGGGCAAATCGCCTATCACACCCAAACCCTGTTGAGGATACTGAGCATGAGCAGACAACGGACGGTAGGACAACAAACCCACCTTCTGAGCCAACATACCACTCACACCATGAAGATAATTATCTACCGAAGTGTGCGCAGAATAGATGGCTATGCCGTGTTGAATAGCCGTCAATATACACCTTTCTTGGGGAGTATCACCCGTCAAATGCTTGATGCCCTTGAAAATCAACGGATGATGAGAAATGATTAGATTGCAGCCCAAATCAATAGCCTCAGCGACGACAGACTCCGTTACGTCCACCGTCAACAAGACTGCTTTGATTTCCGCCTTGCGATTACCCACCTGTAGCCCTGAATTATCCCACTCTTCTTGCCACCCCAAAGGTACTACAGATTCTATGATATTCAAGATTTCATATAAGAACACCCTGTATGGATTGGGTATATTATCCTTTTCTCGCACCTACACCCGTCTTAACTGATGTAGCTGCTGATTTTTGAGTCTTAACCTGTGCCTTAGGAGCAGCCTTCTTGGTTTCTTGCTTCTTCTCCTCTACAGCCACTTCACCACCTTCGTTCTCCTCTACAGTGAAATCCTTGATACCTGCCTCGATGAGTAGATTGTACCAAAGAATCAACTTCTTGATATCTGAAGGATATACTCTGTCTTGGTCAAAATTAGGAACAAACTTAGCAAAATAAGCACGCAACTCATCGTTATCCGCCTTCTTGGCATCGATGCTCGCTTTGTTCAACTGCTCCATCTCGCCCAACCTGGTAAGTACCTCCGACAATGGCATATCTTCGTCCATCGTATACATACTAACATCTGCCAACGCTACAATCTTGTCCCTTGCATAGGTAGGCATACGCTTGCCATCTACCAACGACTCAACAATGAGCATGTTATTACCTCTACTTACCAACTTATACAATCCTGGCTTACCAGTAATAGCGAGAATATCTTTAAACATAAACGATATATAAATTAAATACTATAATCCATTAACTCCTCTTTCATAAAAGAGAATTAGACCACAAAAGTACATCTTTTTTTGTATATATGCAAATTTTGTCGTAATTTTGCACCACATAGACACCTCCTGATTCCTATTATGCGACTCAAAAGTGATGTAAATATCAAAAATCGACGTGCTTCATTCGACTACCTCATACTGGACCGATATACGGCTGGTATTCAGCTTTTTGGCACCGAGATCAAATCCATTCGTGACGGCAAAGCAAGCTTGGCCGACACCTATTGCATCTTCTTGGGAAACGAATTGTGGGTCAAACAAATGCATATAGCCGAATATCGCTTTGGCAGCTACACCAATCACGACGTCAAACGAGACCGCAAACTGCTACTCACACGAAAAGAATTGCGCAAACTTGATCGCTTGACACGCGAAAGCGGCAAAACCATCATTCCACTCAGACTATTCATCAACGAAAAAGGATTTGCCAAACTGGAAATAGGACTTTGCCAAGGCAAACATACCTACGACAAACGTGACGCACTGCGCAAAGCAGACGACCAAAGAGAAGTGCAACGCGCGATGAGAAACTTCTAAACAGATGAAACAACCTCATCTATAGCACCGCTCACCACATCCTCCATCACCCCTAAACGGAATACTATATTTTGATTTGTCTACGTGGCAAATGATAATCTGTTTTGCTGCTTTCAAAAAAATAACGTATCTTTGTACACGAAATATAAAAGAATAAACTACTAAAAAACATACAACTATGGCTAAAGCACTGCTTATGATTCTTGACGGCTGGGGAATCGGAAATAAAACACAAGCCGACGCTATTTCAACTACCCCTACTCCACATTGGGACGCACTACTATCACAATACCCTCACAGTCAACTACAAGCAAGCGGGGAAAACGTAGGACTACCTGACGGACAAATGGGCAACTCAGAAGTGGGACACCTCAATATCGGCGCAGGACGCGTAGTGTACCAAGATTTAGTCAAAATCAACCGTGCTTGCAAAGATGGTAGCATTCTCGAAAACCCAGAGATCAAAAACGCATTTAGCTATGCACAATCCACTGGCAAAAACCTACACATCATGGGATTGACATCCAACGGCGGTGTGCACTCTTCTTTTGACCATCTTTTCTACCTAACACAAATAGCACAAACATACGGATTGCAAGGACACACCTTCATCCATTGCTTCATGGACGGACGTGACACCGACCCTAAATCAGGATACGGCTTCATCGACCAACTACAACAACACTTGGCACAAACATGCGGCGAAATAGCTTCCATACAAGGACGCTTCTACGCAATGGACCGAGACAAACGATGGGAACGCGTCAAAGTAGCATACGACTGCCTCGTCAAAGGAGAAGGTAAAGCTGCCGAAGATATGCTCAGCGCTGTACAAGAAAGCTATCAAGAAGGCGTGACTGACGAGTTTATCAAACCTATCGTTCACGTGAGAAACGGCCAACCTGTAGCTACCATACAAGAAGGCGACGTCGTTATCTTCTTCAACTACCGAAACGACCGAGCAAAAGAAATAACCATCGCACTCACACAACAAGATATGCCCGAAAATGGCATGCAAACCATTCCAAACTTGCAATACTACTGCATGACGCCATACGACTCATCCTTCACCGGTTTGCATATCCTCTTCCCAAAAGAAAACGTACAAAACACCATGGGTGAAATCGTTTCAGCCAAAGGACTCAAACAATTGCGCATCGCCGAAACAGAGAAGTTCGCACACGTTACCTTCTTCTTCAACGGAGGACGCGAAGCTGAATACCCAGGAGAAGAACGCATATTAATCCCATCTCCTAAAGTGGCAACCTACGATTTGCAACCTGAGATGTCTGCACCAGAAGTTACAGAGGCACTTTGCCAAGCACTCGATACACAAAAATACGATTACATCACACTCAATTTCGCCAACGGCGATATGGTCGGACACACCGGCATATACGAAGCTATCGTCAAAGCTGTAGAAACCATCGATGTATGCGTGGACAAAGTAGTGAATTGCGCACTCAAAAACGATTATGAGATTATCATCATCGCCGACCACGGAAACTGCGACAACGCCATCAACGCCGACGGTACACCAAACACCGCACACTCACTCAACCCTGTACCATTCGTGTACGTGAGCAAAAACCATAAAGAGGCTACATTGGAAAACGGTATATTAGCAGACGTTGCTCCTTCACTTTGCCACATCTTAGGCATCGAACAACCTGCAGAAATGACAGGACACAACTTGATACACTAATCACTATTGCATAACAAACTCAAACAAAGGCTACTCATGGTAGCCTTTGTTGCGTAAAGAAGGTGCTGATTTATAGAAGATTATTTTTATATCTACAAAAAAAAAGTTATCTTTGCACCATGAAAAAAGAAAAGGGATATTGGCGCATTGTTATCTATACCTTGTTGGGTATCTTCACATACGGATACCTCGCATACCAACTGATCACCTTCGACTCATACCACCTCTTTCTTCAACACCTGTCCAACAACGACTACCATACTTGGATCTATCTATTCATCGCCATCCTACTTTTTCCTCTCAATATGCTCTTTGAGAGTTTGCGATGGCAATCCTTGATTACCCCCTTTTACCCATTGTCGCTTAGCAACGCACAACGACAAGTCTATCGAGGCGCAGTAGGAGGATTCATCACGCCCTACCGCTTGGGAGAAATCCCCACACGTCTATTAGCTTACCCACGCTCGTTTTGGACTATCGGATTGACCGTAGGCATCATAGGAAGCCTATGGATGACATGGATCAACATCCTACTTGGCACTCCCGCGGCTATCGCCTATCTAGCCCATCACAACAACACCCTACTCTACCTTAGCATCACCATAGGAGGCATAGGAGGCATACTACTCATCTGCACACCATTCCTATTGAACCGACTGTCAAAGCGACAATGGAAAAATACACGTCTGCAATCCTATTTCACATCCTTCAACAACTACTCCATCCAACAAATAGCTACAGTAGGAGGATGGACCATCTGCCGATACCTCTGCTACTGCACACAACTCTACTTCATTCTATGCTTCTGCGGAATACAACTGGATATGGCGAACTATCTCATCGGCATTTCACTATACTACCTGCTGGTGACCATAAGCCCCAGCGCTCCTATCATAGACGTTGGCATACGAGGCTCTTGGGCTATTTGGCTATTCAACAACATGGCACCCAACAACACACCCAACATCATGTGCACCGTCATCCTCATGTGGATCATCAATACTGCAATACCCGTCATTATAGGTACATTGATTAAGAAAAATGAATGAGAATTTGCAAATATCGGATTTTCTCTATACCTTTGCAATAAACTAAAAAGCTTATCTAATACTTTTTATAGCATATGACACTTACATTTCAAATTAACTATCGTACCGAGTATGGTCAAACACTATGCTTGATTGAGGTTGAAAAGCCTATTTTAGGGCTTACAGAAGCGAATTGTTTAACTCTTTCATGTCAAGGACAAGATTTCTGGACAGGAAGTTTGGAAGTGGAAGCCAAAGGTACACTTCACTATAAATATGCCATTCGCACACAAGAGGGTAATTTCATTTATGAAGATGGTGATCCAAGAGTAGTCACCCTTCACCCTACACAAGAACTTATCGTTCGCGATTTTTGGCAAGTAGAAGACTTGGAAAAACCTTTTTATACCAAAGCCTTCCTACATTCGTTGTTCAACAGAATTCGCCCACAAAAACCATATAAACCACTCAAAACGCATAACCTATATTTCTCCATAGACGCACCACAAGTATTGCCTACACAAGGCGTCGGCATCATGGGAAATATTCCCGAATTGGGCGAATGGTCATCCGAACACTTTGTTCCAATGAACGATGGCACATTCCCTGTTTGGTCTATCAGCATCAAAAGCGCTGCGGATGTCGTAGTGGAATATAAATACTGCATTTACGACTTGCAAACACGCAAGATTGTGGACATGGAATGGGGTGAAAACCGCATCATCTGGGGATTGCAAAAAGGCGTTCGCATCCAACAAAACGACCGCTGCTTCCATCGCACACAACAACGATTCAAAGGAGCCGGCGTCGCTATACCAGTCTTCTCACTACGCACCGAAGATGGTTTGGGTATAGGAGAGTACTTGGACCTCAAAAAAATGGCCGATTGGGCTGCGTTGACAGGGCAAAAAATGATACAAACACTCCCTATCAATGACACCACACTCACACACACCAACAGAGACTCCTACCCATACAACGCCGTTTCTGTGTTTGCCCTGCACCCAATATACTTGAACATTGCAAAAATGGGCAAATTAAGTGCTGCGCTGAAAAAACAATACGACAAGGAAAGAAAAGAATTCAACAAGAAAAACATAGCCGATTATCAATGCGTATATGACGCCAAAATGGTTTATTTCAAAGCTCTCTTTGAGGCCGAAGGAGAAGAGTGGATGAAAAAAGATTCATACAAAGAGTTCTACAAGAAAAACCATGCTTGGTTAGACCCTTACGCAACGTTCATGTCACAACGTGACGGATTGGCCAAAGAATTCTATTGCTACCTACAACATCATGCGGACATTCAATTGGCAGAAGCTGTTCAATATGCACATTCCAAAGGCGTGGCCATCAAAGGAGATATTCCTATCGGTATTTCTCCCGACTCTGTAGATGCACACTTCTATCCAGAATTGTTCCACCTCAACGCTTCCGCAGGTGCACCACCCGATGATTTTGATGCACGCGGACAAAACTGGGGATTCCCAACCTACAACTGGGACATGATGGCCAAAGATAATTACTCCTGGTGGCGCCAACGATTCAGAAAAATGCAAGACTACTTTGACGCATACAGAATCGACCACATCTTAGGCTTCTTCAGAATTTGGCAAATGCGCAAAAGCGATGTCTGGGGACTATGCGGACACTTCAACCCCGCCCTTCCTTACACACTACAAGACCTTTGGAACATGGGCGTTTGTTTGGACGAAGACCGTATGGTAAAACCTTATATCCGAAACCACTTCTTAGGCGAAGTGTTCGGCTACGACACCGAATTGGCTAAATCAACATTCCTCAATACCAACGATGGCTATATCTATTGGTTCAAAGACGAATACGATACCCAAGTAAAAGTACAAACATACTTTGAAAGCGAGGAGGCTAAAAAACGCTATACGCCTGAACAAATAACCAACCTATGCAATGGATTACTATACCTTCATTGCGAAGTGTTGTTCGTTCGCGACCAAACCAATGACAACCTACTCCACCCACGTATCTCTATCTATCAGTCACACTCTTTCAATGACCTCTACAACGATCAAAAAGAGGTGTTGATGGGAATATACAACAACTATTTCTATCACCGTCATACCCAATTCTGGCGCGAATCGGCTCTACGCAAGTTGCCAACACTCATCAGCGCTACCGGCATGCTATGTTGCGGAGAAGATTTGGGAATGGTGCCTGATTGTGTGCCAGACGTAATGCACCAATTGCAAATACTCAGCCTCGAGATACAACGCATGCCTAAAGACCCAACCATGGCATTTGCACACCCATCCAACGCACCTTACCTAAGCGTTTGCACAACAGGTACCCATGATACCAATCCTCTACGCGCTTGGTGGGAAGAAAGCAAACAAGTGACTCAACAATTCTATAACGAACAAATGGGATGGTGGGGAGAAGCTCCCGAGAATATGACACCAGAAATAGCAGAGTTCGTTGTTAACCAACACTTGTATTCACCAGCTATGTGGGTGATACTGCCATGGCAAGACTGGATGGCCATAGATGGAGAACTACGATTGGCCGATGCACAAGGAGAACGCATCAACCTACCTTCCAACCCAAGACACTTCTGGAACTACAGAATGCATATCAAGTTGGAAGACTTGCTCAAGGCTGATAACCTCAATAACAAACTCAAAAACCTCATACAACGAGCTTCTCGTTGATGGGAAACACATAGATATTCGACTATAGAATATACCAAAAGAGGTTCGGCATCATCCGAACCTCTTTTGTTTACCTATTCATGAACATCACAAATACCATCATGTAACGGTGCTCGGCACACCTAAAACAAAACAATCCTCCCCAATACAATGGAGGAGGATTGCCCTATATGAATTTCAATACTTAACGATTCTTGTACATATCATCATAGTATTTTTCATAATCACCACTCGTTATATTATCCATCCAGTCTTGATGATCCAAATACCATCGTACCGTTTTTTCAATACCCTCTTCAAATTGCAAACTAGGCTCCCAACCCAATTCAGCTTGTAACTTGCGAGAATCGATAGCATAACGCATATCATGACCTGCTCTATCGGTAACATAAGTGATCAAATCCATGTCCTCTCCCTCTTTTCTACCCAATAGTCTATCAACGGTATTGATAACCACCTTGATGATATCGATATTCTTCCACTCGTTAAAACCACCAATATTATACGTTTCGGCTATGGTACCACGATGATAAATCAAATCAATAGCGCGGGCATGATCTTCAACGAACAACCAATCGCGCACATTCTCACCCTTACCATATACAGGCAATGGTTTGCGATGACGTATATTGTTAATAAACAACGGTATCAGTTTTTCAGGAAATTGATATGGACCATAGTTATTCGAACAGTTCGTAACAATCGTTGGCATACCATACGTATCATGGAAAGCACGAACAAAATGGTCACTACTTGCTTTGGATGCTGAATATGGACTATGAGGATTGTACTTCGTTGTCTCTAAAAAGAAATCCTCACCATACGCCTCGTGATGAGAAGAAGAAGCTTTGGTCGTAAAGGGAGGAACAATACCCTCGGGATGAGTCATCTCAAGCGCACCATATACCTCATCCGTCGAGATATGATAAAAACGCTTACCTTCATATTTCTCAGGCAATGACTCCCAATACAATTTGGCTGCCTGAAGCAATGATAATGTTCCCATTACATTCGTACGAGCAAAAGTAAATGGATCTTTGATGGAACGATCCACATGACTCTCTGCCGCCAAGTGAATAATACCCGTTACTTGCTCCTGTTGCATGAGTTGATAAATGGTATCAAAATCACATATATCAGCACGTACAAAACGATAATTAGGCTTATCCTCTACATCCTTCAAGTTGGCCAAATTGCCAGCATAAGTGAGTTTATCTACATTGATAATACGATAATCTGGATACTTGTTTACAAACAAGCGAACGACATGGCTTCCTATGAAGCCTGCACCGCCAGTAATAATAATTGTTTTCATGATCTATATTTTGTTTTAATTTTTATTCTTGGTGTTGATAACATAACGTATTTGCTTGAAATGATACGTACGTATTTGCTCATCTCGCAATTGCAAAACCAATTCTCCTTGAGCTGTAATATCTACTATTTTTGCCTCAAAGGCACCCTGCATATCATCCCATTGGTTGTCCGTAGGTTGCAAACTGACTTCTCGCTCAACATAATAATGATACCCATCTTTTCGGTACAAAAAAGCAACGTATTGACGCTTCAGTTCCTCATAATCTTCCAACAAGCATAAATCCTCAACCATTTGCGCTATTATCCTATCCAACAATTGCGATAAATCTTCCCGTTGGTTAGTGATCGTAGCTATCGATATCGGATTAGGCGCTGCAGACAACCATTCAGTCTGATTGACATTCAACCCTACTCCTATTATCGAATAGTTCCACCCTGCAGAAGTAATGCTATTTTCAATCAGCATCCCGCAAAGTTTCTTATCCTTATAATAAATATCATTCGGCCACTTGATAGTCAATGGGATATAATCAAGCGTTTTTACAATAGCCAGCGCTGCCCACATAGCAATCCTAAATCCTTCATGAATAGGCACATTAGGACGCTTAAGCAAAACCGAAAACAACAAGTTCTTACCCTCTTCACTCTCCCAACTATTACCTGCTTGCCCCCTACCTGCCGTTTGAAAACCGGTATACACAACGGGTAACGGTTGTTGCAAACAAGCACGAACATCCTCACTTACATCCTTACCTTGCTCATAATCCATTATCAGCGACCGAAGCAAGTCGTTGGTACTATTGGTTTGTTTGATAAACATCTAACAAATAATTTTCTATCACTTTCATTATTTTTCTTGACTTGCCATTGGCACTATTGATCAAAATGGCAAACACCCACTCTTTACCATTTGGCAAAGATATATACCCCGCATAGTTCCTCGTTCCCATAATCGTTCCACTCTTGGCATGAACACGTCCCGAGAGTGGCGTTCCGTCCAAAAACGTTCGCAAGGTACCACTCTCTCCACTTACTGGCAACGACAAATAAAAAGCCTCAGCATTTTTGCTTCCCTTCATATACGTCAGCAACTGCAAAAAAGTGGTTGCACTTATCACATTCTGCGGAGACAAACCACTGCCATCATGCAAAACACAAGAAGACAAATCCACACCTCTGTTTTTCCAAAATTGTCGTATGAACATCTCCGAATTGTGTATGGTAGAAGGCTTGGATACCAAACATCCCAAATTTCTAAACAACATCTCCGCATACAAGTTGACACTATACATATTGGTGCGGCGAACGATTTCTTTCAATGGCAAAGAGAGATTTTCGTAAATAAGCGTCCGATGTACCTTATTCGCTTCTGCTATATAACTTGCTTCTTGTTCCACTACAATATTACTAGCCCTCAACGTGTTCGTTAGATGTTGTGCCAACAATAAGCCCGGGTTGGGTATATCTCCCTTAACACCAAAAACACCCAAGTTACTTGGGATACTTCCTACCAAATATCTACAATTATTATAAGGCATTCCATGCACAAAAGCACCATCGTAGTCTATCTCTGTACAACGAATATGGTTTTCAAAAACAACACCTGGCACTTCAGGTACCGTCTTAATGACTTGAGCCACCGTTCCTATAGGACCACTCTTGAGCTGAATATTCATCGTGTTATCCATATAGGCCAATGAAAAAATACCCGGCGCATAATAATTGCCAATATCTCCCCATACCCAATAAGAGTTTATCGCATCTGCATCATACAATGACATATCTGCAATCACTTTTCCCTTGATGGTCTTGATACCTGCCCTATGAATCTCTCGTGTCCAAATGTTTAAACAATTTTGTCCATCCTCCAAGTTGCCCAACAATGGATCACCACCACCTTTTATATATATATCCCCATACAAAACCCCATTTTCTATACTACCTGAATACTCTATAAATGTAGAAAAACGATGATCCTCTCCAAAAACTTCCAACGCAGTAGCTGTCGTCAACAACTTCATGGTCGAAGCTGGAGGAACAACATGATTGGGACGATGACTCGCTATAATTTCACCCGTCGACATATCCTTGATTGATATGCTTATATTGGCATACCTTGTCAAGGCATTATCTGCTAAAATACGCTCTGAACATGTTGCACTACAACATGCTCCACAAAACAAAATAATCGTTATTAAACGGCCTATTTTTATCATCCCTTATTACTTATCCACATTTACCATTCCATCTATCACTTGATTTCGCACATACTCTATCGCAGCATCACGATCCTCAAACTGTGTGATATCAATAGGCTTGCCTACGTGCATATGCACAGGGTGATAAGTAACATACATCTTATCTCTTGGCATCACCTCATAGCACCCTGACAAAGAAATTGGAATAATAGGCAACCCCAAGTCAAGCGCAATTTGAAAAGCTCCCCTCTTGAATCGTCCTACAGAACCATCCTTTGTACGTGTCCCCTCAGGATAAATCACCGTTGATACACCATCCTTAAGCACCGCCTTCACATCACATATACTCTGTTGAGCGGCTTTAATGTTTTTTCTATCCACATAGATATGACCCGCTTTTTCACATGCCTTACCTACAAAAGGTATGCGACGAAGCTCTTTTTTCATCATCCATTTAAATACAACAGGCAACCAACCATAAACAAGTACAACATCAAACATAGATTGATGATTACTTACAAACACATACGACTGATTGGGATTAATATTTTCTAATCCACTAACGCGAACAGGAATAAAACACAAATAATAAAAACTTCTTGACCACCACATCTGCAAAGTATGCAACCATGCTGCATTCTTCCAACGGCTAAAAAGGATAGTAACGACCGCCGTAAAAATCGTAAACAACAATATCAATGGCAACGCTATCAAATATTGATAGATAATGTACAAGTATTTCATATTCTAATTATTTATCCAGGAATATTATATTTTAACATAAAACCACGATACATAGCACAAATTCTTCTTATCTCATCCCACGTGTCCTCAGACAACTTGGTACCTACTACCTCTACTATTCTTCCCGCTGCTATTGTACCTATCTCACCACATCTTCGAATATCAAAACCATCACTCAGTGCATGCAAAAATCCACCTGCATACAAGTCTCCCGCTCCTGTAGAATCGGTACATGAAGTGGTAATGGCACCTATATGATAACGCTCATTACTTTGTTGAACATAACTTCCTCGTTTACCAACCTTAACCACCGCTATATCACATTGCTGAGCGAGTTTTGCCACCGACTCTTCTGGGTTTAGATGAGTATATGCAAAACTTTCATCCTCATTGGCAAACACAATATCCACGTATTTGCTAATCAAGTCTTTCAAAAAACGCTGATTTTCATTAACCACATTATACGAAGCCAAATCCAAGCTCACCATACAACCTGCCTCCTTCGCCAAACGCATCGCCTTTTCTATCAACTCGTTGTCTTGCACCAGATATCCCTCTATATGAAAAATATCATAACCCACAAAGGCTTCTTTTTTAATATCATCAGCATGCATATCAGCCGCAGCACCAAGGTATGTAGCAAAGGTTCTTTCGCCATCAGGAGTAATCAACACAACACTACATCCCGACATTTGAGTAGAAGAGGTGAGCAAGATGGGAGTTACACCATTCTTTATCATATCTTCACGATAGAATTTACCCACTTCATCATTTCCTATCTTACCTATGAAAGCAGCAGTACCTCCAAGTTGAGAAATAGTTGTAATCGTATTGCTTGCACTTCCACCAGCAACCATACGTTTTCTTACAGAAGCAAAACGCATTTGTATCTGCTCAGCTTGCTCCAACGTTATCAAGTTCATACTTCCTTTAGGAAGCCCTAATTCTCTTAAACTATCTTCAGAAACTTGCAACAGGACATCTGTCAAAGCATTTCCCAAACCTAGAACTTTTTTCATAGAAATAAATACTTTTTATACTTAAAATGGATTTGAAATCTCTATATTTTTATTTTTTTTGCAAAGATAACATATTTTTTTGAAAAAAAACTTGGTCATATCAAAAAAAAGCAGTACTTTTGCAACCGCATTTGAGAGATAAACCTCTTTGCAATACTAAAAAACTGCTTCCTTAGCTCAGTCGGTTAGAGCATCTGACTGTTAATCAGGGGGTCCTAGGTTCAAGTCCTAGAGGGAGCGCGAGAAGAGCAATGGAAACATTGCTCTTCTTATTTTTTAATAATTTTCCAAACTACTTCATTATTTCAAAAAAAAGTTGTATCTTTGCACGATTTATGAAACTTTGGGAGTTTTCTAAATTAGACTTACATTTTTTAACTATTAAATATTGAATAAACGATGGGATTGTTTTCGTTTACACAAGAGATTGCCATTGACCTTGGTACAGCCAACACGATTATTATATGTGATGACAAGGTCGTAGTTGACGAACCATCTGTAGTAGCTATCAGCACAGCAGACAACAAAGAAGTAGCTGTTGGTCGAAAAGCTCAACAAATGATTGGTAAGGGCGGTACTATGATTCGCACCATTCGTCCTTTGAGAGATGGTGTTATCGCCGACTTCTATGCCTGCGAAATGATGATTCGCGGTATGATTAAGATGATTCCAAAGCAAACAAGACTCTTTACACCCAATATCCGCATGGTAGTGTGTATCCCTAGCGGTTCTACAGAGGTGGAAATTCGTGCCGTACGCGATAGTTCCGAACATGCTGGTGGTAGAGATGTTTACATGATTTATGAGCCTATGGCTGCTGCTATTGGTATGGGCATCGATGTTGAAAGTCCAGAAGGATGTATGGTGGTAGATATAGGTGGTGGTACCACCGAAATTGCCGTCATCTCATTAGGAGGCATCGTTAGCAACCGCTCTATCAAAATTGGTGGAGATGATCTCAATATGGATATCGTCGAATATATGGGACGTATGCACAACCTTCGCATCGACGAACCTACTGCTGAACGCATCAAAATACACGTGGGATCAGCGTTGCCAGAACTAGACGAAGCATTGGAAGATTTCGTAGTAATTGGCCCTAACAAAGTGACCGCGCTGCCAATGACCGTACCTGTTAGCTATCAAGAAATAGCACACTGCTTGGAAAAAAGTATCAGCAAAATTGAAAATGCTATTCTTCAAGCATTGGAAACTACCCCTCCTGAACTATACGCAGATATAGTTAAACGAGGCATTTATTTGGCCGGCGGTGGCGCATTGCTACATGGTTTGAGCAAACGATTGACCGATAAAATTACGATTCCATTCCATGTTGCAGAAGACCCATTGCACGCCGTTGCTCGCGGTACGGGTATTGCTCTTAAGAATGTTAATAATTTTGGATTCTTGATACGTTAGAGCCATAGGCACACATGCATAATTTATGGCATTTCATAGAAAAGCATAGCAACTTCCTACTATTGTTGATATTGGAAGTTGTTGCTTTTTTTCTAATAATAGGATCGCATCGCTTTCAATCCGGAAACTTTTTTAATGCCTCCAATTATATCGTAGCAAGTATAAATCAAAGATTTAGTAACGTGGCCTCATACTTTTCCCTTACAAGTCTTAACGATAAATTGCATACGGAAAATGCACTGTTGTACGAACAAATGCACTCCTTTCATTTGCAAAACGAAACACTGAAGGAAAAAGTGATGCTAGACTCCATTTCCACCCCAAAAAACTCGTTTCACTACATACCCGCTACGGTTGTTGACTTTACGACCAATCAACAACATAACTACATCATATTGAACAAAGGACGTAATGATAATCTACGAGAGGGAATGGGAGTGGTCTGTGAACAAGGAGTTATCGGAACCATCAAACAAGTTAGCAACCACTACTCCATTGTTATGCCAATGATAAATACTGACACACATATCAGTTGTCGTATCAAAAAAAATAATTACGTTTGCTTTACACAATGGAATGGAGTACATTATGACAAACTGAACCTGACAGACATTGCTAGGCATATCAACATCACCCCTGGAGATACGATTATAACTAGCGGATATAGTCAAGTATTTCCAGAAGGAATGTTAGTGGGCGTCGTTGAAGATGTTCAAGATGACGAAAGTGAATCTTATTTGGAGGTACAAATGCATACATATGTGGACTTCCGCAGCCTAAAATATGTGTATGCCATTGACAATCCTTTGAAGGTAGAATTGGATAGTGTATATCATAGTATAACTGATTAATCATGGGGGTTTTACGTCATATTCTTTCACTTGTGATAGTATTATTGCTACAAATGTTGGTGTTCAATAACCTACATTTTCTTGGAATATGCCATCCCTATATCTACATATTATTCTTAATAGCCCTACCTATTCGCATACCTCAATGGATAGAACTTCTCATTGGATTTGGAGTTGGACTGATAGTGGATATGTTTTGCGGTTCACCAGGCGTTCACACCGCCGCTTGTAGTTTCTTAGCATACTTACGCCCCATTTTTATAAGACGTACAATACAAGATGCCGAACGTATCTCCATGACCATTGATGGCCTTAGCATCGGATTTAACGAATACGTCAAACTGGTTGTTTTATACACCATCCTTCACCATACCTTGGTATTCCTAATTGAAGCATGGAGCTTAGCACATTTCTGGTTGTTGCTTGCTAAAATTATTGTCAGCAGCTTGTTTACTATAGCATTGCTCTTATTTTATGACCGAATCAAACAATTATAACAATGGTTAATGATATCTATTACAAAAGAAAATATATCATATCGATTATTGTTGTTTGTGTCGTTGTTATTTTTATCATACGACTATTCGCTATACAAATATTAGATGAAACTGCTCCTGAAAAAGCAGCCAAAAATGCTCAATTAACACAAGTTATATATCCATCAAGAGGACTTATTTTTGACCGCAATGATACATTGCTCGTTTTCAACCACCCCGTCTATGATGTGATGTTGATTTTTAATGAGATGGGGAAAAATTTTGACACCCTCAGTTTTTGCTCCCATCTATCCATCAGTCAAGAAGAATTCAACGAACGTATTCAACAAATTAGCAGCAAAAAAAATCGTGGCTTCTCCAAGTATACTCCTCAATTATTCTTATCACAATTAACCAAGGAGAATATCTCTCGCTTGCAAGAATACCTCTACCTTTTTCCAGGAGTAAGTATACGCAAACGTACACTTAGAGACTACACCTATAATTCCGCTTCACATATTTTAGGCAATGTAGGAGAAGTTACTTCAAAAGAATTGGAAAATGACAAGTATTACCAAATAGGCGATTATTGTGGGCGAGATGGAATAGAAAAAGTATATGAAACATATCTACGGGGTACAAAAGGCAAAGAAATTTTAATGCGAGACTCGCATGGACGTATCCAAGGATCCTACGACAACGGTCGATTAGACGAACCTGCCCAAATGGGAGAAGATTTACAAACAACCTTGGATATCAATCTACAAATGCATGCGGAGAAACTTATGGCCGGAAAAATAGGTAGTGTTGTTGCCATTGAACCCAAAACAGGAGAAGTACTCGCATTGGTATCTTCACCCTATTGGGACCCAAAAGATTTGGTAGGAAGAAATCGATCAAAACAATACAATGCACTTCTCAAGGACCCACAAAAACCCTTACTCAATAGAGCAACACAAGCATTGTATTCACCAGGATCTACCTTTAAACTACTACAAGCGTTAGTTTGCCTACAAAAACGAGTCATTACACCCAACACTCAATATGGATGTTCTGGCCGCTCATCTACTCCCATTCGATGCACACACGATCATGGCAATCCTGTTGCTTTGGTTGAAGCCATCGAACAAAGTTGCAATCCCTATTTCTGGAACGCATACAGAGACCTCTTGCAAAAAGATGGATATGGAAATGGAAATGCAGATTTCAAACGAAACTACAAAGAATGGCGCAACGATATCATCAGTTTTGGATTCGGTAGCACTTTTTCCGATTCAGACATTCCACAACAAGTCGCAGGAAGTATTCCTTCTGAAAAATTATACAACAAAATATATGGTAGCAAAGGGTGGAAAGCAATAACAATACGCTCACTAAGTATCGGACAAGGTGAGATATTGGTTACCCCTCTTCAATTAGCCAACATGACAGCAACTATTGCTAACAAAGGATATTATATTTCACCGCATATTTGTCGCTCTTCAACCAACACTACCAAACAGATACATCGCTGCACCATTGATTCCATTCACTTTGATTGCGTACAACAAGGCATGGCACAAGTGATGACCAATGGAACTGGTAGATGGTACAATGTCCCAGAACTCCAACTATGCGGCAAGACTGGAACCGTACAAAATCCTCACGGAAAAGATCATGCAATTTTTATTGGATTTGCTCCACAAGATAACCCACAAATAGCAATTGCCGTAGTCGTGGAAAATGCAGGCTTTGGTTCTACTTGGGCTTGTCCAATTGCCAGTCTATTGATAGAACAATACATAACCAAACAGATTGCACGTCCAGAACTTTACAACCGGATGAGCAATAGTTATCCTAAAGAAGATGAATAACAATGAACAAACGAAATAATATATGGCAACATATAGATTGGATTACGATTGCAATCTTCTTGTTTTTAACCCTATTTGGTTGGTTGAATATCTATGGAGCAGAACACACCTTTGAACAAACCTCCCTATTCTCACTATCCAATAGAGCTGGAAAACAATTTTTATGGATAGGGATATCTGTGGTTATTGGATGCATCATCCTTCTTATAGATGAACGAACCTATGATGTTCTCGGCTATTGGCTCTATGGAATGATGATGGTATTACTATTCATCACACCTATTTTGGCTGATAATGTAAAAGGATCATATTCATGGATATCTTTCGGTCCAATTAGTCTGCAACCAGCTGAATTTGCTAAATGCTTTACTGCCATTGCCATCGCTAAGTATATGGGAAGGTACGAGTATAAAATGCGGAATATGAAAGATCTATTCATTCCATTCGTACTGATTCTCTTACCCATGTTCATCATCATGGTACTACAACGCGAAACAGGTTCTGCCTTGGTGTTCTTATCATTTCTTATACCCTTTTATCGGCAGGGAATGTCTGGAGTGATTTTTATAATAGGACTAGTATCCATTGTGCTGTTCATTATTGTCATCAAATTCTCCATCCTACCTGCAATCATTCTTCTTAGTGTAGCACTTTTGATTGGATTGGTGCTCATTTGGAAACATAAAAAGATCTACCGATTATGGGTAGCGGGAATCTATATTTGCCTTGTACTATATAGTAGCGCTTGCAATTATGCCTTTACCAAAATTCTACAACCTCATCAAAGGACACGTATTGAAGTTCTCTTAGGCATGAAAGATGACCCTATGGGAGCAGGATACAACGTCAATCAAGCGCGTATTGCAATTGGCTCTGGCAGATTCTGGGGCAAGGGATTCTTACAAGGTACACAAACCAAACTGAAGTTTGTACCAGAACAAGATACCGACTTCATATTTTGCACAGTAGGTGAAGAATGGGGCTTTTTTGGTTCATCCATCGTATTGCTTATCTACCTCTATTTCATTTTGCATCTCCTTACTATAGCTGAACGTCAACGAGATACCTTTAGTCGTATATTTGGATATAGTGTTGTCGGAATATTCTTTTTTCATTTGACTATCAATATCGGCATGGTATTAGGTCTATTGCCTGTCATCGGAATCCCTCTACCCTTTTTCAGCTATGGCGGCTCCTCTTTGATGGCATTCACTATCCTACTTTTCATACTAATACGTTTGGATGCTGCACGTATCAACAAATTACACTAATCCAACCTTCATCGTTTCGAGTGGACCAACGTAAAAACACTTATGCTGCACCCTTTGAATGTTTTCATTGCATTCATTGCCGATCGAATCGTTAGACCAGATGTTATCACATCATCCACCAAAAGAATATGTTTTCTATACATTTCTTCTGGATAGCTCGTTTTAAATATATCAACTACATTACGCTCTCTCTCTTCTCCCACTTTAAGTGCTTGCTGAGGATTATTACGCACACGAGAAAGATGCTGCACGTCTATCGGAATATTCGTCACATCAGACAATCCCTTGGCTATATAAAAAGATTGATTGTATCCACGCGTACGGAGCCTATGGGGATGCAAAGGAATAGGAACGATACTATCTATTCCTTCAAAAAAATCAGTTGTAGCATACTCCAATGCAGCCGCATGGGCCAATTCATATGCCAACCATGGATTTTCAGCATATTTGAGTTCATGAATCAACCGACGTACGCTCCCATCGTCATCATAAAACAAAAAAGCTGCTCCTCTCACAAATCTATTGTCCTTGACAAATAAATCTTCCAATCTATTGTTCCGCAAAGTCGCATGTTCCGTTCGTGGCAAGGAATGCATACAATCTGCACAAATATGTTCGTTCGTGTCCATTCGCTGGCCACAAATTACACACACACGGGGATAAAAAACAGATAATACACTTTCACCTAACCACATCATGACAAACATTTATGGCACAAATGTAATACATATATATCAATTAGACAATAAAAAGGGGAAAAATTCATAGCATTTTGTTTATATCATTTTTTTTGTGTACCTTTGCGACTTAGTCACAAATAATAACACTCATATATATATGGCATTACAATGTGGTATCGTAGGACTTCCTAATGTTGGAAAATCTACACTTTTCAATTGTCTAAGCAATGCAAAAGCACAATCTGCAAATTTCCCTTTTTGTACCATCGAACCTAACGTGGGTATCATCACCGTTCCCGACGAACGCTTGATCAAATTAGGAGAATTGTGTAAACCCGTTCGTGGTATTATTCCAACAACCGTTGAGATTGTTGATATTGCTGGGTTAGTTAAGGGTGCAAGCAAAGGAGAAGGATTAGGCAATAAATTTTTGGCAAACATACGCGAAACCGATGCCATCATTCATGTCCTCAGATGTTTTGACGATGAAAATGTAGTGCACGTTGACGGCAATGTGAACCCTATTCGAGACAAGGAAATCATTGATACAGAACTACAAATGAAAGACCTTGAGACTATAGAAGCACGTATTGCAAAGACAGAAAAACAAGCAAAATCCGGAGGAGACAAACATGCGAAAGCTGTCCTCGAAGTTCTTTTGCGCTACAAAGAAGCATTGGGTCAAGGTAAAAATGCACGTTCCGTTGTCTTGAATAACACAGACGAAGAGGAAATAGCCAAAGATTTATTTTTACTTACCAATAAACCCGTATTATATGTATGCAACGTTGATGAAAATAGCGCTGTGCAAGGCAATGCATATGTAAACCAAGTGGTCGAAGCGGTGAAAGATGAGATGGCTCAAGTACTTATCGTGGCTGCAAAAATTGAAAGCGAAATTTCCGAATTAGAAACCTATGAAGAAAGACAATTATTCTTAGAAGAAATAGGTTTACAAGAGTCTGGTGTTAATCGATTGATAAAATCCGCATACAAATTGCTTAACTTGCGCACATTTTTGACGGCAGGATCAGATGAGGTACGAGCATGGACATTCAAAGCGGGTAGCAAAGCACCACAATGTGCAGGAGTGATTCATAGTGATTTTGAAAGAGGATTTATTAGAGCAGAAGTTATTAAGTACGATGACTACATTACCTTGGGAGGTGAATCAGCATGCAGAGCGGCTGGAAAATTGGGTATTGAAGGTAAAGAGTACATCGTTCAAGATGGAGATATCATGCACTTTTTATTCAACGTATAACACATCGTTTTTATGTTTGATTTTCTTGACACATTATTAAGTGGGCAAAATTTACTTATTGCTAGTGGTATTATTATCATAGGTTGTGTATTACTCGTCTTTGGAGCTGATAGGCTAGTAGACGGGGCAAGCGGATTGGCAAAAAAAATGGGCATCAGCAACCTAACAATAGGACTAACCGTTGTTGCATTTGGTACCAGTATGCCAGAGTTTGTTGTCAACATGGTTGCCGCTATTAATAATAATACCGAAATTGCCATAACCAATGTATTAGGAAGCAACAACATTAACATATTTGTCATACTGGGATTAACAGCACTTATTTTACCTATAACATCAAAGAAAGAAAGTCGCGACTTTGACATCCCATGGAGCATATTAGCTGGAATATTAACATTACTATTAGCAACATACACCTCTCCTTGGGGTAATGTTCCTCAAAAATTAGGCGTTTTTACATTGCAAGAAGGCTACATTACACGAGTGGGGGGTATACTATTACTCATTTGTTTTATCATTTTCATATGGCATAGCCTAAAAGTGTCAAAGAAAACAAATGACCATACGCAGAAGGAAGACTATACTCCTATTAGTCCAATGAAAGCCATTTTACTTATTATTTTGGGATTATCATGCTTGGTCTTAGGAGGCGAATTTATTGTTAAAAGCGCTACCAGCATTGCACATCACCTTGGAGTAAGCGATGCTATCATTGGTCTTACCATTGTTGCATTGGGTACATCATTACCAGAACTGGCAACTTCTTGTATTGCGGCTGCAAAAGGCAATTGTGATATTGCACTAGGAAATATTTTAGGAAGCAATATCTTTAATGTCTTCTTTATCTTGGGTATGAGTGCAATCGTAACACCACTGCCCACCTATTCTGGACTATGGTTAGATGCCTTGATGGTAACTTTGGGAAGTGTTCTCATTATGATTTTTGTATATTTTACCAAAAAACATGAGATTAAAAGATGGCATGGAGGGGTCTTTGTAACACTCTATATATGTTATCTAACCTACCGATTACTTACCCTTTGATACAAGTTGATCATAGACTTGTTTGTTTACCAAACGACGTTCACGATCAAAAAACCATCCCCATTTGTTGAAATATTTGCACATGTTGACACAATGAATCCATAACAATCGAAAGTTATGATAGGATTCTTTTGCATGATTGTGTACTATCGTTACAGATGGATAATACAAGGTTAGAAAATCCCTATGTATGCGGCGTGTCAAATCAATATCTTCTGGATACATAAAAAAACGCTCATCAAATAGACGCGCTTTCAATACCGCCTCAGTACGCAAAAACATAAAACATCCACTCAAATATGGTACATTCATAGGGCGATTATAGTCCGCATCCCGCAATTCGTAACGAGCATTTCGACCTCGCATCCAAGAACTAGGTAAAAAACGCCTACCAAAAACATCTATTGGCGAAGGAAGTAATTTACACAAATACTGCATGTCTCCATTAGGATTGATTACCTTGGGCATCAAACTTCCTACCTCGTTGTGGGATAATAAAAAATCATACAAACTCTCCAAATCCCTTGCATCAACCTGAATATCGCTATTTATCACCAAATGATGTGACAAACGCTGATAGATAGTTTCTCGTATTGCAATATTATGGGCACTGCCATATCCTATGTTTTTACCAACAAAAATATACTTTATCTTCTTCGAACTAATAGGTATTGTATCCGCTCTTTGAGAAGAGTTATCTACCAAATAAATAGTCCTTAAGGACTGAACCTTTAGTAGCTCTTGCAATAGCGGAACCAACTCTTGTTGCCAACGGGGGTTATATAAAACGATAGAGATATTGAACATGATTTATTCGGGCAATAATTCATTGAGGCGATTTTTGTATAGGTTGATCGTCAACTGCTCGTCATATAGTTCTTTGACATGCATACGCCCCTTTTTACCAAAGTTGATACAATCTTCTGTACTCAAGGACAACATATGCATCATACATGCTATTAAGCTACTCACATTTTGCGGTTCACACAAAAAACCACTTTCGCCATTCAAAACTATCTCCCTGCATCCGGGCACATTGGAAGCAATGATAGGACGTTCCATCGCGGCTGATTCAAGCAACACGCGCGATATACCCTCTCTGTAGGAAGGCAACACAATACAAGATGCAGACGAAATATATGGAATAACATCCGTTGTTTCCCCTAAATAGCGAACGACTCCCAAACGTTCCCATTGCTCCATTTGTTCTTGCGAAATAGATGCTGGATTGCTCGCTCCCAACGGACCTAAAACATTAAATTGTACATGAGGATGTTGTTTCTTAACCACTTTTGCAGCTTCAACAAACTCACCTACCCCCTTGTCCCATAAGACACGACCAATAAACAAAAATGAAAACTTTTGCTTGCTGGAATTAGTTACTGGTTTATAGTGCTCCAAATTGACACCTTCACCATTTATAACACGAGTTTTGAATTTACTAACAATCTCTTGTTCTACAAACAAAGTTCTATCTTCCTGATTCAAAAACCATACTTCATTGGCACCACTTAATGAAGAACGGTACAATCTCTTGACCAGTCGATTTAACCATCCCTTGTTGATAAATGTGTATCCCAAACCTGTTATCACAGATATTTGTTTTATTCCTACCGTATGAGAGGCCCAACCACCATAAATCACAGGTTTTATCGTGTAATGAAATACGACATCAAATCTTTCTTTCTTATACAAGGTTCTTAGTTGACGCACCAAACTCATATCTCTAAAAGGATTTACACCCTTACAATCAATTTCTATAGGAATAAAATTGATAGAAGCTTCCCTAAAGATCAATACATCACAATCCTTGGGAGCTATTACATAAACACTATATCCCGATTGAGCCAAACTTTTCATTACTCCATAACGGAAGTTAATCATCGTTTGTGCACTATTTCCAACAAAAGCTAATTTTTTACTACTCATCATTGACTTAATTTACCAACTCTAATATCATCTTATCTATCTCTTTAGCTGTGTTTTTCCAACTAAAATTCAATAATCGTTTTGACTCTAAAGCTATCAACTGATCTTTTTGCTCGGCTTCCATGTTGATAAAAGAAACAATCTTATCTGCCATGTCACTAGGAGAGTGAGGGGTGAAATAAATCGCTGCATCACCGGCCACTTCTGGCAAAGAAGAACAATTGCTTAACAATAAAGGCAATTTGTAATAATATGCCTCCAAAACAGGTATGCCAAAACCTTCACATAAAGAAGGAAATATTAACCCTTCTGCATGTTGAAAGAAACCCGACAATTCATCATTACTAATCCACCCAGTTAAATGAATAAGTTTTCGTTGTTTATTCAATGTTTCTATCTGCTCTAACTGATGAGATGATAACATTGAATTATTTCCTACAATTATCAATCCCATGTTACATGGTATTTGATCTTGACACAAGTGAATCGCAGCCATCAAACCATTCAAGTTTTTATGCCCTCGAGAACTTCCCACATACAATAAATATCGCTCAAAAATAGGACATTTGGGCATATTTAAATGACGCTGTTGCAAATGCTCCCACCCTTCATATACGACAGCGATTTTTTCTTTGTATCTTTCTCCATGAATCCTCAGCAACTCCTGACGAGTATAATTGGAAACAGCTATCACTTTCTTAGACAATTTCATGCCAACAGATACGTTCCAATGTAAAAATTTTGACTTCAACCACCCCATCTTACCCAACTGCTCTGGATATTGCTCATAAATAATATCATGAATAGTATACAATGAAGGAATGGTCAATGAGACAGGAAACTGATTGGATGGCACAAACGCCGCATCATACACTTGATGTTCACGAAGATATTTCCAAAACTTATACTCCCTCAATGGACCTATAGCGGGAATCATTACTTCTTCTATATTTATCCCTTTGCTTCTAAATATCTCTACATACTCTTCTGGACATTGATTCGGGCGAACAATTAATGTATAGTCAATATCACTTGTATCAATGTATTTGACAACATTGAGTATATATTGAGATAGTCCGTCTATTTTTTTTGAGATGGTTGTTCCGTCTATTAGAACTCGTTTCATGATACTAACAATATATAATTATGCTTCACTCAACAACAATTGTTCATCTAAATATATTAAATATACTTTCGTAAACATGCCTTTAAAATCAATAATGTTGTTGAATCAAATATTTTAAATCGATAATGCAAAATCAAATATAATTTACGTAAAAAACTCACATCCGGCATTTTCAAAAATGCCTCAATCAGTTGTACATCTACAGGAGATAGGTCTTGCTTAAATTCATTATAGAAGGCACACAAACCATCATAATGTATCCTACTAACAAGAGGAATATACCTATGCTCCCACATCAACAATATTTTTTTTCTTATACTCCCAGGAGCATTACCCGTCACATTCTCAGCATGTTGCCGATATTTCATTAAAGGTTCATCCATATAGTGAACCTTACCAAGGGTTATACCCAATAATAATAGCACATGGTCATGCATCGCATAGTACGCCAACTTACGCTGCAAAGCAACACGCATCTGCGAGTTGAAAATAGCAGCTGCACCTTGTATGCCCGTATTCAAAAACAACGCCTGTTGAAGGGTGGTTGGATAAGTTAACGTGTTTTTAGACGCATATACCCCCCTTTCTGGATTCCATAAATATGCATTGGAATATACCACCTGAGGAATTGTCGTATCCTGTTTCCCAATAACAGAGAACATGCGTTCTACTTTGTTTTCCAACCAAACATCATCTTGATCACAAAACATCACAAATGGAGAGGTTGAATACTGCAACAAGTGAATGAAATTTTTTGCAACCCCCAAATGCACAACACCATCCTCTATCAATCTAATCCTACTATCCTTCAAAGACAACTCTTTAACAATGCTTATCGTATTATCCGATGAACCATCATCATGAATCAATAATTGCCAATCGCCATAGGTTTGACATCGTATAGAATCAATTTGTTGTCCTATATATTTTTCACCATTATACGTTGCTAATAATATATCTATCATGATTTTTCAGAGTGTACTGCAAATAAATTATATTTGCTGATTATAAAGGGTATCAATGCTACAACTATATATTGAACTGTTTGAGACAAAATCATAAAAAACGTATCTGCAAAAAAATGCAACACGATGGTAGATGATAAAATTGAATACAAAATCAAAGCATAAGATGAACCATCCTCTGAAGTCTTAAACAAATATCCAAAAAATAGCCCCAAAAAGACTGCAAATATTACCACACCAATATAACCAAAATCCACGTAAAAAGGATACAATACCGTGTAGGTATTAGACCAATACGTATGTTTCCCTATAGGTACTTGATAAAATTTAAGATTCGTGTCTACTGGAGTAGTCTTACCACCATCTATTTTTGACTTGATAGCATAATATATTCTAAACGTGTTTTCACAGGGTCTTTCTGCAGAGTT
>ERZ808048.34-NODE-34-length-30180-cov-8.194333_pt1 | contig 30180 bp, 36 predicted proteins | sample MGYA00380197_ERZ808048 | MGnify/ENA primary metagenome ERZ808048 (study PRJEB31490, sample SAMN06133377) | cow dung metagenome | isolation source: M1 | host: cow | place: China: Chengdu | collected 2015-05 ... | reverse complement strand
AAAAAAAAAAAAAAAAAATAAAAAAATATATATATTATTGTTTTTCAGTTGGTTACAATGTGTCGTTTACGATATTTTTTTTTTTTTTTATCCGACAAGAAAAGTATCAACGAATTTATCGTTGAAAATCAGCGGTTTACATTTTAGGCATTTTCGGAGGTTTTGCGGCAACCGAAACCGATGGAGTAATTTTGCCGCAAAAATCAGAAACGATGAACGATGGAATCGAAAACTTGAAGCCATATCAAAGCGCGGATGAAGCGAGGGAAGGCGGTCGCAAAGGCGGCATCGCGAGCGGTGCAGCCCGCCGACGCAAGCGTGACATGAGGGAATGGGCTGAGGTGCTGGGGCAGACCTTGATGACGATGAAGACACCTGACGGCAAAGAGGTCGCCGAGGGCGACATGGCTGCGGCTGTGGTCTTGAAGCAATACCAAAAGGCAATCAACAAGAGCGACACCGCCGCCGCCGCGTTCTTGATGCGGCTGCGTGGCGAGGACGTGCAGAAGGTCGAACAAGTGGACGACGAAGTGAAACAAGCGGCTATCCGCGAACAACTGAAACAACTCTATGGCATCGAAGATTGACACATATATCCGTGACCGCTTGCAGGATGGCAAGTCGACGTTTGTCTTCCGTGGCGGTCGTCGTTCGGGAAAGACATTCGGCATCTTGAAGTTCTTGATGTTGTGGTCGGAGGGCTTCGGCGGTACGGTCTGCAACATCGCGTCCATGACCAGCGAGCAGGGACGTTTGGGCGCGTATGCCGACGCGAAGACAATCAAAGAACTTGCGCCAGCTGTGTATGGTGACATCGAGGTGCTGTCGTCGCCCCGTGAGTTTAGGATGGCGAACGGGTCGCGGATGCACTTCAACCAATACAGCAATAGCGAAACGGCAAAGGGTATCGCATGCGACTGGCTGTTTGTCAACGAAGCGAACAATTTCAGCAAACAGCAATACACCGACCTGAAGGCGAACGCCCGCCTCGGGACGTTTATTGACTACAACCCGAATTGCGAGTTTTGGGACGTGGACTTCTTCGACGATGCCGACATCTGCGACACGACATGGCAGGACAACCCGTATCTTACCGCCGCCCAGTTGGAATACTTCGCCGACTTGAAGAGGCTGGCAGAAAGACCGACGGCGACGGAGATAGACCGCCGCAATTACAGCGTCTACTATCTTGGGCGTTACTACCAGTTGAATGGCGACATCTTCAGCGAGGACTTTTTCAACTGGTCGCAATCGGTGGACTATGGTAGCATCGGACATTTCGCCGTGTTCTGCGACCCGTCCGCCTTGCGCGGTTCGGACTGGTTCGCGTGTTGCTTGTCGGCGCGTGACAACGAAGGCAGGGTCTACATCCTTGACACCTATTCGGTCAACACGGGCGACCGCGCCGGCATTGTCCGCAAGTTGCGCGAGTGGTGCAAGACTTATGACGTGGCGAAGGTGTACGTAGAGACCAACGGCATCATCGGCATCGACTTCTACGACTTCGCCGTCAACAGCGAACTGAACGTCGAAGGCTGGTACAGCCGTGGCAATAAGTTCGACCGCATCATTGCCAACTATCAGAACTTTCGCGAACGTATGACGATATTGGACACGCCCACCAACCGCGAGTACATGAAGCAGGCGTATTCGTTTGCCGAGCGGATGAAGATAGGTGAACACGACGACAACATCGACGCCTTGAACTCGTCTTACAACATGCAGACGATGGTGGTTTGAGGATAGACGGCATTTTCGGGCGTTCTGCCGCGTTTTTTGCGGCAACTGGTATAATTACATACCTTTGCCATCGAAAACCGCTTAAAACGAAAATTCGACAAAAATAACTTTAATATGGCAAACGAGAAACAACCGAAAGACACTGCCGAGCAGGGCAAGGAAATCAAGACGGCTGCGGACTTGATACAAGACGAACACAACTACCGCAAGCATTCGGAACAAAACAAGGCACGCATCCGCAAGTCCATCGACGAGGCTGGGCTTGGGCGTTCCGTTGTCATTGACGCCGACGGCGTGCTGGTCGCTGGCAACGGCGTGCAGTCCGTCATCGACAAGGACACTCCCGTCCGCGTGGTTGAAACCGACGGCACGGAATTAGTCGTCGTCAAGCGTACCGACCTGCATACTGGCGACCCGCGCCGCAAGACGCTGGCTTTGGCTGACAATGCGACATCCGACGACGTGGAATGGGACTTCGAAGCCATCGACGAGGACTGGACGGAAGACGAGGCTGGCGAGTGGGGTGTCGAATGGCCAAAGGGCGCAATCAATAATTACAGCCGTAAAATTGAGATACCAACTTACGAGCCAGTTGAAGGTGTTGTCGAATTGTCCGAATTAACCGATAAAACCAAGTACGAACAACTCTGCAATGAAATCGACGCTTCGGAACTCGACAGCGACATTGCTGACTTTTTGAAGATGGCAGCAACGCGTCATATTGTTTTTGACTATGCGAGAATCGGCGACTATTACGCCAACGCTTCGTCCGAGGTGCAGGATTTGATGGAGCGTTCCGCGCTTGTCATCATTGACTTTGCCAAGGCCGTTGAAAATGGTTTCGTTAAATTAACGCAGGAGTTAACGGAGATGTACGAAGCCCAAAAGATGGAGGAAAGCAAATGATGACTGACAAATATATCGTTTTCATATTGTCGCACGGCAGGGTGAACAAGGTAGACACTTTCAAGACCTTGCGCGACCAAGGCTATACTGGACGCATCGGAATCGTTATTGATGACGAGGACGAGCAAGGGGATGCCTATCGTAAGAAGTTCGGCAAGGATAATGTCTTCGTGTTCAACAAAGCCGAAGTCGCAAAGCGTTTCGATGAGGTCATAAAGGGCGACCGCCGTACGGTAGTCTATGCGCGAAATGCTTGTTTTGACATCGCCAAGCGCATCGGTGTAAAGTATTTCATCGAGTTGGATGACGATTACATTTATTTTTCGTACACTTTTGATTTCGAATTGAAATGGTGCCGAAAGAGGGGAAAAAGAACAATCAGCAACCTTGATGCCATTTTCTCGTCGGTTTGGGATTTCTACCTCAAGACAAATGCGGCTTCGGTGGCTTTGGCGCAAGGTGGCGATTTTATCGGTGGTGGGGATGCTGGCAATACGGACAGCGTGAAGTTGCTTCGTAAGGCGATGAACTCGTTTTTTTGCTCTACTGATCGCCCGTTCAATTTCACTGGGCGTATCAACGAGGATGTCAATACATATACGATGGAGGCGCATCGCGGGATGCTGTTTTTCACGGTCAACCAAATAGGACTGAATCAAGGCAAGACACAATCGAACAAGGGTGGCATGACGGATGTCTATTTGGATAGCGGAACATACTTGAAATCCTTTTTCAGCGTCATTGTCTGCCCGTCTGCTGTCAAGGTGCGGATGATGGGAGCAAAGCAGAGACGTTTGCACCATTCCGTGTCTTGGAATAATTGTGCGCCCAAGTTGATTGCAGAGACATACAAGAAAAAGCGTGTTTCGTGACCGCTACGGCGTTTTCTTTCAGAAGTGATATAATTTATCAACTTCGAAATAAAAACCGCGCAAATCAAATTTTTCGGAAAAATAACTTTGCGGCAACCGATAATGCCTTACTATCTTTGCAGCCATGAAAATCACCGACCGCATATCGCAATTCCGTGACCGCTTCTTTCGCAGATGGGAAACCGTGAAGACCATCGTCTTCGGTTGGGGCGACATCACTTGCCACCCGTTCGGCGAAACCATCTTCCGCAACATCGTGGAGTTGCTGACCGACTTGACAAACGATGTGGAGTGGGTCAACACCCGACGCACTGGCAACTTGCGCTTCGCCGAGTTCAAGGTATTCTTTGAGCGTGACGGGCAACTGGCTTTGTGGCGCGTCTACAAGAAAGGCTTCGCGGTCGTCGGTGTGAAGGATGGCGAAAGCCCGCGCTTCCGCTTGTTCGACGACAACGAATATCGCAAGGAACGCGCTGCGAACAACACGGAGCGTTATGTCAGCAAGGTGGACGGCTGGAAGTGCTACGTTATGCAGTCGGAGACATTCCGTGAGGAAGGCAAGTCCGATTACGACCTTTGCCGCCCGTTCGTGACATTCCTTGACAATGTCTTCAACGCCAGCAATACCAGCACCGAAAGATTAGGTACTTTTATTGTCGCCAGCCCCGAGACACCGAACGGCTACCCAACGCCCGTGACGCTTGACCCGAAGCAAAAGAAGGAACTTGAAGCAGAAGTCGAAGCGCAGTACGGCGCATTGCGCAAGCAGCGGCAGATGATGATATTGCCGCGTGGGATGCACTTCCAGGTCATCGGAATGGATGGCGTCGACCGCAAGTTGACCGAGAAGGTGCGCACCTGCGTCTTGGCTATCTGCGACCGCGTGAAAGTCCCTGCCAACCAAGTCGCCATCATCGACGCGAACAGCAGCAAGACCCTTTCCAACGGCACGGAGTTGCGCGAAGGCGACTACAACAAGTATCAGTCTTTCGAACGCTTGCTCAACCATACCTTTGTGAGGCTTGCCGAGGAGATGGGCATGGACTTGACATACACAATCTATAACAAACCTTTAAGAAATGGAAACCAAGCAGAATAACACGAAACGCCTTGTCCGCGATGGTGTCTTGCTGGGTGACTGGAAAGAGGTCAGCGGATTGCCGTTGTCGTCGGTCACGAAGAAAGACACCGACACGGCGACGCTGGACGGCTTAATCATCAAGGGCTACGAGACGAAGTTCAACGTGACGAACGAGAACGGCGAACGATACGCCCCGAATTGCCTTGACAAGTTCGTGCAGAAGTATTTTGTCGACCATGAACTGAACATGGTCGTAGACCTGCAACACGGATGGGATATTGACAGCCAGATCGGTCGCGTCATCTATCTTGAAGTCAACACCGTCGGCTTCTATTTCGTTGCCTATGTGCCTCGAAGCATTGCCCGTTACGAACAAGTCAAGGCATTACTCCGTGAAGGCATCCTGCAGGGCTTCTCAAAGATGGGCTGGGCTACGGATTACGAATTCCGCTACACCCGTGACGGCGAGTTAGACTATGTCGAAATCAAGGAATTTCAGTTGTGCAGCGTGTCGCTGGTTACGATGCCCGCCAACGCCATCCCCTTTGAGGCAATAGGAGAACCCGTCAAGGACGGGTTGCAGTTTGTCAACCGCTTGACCGAGGAGCAGCCCAAGCCGAAAAAGAAATCAATCTACAAGCAATAATTCACTGATTTACTAACGAAAAAATCCATCATCATGAAAAAGAAACTTATCAGCGTGAAGGACTTCGCCGACAAGATGGATGCCATCAAGCGCAAGGTCAAGAACGCTTTCAGCGAGGAAGGCGCAGAAGCCGCCGCCGCTATCCGTGACCTCATCGACGAACTGGAGAACGCCGAAATTGAAATCGACGAGCGCGAACTCGCAGCCCGTGTTGAGGAAGTCATCCGTGCCTTCAACGGCAGAGCCGACGAGGAGGTCCCCGCCAATGTCGCAGACGCTCTCGCCAAGAAGTTCGCCGAGATGCAGAAGACGATGCCCGTCAGCAACCAACTGACGCCCGCCATCAAGAACCAAGTCGCCGCCGCCATCCTTCGCTCGAAGGGTCGCGAGGCTGTGACCGATGCCGTCAACGCCGTGCTGGTCAAGAACGGCATCACGGGCTTGACTTTCAACGACACCATCGACTTTGCCGTCAACGACGAGTGGGGCGACAGCGACGAGTTGTTCGCCGCCTTGAAGAAGGTCAACTTCTCCAAGTTCTTCTACACCGCCCAAGACTTCAACGATCCCGATGTGGTTGCCCACGGCTGGGACAAGACCTCGGAGACCGAGAAGGTCATCCAGCAACTCACCGTCAACGGCAAGAAGATTGACACGCAGTACATCTACAAGCGTCAGCAGATCGCCTTCGAGGACCTTGACGATATCGAGGAAAGCGGCAACACCGCCACCTTCCTGAGTTGGCTGGACAAGGAACTCGACCGCCAAATCGTCAACGCCATCGTCGCCGTCCTTTTGGGCAACACGACCGACTTCACGGACATCACCACCATCGAGCCTCTCGTTGGCACGGGCGCGACCGATGCCTTCCGTACCGCCGTCACCGTCGCCGACCCGACCGCCGTCACCTTTACCGAGGCACGCGCCATCGTTGACGCTGTCATTGCTGGCAGAGGTGCAAAGTGGCTGGTCATGAAGCAAGCCCAACTGACCGCACTTGCCAAGTTCAAGTACGCCTCCGGTGGCGATGACATCTTCCGCAGCAAGGAAGAAGTCGCCGCCATGCTGGGTGTCGACCGCATCTATGTGACCGACAAGGCCATCGGCGTGGTGTGCTTCATCCCGTCGGAGTACTGGGTCAAGGAGAAGAACGGCATGCAAGTGAGTTATCCGAAGTACGAGTTCAATGTGATGAACTACCAGCGCGAGCGCAATATCGGCGGTGCCATTCACGGCTTAAAGTCGGTTGCCTTCGGTGTTGAAGAATAATCGTGAAAGGGTTGCATGATGACGGCGCAAGATTTCATCGCTAACGGTTACAAGGTCTCCTTGCAGATCTCGCAGGGCGAGATCGACCGTGCCGTGACTGACGTCACGGCGGCGTATGTGGCGAAGGTCACAACGGACACCACTACGGACGCAGCGAAAGCCGCCATCATGCAACTTGCCTTCATATTGCTTTGCCAGCGTAATACTTTCGCGACGAGGGCGGGCGGCAAACTGAAATTGTCGCCCCAACTCTCGGACAACGCGCAGGCGAGGCAGACGGATTACGACAATGCAGACCGATTGCTGCGTCAACTGCAAGCCGCCACGGGTGGCATCGCTGGCAAGATTGACAAGATGATCGATGACATCTGCATGGTCTATATGAGGAGTTATTTATCAATGTAAAACTCAATAAGTTATGAAAAAGCAAACTAAAATCAATGCTATCATCTTGGCTTACGCTTCTTGTGCAGGCAGCCTCGCTGCCAATATCGCAAAGGATTGCGCACATCCGATGGTCGGCGGCTACACGGGTCGCGCCTTGCTCATCCCCTTGACCAATACGTTGACCTTTGCCGTTGACGCAACGAACCCGCGCATCATCACGGGCATCACGATGGGTGTCGGCGAAAAACTCGCCGTCATTGACAACGTATGGCCGATCGCGATGGACGGGAGCAATACCAAGTCGAACGCCGACGGCGGCAGACGGAAGTACACCAAGACTTTCGCCTTCCGCATCCCGTTGCGTGGTGCTGGCACATCGAAGGACATCGTCGAGCCTTTGGCCGAGAGCCCGTTGGGTTTCATCGCCGTGCTGGAGAAGAAAGACCGCGTCGGCGATGGCTCGTATGAGATCGTCGGCTACGGTCAAGGCTTGACCGTCAACCCCGACGGCATCGAGCGTAACGATAACGAGAACGATGGCGACATCGTTGTCACGATGAGTTGCGAGGAGCAGTTCTTCGAAGTGACGTTCTTCGATACGAACTATGCCACCACGAAAGCCGCTTTCGAGGCCTTGATGGCAAGTGCGTTCTAAGGTTTCCAATCATGGCAAGGTTGTTTCTTCGGTGTGGAGGCGGCGGGCTTATGCTTGCCGCCTTCGCCATTCTTGGGTGCTCGTCCACGCATACGACCGTGACCGAACACCGCCACGCGGATAGCATCGCGGTAGAGGCGCGGAAAGCTAAATCGGTATCGTTGACCAGCAGCGAACGAACTGAAGACTTCATCCGCGAGGTCATAGTCTTGCAGGCTGACACGGCCGGCGAACTGCGACCCGTTTGGAAGATGGTCGAAAAGTCGCGCAACGAGGAGAAGCAAAAAACTGCCGAGAATACGCAAAAACTCGATTCTGCCGCGTTTTCTTCAGAAAATGATATGATTATGCTGCAAGAGAAAGAAAATCCCGCAGAACGCACGAAAACACGTTTTTGGATGTGGGCGTTTTTTATCCTTTTGGGTCTTGCGGCAATCGGTGTCGGTGTCGTATTTTTGTTTCGCAAAATAAAACTAGGGAGATGAACATAGAAAGACTTCGGCAACTTGCCGAAAAAACAAAGGGATGGACGAAGGCAGACAAGGAGTTTTTGCTGCCCATCCTTGAAGAACTGGGCATCGAAGCACCGACGAAGACCAGTTGCCCTTCATGCTGGCGCGACTGCGCTATCATGGCGATTGTGAAACTTGGCGACACGAAGAAAACCGTCAACGGCTTCCGATTGAAAGGCGCGGCGAAGCGTGGAGTGCTGTGGCTTGGTCGCCTTGTCAGCGACGCGACGCTGGATGCCGACATGGCCGAATGGCTGAAAGAGACGAACTTCCCGCAAAACCTTTGGACCGATGAAGATTGACCGCTACACATTATACAAGGACTTCGCGCCGATTGAGCCGTATGTCGACGCTCCCAAGTTGGAGGAGTTGAGGCGTTACGCCGTCGCCGAGAAGTTCGGCACGGGCGGCTTCTACGACATGACGCTCGGCGGCTTGCTGGACGCGATGAAGGATGACTTCGACGCGCTGCAAGACTGCCACGGCGAGACGGTGTTCGATGTGTATAGGGTCGCGGCGTTCGGTCAGTGGCTGAACGAGTTCATCGCGGCGGTCGAGGCTTTGACGTTGCGACCCACGGCGAAGCAGATAGCGCAGTCAAGCGGATGCAAGCCCTTGACCTTCGAGGAAAGCGTGTATTTCTTCACGCGGTCGTACTTCGGCTTGAAGGACTTCGACAGCGTCCGCGAGTTGACCGTCGCCGACTACATCATGGCGAAGAAGGATGACTACAACCATAACATCGTTGAGCGAAGCATCGCCAACGCAATCAAGGCAAAACAATGACAATCATCGAGAAAATACGGGCTTCCATTCAGCGTGTCCACGGCGCGGGATTCGCGGTGTATTACCACGATGACCCGACCATGAACATCATCGCCGACACCATGACGCTGCCCGCCGCCATCGTGCAACTCATCACGCAGGGCGAGTTAGACCAAACGAGCGGGCAATGGCGGGAAGTCGTATCAGCCGCCGTGTTCTTCGTGGATAGGTCGGACTTCGACTTCGACGCTGACGAGAACGAAAAGATAATAGACCAATGCAAACGCAGGGCATTGCGCTGGCTTGCAGGTCTGCAACTGGACGAGGACTTGACGCTCGTCCGCTGGGAGAGGACAAGCCGCGTATATGAACGTTTCGACGCCATCTTGACTGGTTTCGCTGTCATGGTGGACTTGCGCGAGACGGAAGGCGTGACGGATTGCGAGGAAGAAGATGAAGAAGATGAGAATGAAAACGAATAAACTATATTTATTAACAATTTAAATCATTTAAAATGAAACATTTAGTGCAAATTCAAAATCCGTTGCACGTTGCAATGTGCGCTCGTGTTGACGGCGAAAGCATCGGCCAAATCGAGGCTGGTGCAACCGTGAAACTTGATTGGATGCCTTCGAGCGGCTGGGGCTTGCAAGAGGCTCACTACACCGACGACCAAGACCAAGTCGTTCAAATCGATCTTGACACGCGCGAGTTTACGATGCCCGACTACGACATCGTCATTGAAGGAACGGCCAAACGTTTCTCCGTGCAAGACTGGACGACTGGCGCGCCGTCGTTGAGCGGCAAGGTGTTGGGAATCGACGACAACGGCAACATCGTCCCTACCGATGGCGGAGGCAGCACGCCGACCTATGAAGGCAACAACGGCAACGTTATGGTTAACGACGGAAACGGCGGTATCGTTGCCAACGCCAAAGTCAACGTGACCGCAAACGGCAACGTGACCGCAAACGGCAACGTGACCGCAGAAGGCGACGTGACCGCAAGACGCGATGTTGTCGCAGAAGGCGACGTGACCGCAGAAGGCGACGTGACCACAAGACGCGATGTTGTCGCAGACGGCAACGTGACCGCAGACGGCAACGTGACCGCAAACGGCAACGTGACCGCAAACGGCAACGTGGAAGCAGACGGACAACTTCGAAGCGGAAGCGAAGACGCGGAAGGTCAGATCGTCATGTGGGATGAATCTGGGCAGAAATGGGTCATCAAGGTAGATAGTAACGGGCAACTGGTTGTCACACATGGATAATGTCGGAGACCTACAAACGTGCAACGATTAAGAACACCGCCTTTTGGGTGTGCCTCTCCTTGAGCATCGCGCTCATCGTGGCGGGGTTTTGCGTGCCGCCGCACGGCGAGATAGACGGCAGCGTCTTGACCGCCTGCGGCATCCTCTTCGGCTTCGCCACGCTTGAGGTGGTGCATATCGCCATCAAGCGCGGGCTCGACGCGAAAGTGAAGCACGGCAAGACCGAGGTAACCATCGGAGACATCACATCCTCAAACCAAGAACAAGATGGAGCAGAAACTGAAAACGAATAAAGGCTTGGTCGCCTATGCCGTCGCCCAACTCGGTCGCCCATACTGGTATGGCACGTTCGGGCAGACGGCATCGCCTGCGTTGCTCGCCGCGAAACGGAAGCAATACCCACGCTACTACACCGCGCAGGACTTCCCGTCGCAGTACGGGAAGCGCGTCCATGACTGCGTCGGCATCGTCAAGGGCTATATGTGGAGCGATGGTCACGACGGCAAGCCCGTCTACACATCGAACGGGTTTCCCGACGTGAGTGCGAACGGTCTGCTGTCCATCTGCGTGGAGCGTGGCGACATCAAGACAATCCCCGAGGTGGTCGGTGTGTGCGTGTTCATGTCGGGCCATGTCGGAGTGTATATCGGCGGCGGCTATGTCATCGAGGCACGCGGTCATGCCTACGGGGTTGTCAAGACACGCCTCGCGGCACGCCCCTGGCGGCAGTGGGGCAAGATACCAGTATTGCAATACCTATGACGGGCAACGACCGCCTTGAAAATCCGCGTGAAACGGCACACGAATGCACACGCGGGGACGGGCGACCCGTCTTGGTGTCTTGCGGCAATCGGATTTTTGAGTTATTTTTGCCAAAAATTGCGCCTGCCGCATTTTTATTTGAAAGATGATAAATTATATGACTTGAAAACAAAAACGCCTTAAACGGCTTAAAAACGTGCAAAATGGCAGAGGCATTGGACAGCATAATGTACGACCAAGTGGTCGACGAGATTACGAACGCGCTTCTTGACATGATGGAGCAGATAAAGGCGAATCTCGCCGAGAAGGGCATCAACGCAAGCGGAAGGACGTCGGCAGGGCTGCAAGTGCAACGCTACGAGACTGGCGTGCGGCTGGTGCTGACTGGTCAAGATGTCGCGCCACTCGCCACCCTTGAAGTCGGTCGTGCTGGCGGCAAGGTGCCGATGGGCTTCTCCGACATCATAGAGCAATGGTCGAGGGACAAGGGCTTGACCTTCCCGACCGATGGCGACCGACGCCGCTTCGCGTACTTGACCGCCCGGAAGATTGCACGACAAGGCACGCTCCGCCATGTCTTGCCCGAGAATGTCTACACGGAAGTGGTCAACGAAGGGCTGGCGAAGATGCGCCAAGACATCAAGGCGACCGTGACCGAATATTTGCATAACTATTTATAAATTAGAATATTATGGAAGAAAACCAAATCATCGTTGACGTCGGGCTGGATGCCTTTATTGAATCGTTGAGGCACTTGCAGAAGCAATATGAACTGAATACGGCGGCGTTGAAGGCTATGAAAGACGCTGGCGAGGAGCAGTCCGATGCCTACATCACGCTGACGCAGGAGCAGAAGGTGTTGCGACAGCAGATTGCATCGACCGAAAAGGCGATGCAGAACGAGATAAAGATGCAGCAAGCGCAAGAAGGTTCGCTGGTGCAACTGCGTGCGCAACTGGCTAACCTGCAGAAGCAATACGACAATATGTCGGGCATGGAGAGGATGGGCGAGGCTGGAGTGGCGTTGCAGAAGAGAATCAAGGCGTTGCATGACGAGGTGCTGGGTCTCGAAGGCGACACGGGAAGGATGCAGCGAAACGTTGGCAACTATCCCGCCGCCGTGCAGCCGTTGCGCGAAGAACTGGAAAGGCTTACGAAGCAACTTGAAGAACTGCGTGCCGAGAACAAGGAAGGGTCGGACGAGTTTGCCGATGTGGAGAAGCGCATCGGTGAGGTCAATCAGTCCATCACGCAATTAACGGGCAAGGTGGAAGGTCTCGCAACCGACACGGGTAACGTTAAGCAGCAGATGCGCGAGTTGACCGAGAACCTTATCGCGATGAGGATGCGCGGCGAGGAGAACACCGAGCAATATCGGCAGATGCTTGAGCAGTTGGGCAAGATGAAGGACGCGATGCAAGATACCAACGCACAAATCAAGCAGATGGCGAGCGACACGTCCACGCTCAACTCCGTCCTTGACGGTGCGAAGGCGGCCGCTGGCGGGTTTTCTGCCGCGCTTGGTATTATGACGTTATTAGGACAACAAGACAGCGAGACGTCGAAAGAAATGGCAGAGGCGCAGAAAAAACTGCAAGCGGCAATCGCCATCACCACGGGCTTGCAGGCGGTGCAGAATGCCTTGCAAAAGGAAAGTGCATTGATGATGGGAATTGCGAAACTTCAAGCGTTAGCCGCTGCCAAGGCGCAAGACGCATATACTGCGGCAACTGGTCGCGCGACTATTGCCCAACGAATCTTCAACGGAGTTGCGAAGTCGAATCCTTATGTCTTGCTTGCTGGTCTTATTCTGACGGTTGTTGGAGCAATCTACGCATTCACAAAAGGGAGCAAGGAACAAGAAGAACAACTAGAGGAAACAAACAAAGAACTTCAAACTCACGTCTCGCTAATCAAGCAATTGAAGGAAAACTACAACGTATTGACCGATGCGGAAATAAGGAATAGGGACGAAGCCATCAAGACAGCCGAGGAAACAGGAGCAGATGCCAAAACTATTAAGAGACTTAAACAGCTGCGCTTGGATTATCTTCAGCAAGTGCTTGATGCTGATAAGCGTGAAAATCAATCTCTTATTGACAGTAGAAGAGTAATTGAAGCGCAATATCAGCAAAACCTCAATGATATGCAAGACTATGTTAACAAGAGAGCGAAACTAATTGCAGAAGGCGAAACGGAGATGGCTGAGTGGGTGCAAACTGACATCGACAACTTGCAAAAAGTGATTGATGCCCAAAAAGAGCAGTTGAATTTTATCGCAACTTTTTCCAGTAGGCAAAACGAAATAGACGATGAGAGGAAGAGGATGAAAGATGAAGAGGCAGAGGCAGAGCGACAACGCAATGAGAAGGCGAAGCAGCAATACCAAGAACGCCTTGCCCGAATCCGCAAGGAGCGCGAAGAAACGACCGCAGCGTTCGACGAACTGATAGGCAACATCAAGACCCTTGACGAAATCCAAGAGAACCAAAAGGCGAAGAACGAGGCATACGCCGCCAGCGTGATGAAGGCACTTGAACCGCTACGCGAGGACTTGGAGCAGCTGCCACGCATCGACTTTTCGCAATACCTCGAAGGCGCGGACGCCTTATCCAAGTCGCTCGATGACCTGAAACCCACGGCCCTTGAACAATTTTCAGCGGCATATCAATCGGCTGCGCAAGAAATCCAAGAGACCTCTGCCGCCCTTGAATCTTCTTTTTCATCATTGTCATCCATATACCAGCAGATGGCACAAGACGAGACAAAGACTGAGGAGGAACGCGCCAAGGCGGCACGCAAGGCGAAGGCGTGGGCGAAGATACAAGTGGCAGCCAACGCTGGAGCAGCGGTCGCCAAGGGCGTCGCCTCTGCCGTGGAGGTCGGTTTCCCGGCTGCGATCCCCGCCATGGCTACGATGACCGCCACGATCCTCGCCGCTATCGCGCAAGCAAAGACGTTACTCGCTGAAGCTCACGAACACGGCGGCGTCATTGGCGGCAAGTTCGTCGGCGCGACGAGCGGAAGCGACAATGTCTTGATGACGGGAAGGCGCGGAGAACTGGTGCTCAACGCCGACCAGCAGAAACGCCTCTATGACATCGCCAACGGCAGCTCGTCTTCAAACCTCACCGCATCGCTGGTCGAAGCGTTGCAGGCGATGCCCGCGCCCGTACTGGTGTATTCCGAACTGAAGCGATTCGAAAACAATGTCAATATATTAGATGAACTTTCCAACCTTAACTAAATCAATGAATTATGATTACATACGCATCTAATAACAGCATATTTTCCGCGACCTTGCAAGGCGAGGCTACGGTGACGCCGTATGTGGCGAATGTTTACACGGCATCGCGGACCATGTTGCGCGTCAAACGCGAGGACGCGCAGAAGATGTCCATCGTCGGCATCGGATTCACGGGAGCGTGGGGAAATATCCCTGCAAAGGCATATTACACCGACACTGAAGGTGTGCTTGAGATACCCTTGCATAATGTCATCAACGAGCATCCGTCCATCGTCGCGATGTCCATCTCGCTGTATGAAATAGACATGACATATCTTGACATTATGGGCATTTCGATGAATGTCTTCCGAGGCATATCGTATTACGACATGGTTGCGCCACGGGAGAAGGATGCCGACATCTTCTTCGCGGCTTACGGGTCTTATGTTTTGCCGCCGAATGTTATCCTCAACCCCAATATGTTGTCGGGGCTTTCGGCTGCTGGCTGCATCGTTGAAAGCAACTTCCAAGATTATGACGTGAGTATCGTGTGGTCACAGCACGTTGGCGGCGTCGGCACTACGATAACCCCGACGGGCTCAAGGGGAAACCAGTTGCCCGTGGCGGCTGGTGCTGACACCTTGCAAGTGTCGGACGGTACACACACGAAGCGTTACAAGTTGGATAAGCCCGACTATTGCGCCGAGTTGGTATGCCTGCGATGGACGTCGCAGACGGGAGCGGTGCGTCAGCATTACTTCCCGATTCTCGGCATCATCGAAGGCTCGGACAAGTCGGTGTCATTGATGACGGCTGGCGATGGCTACAAGGTCGAGAAGAACATCTATACAACGCTGCATTGCCGTCTTGACGGGCTGACGAAATACGGATACTGGTATTACATGGACTTGGCGCTGGCGAGCGATGTCCACGCCATCGTCAAGCAGACTTTCTCGACTTTCGATGTGGAGATGGCATCGGAGCAGACGGCTGCGTTCGTGGATGTGGACAGCATGGAAACGCCGCAGGGCAACGGCTTCTATTCATTTGAATTCGAATTAAAATTACGGCATTATGGTACTCTTTAACATAATCGGACACGGATTTCTTGATATTGCCGACCCGTCGGGCGTCGGATTCAAACGAGAAAACCAATATTTCCGTTTCGCTGAAATAACGCTCGGCAGATCTACGGAGTTCTCCGTGCCGATGACGCAACATAACCGCAGCATCATGCAGTTCGGCGAGGATGTCAACGAGCAGGGCGAGATGTTGCGCAGGGTGTTTCCCGCGCAGATGGTCTATGACGGCGGCGTGAAGAATGGCACTATCGCGGTGACGGCATACGAAGGCGATGCTTTCCGTTGTGTCTTCACGATAGGTAACGCGGAATGGATTACGGCGTTGCAAAAAAAGAAACTCGCCGAATGCGGTCTTGACTGGGCGAAGGGCGTTCTTTGGGCGCAAGCAAACCCGCCAGTGGATGCCAACGCAGCAGACCCGACCCAAGGCGCACAAATCATCAAGTACGAAAATGGCGTGACGGTGTCGCCATCATTGTGGAATCTTGTTCCATCGGTCAATGTCAGTCAATATCTTAGTGACTTGATGGCGTTGCTTGGCATACCGTTCAACTCAACGCTTCCATCCAATTATTGGATGGTCAGCGGCTCGATGAAGGGTGGCAACACGGACGCTGTGACAATTGCCAGCACAGCATCTAACAATATGACCATCACGCAGGCGCAAGGATATTTAACCGTGGAAGATATAGCAATAGAATGGGCGACGGCGAATGTCTTTGGATTGCTCGTCGGCGGAGGTAGTTTTGCGGGCAAGGGTTTCAAAGCCGCACAAGATGTCAATATCACGATGCCGCCAGCGATGCCGATATGCTGGCTCATCAAGTGGGACAACCGTTTGTCGCGTTGCGAGGAAATCGCAAGTCATAATGTCATAACTGACGGATTAAGCGGGCAGACATTCGAACTTAAGAAAGGAAGCGTGTATTTCTTTGCAGCGAAGCCGCTGCTCGGCGGTTCTCCGATGTACGGCTGGGATGACACCTTGCACCCGTATTCGTTCGCCGTAACGGTGGAGCGTAGCGCGGACTTGACATTTGGCGAGGTGTGGTATCTTCGTAACAACCATCCCGACATGACCGTCTTTGAGTTTTTGAAATCGGTCGCCGTGTCTACTGGATTGGAGTTGCAAGTCGACGGCGAGACGGGTGTCACGCTGGCGGCAGGCTCTTACGGGCAAAGCACCGATTTAGAGGCGTTGGAAAAGGTGTTGTCGGTTGATACGGTGGCGCGGCGTGTGGATGCGTGGGGAAGCGGAACGAAGAAAGCCGTCGCGGAGTTCGATTCGGAAGACTACGTATCGGAGCGCATACAATCGGAGTATGACATCGACAACGACCAAAATAAGGACACGAAGACCATCAAATCGAAGTTCTCGGAAGGCAGCGTCGGAACGAATGGCATCTTGATACGTGACGTGGACAATACCAGTTCGCCGCCGAAGTTCGCAGCGAAGCGTTGGACGCTGGCGTGGGCTGGCTCGTCTGCATGGCTGCAAAGGGTTGACGTCGCAGACCCGGTCGGATACTTCGACATCGCTGATAACTCAACGTCGATGATCGTCAAGGTGGCGGCAACGCTTTCAGAGTTCGAGGCGATGACGCATTCGACAACTTGGCTGTGGCGCGGTGCTGCTTTCGTGTGGACGGATGCCAACTGGTCGGACGGTGTCATGACGATGACGCTCCAAAGGGTGTCAAGGCGAGAAGGCACTATTGGATATGATGCGAAGGTAGCCTACCTTGAGAGCGACGGCGACCAATACATCGACCTCGGCATCGTGCCAGACGACACGACTGGAATAAAGGCGGTATGCGAATACGTCGCCAATGGCATGGAAGTGGCTGGATTGCTGGAAGGCACGAACGGATTAATAATCGGAGTATCCAACGTCACCTCTTACGCCTATTGGGGAGGGCACAAGAGCGGCATCGCGTTCACCTCGGGCGAGATTTCATTGAACTATGAGAATTCGCGCAAGTTTCATGTCGACGCGGGTGGCGGCACGGAGTACGATCTCGCTCTCGGCACTTTGCCGTTCACGCCAACAATGGGTATCGTCTTGTTCGGCTTCAACCATGACGGCACACCCGACGGAAAGCCTACGCGCATCTCGGCATTCAAGGTCACCCGTGGCAATACGGTGTTGCTTGACCTAATCCCCGTGCGCGTCGGGTCAGTCGGCTATATGTACGACCGCATCGGAGAGAGACTACTCGGTAACGATGGGATTGGCGATTTCGTTGTTGGTCCTGATATATAGGCTTCAATATGACCTGCCATTTTTTTTATTTTTCAAAAAAAAGTAGGGGAGAAAAAAGTATATAGGAACAATTCTTATATACTTTTATTTTCTAAAAAAAAAAAGAAAAATAAAAAAATAGGTCTTTTGTGGTCTTGACTTTTGCGGCAACCGTGAAGGCGTTGTATCTTTGCAGCACCTACCTACAGGATGACACTTCGCGCTAACGCCGTGACGGTGGGGCGCGATGGATGGATGGATGCGGCGTGGCTGGAGTGGTTACAGTCTTGGCTCATAACCAAGTTGACGCGGGTTCGAGTCCAGCCGCCGCTACTTCTACCCATGTTGTTAGATTTTAAATTGGTTTTGGACCGCTGGCTTCTCCCCGTCGCTGGCGGTCTTTTTTGTTTCGCCTTGAAAAAAGCGTTTTTAGCCGTTTTAAGGCGTTTTTCTTTCTCGGTGATATAATTTATCATCTTTGAAAAGAAAACGGCTTAAATCGAAAATTCGGAAAAAATAACTTTTGTGACGAAATCGGTCAAAAAAAAGTGTAAATTTTTTCTCGTTGAAAATCAATAATTTACAACACTTTTTGAAAAATTTTGAAAAAAAACGCTTGCCAGTTTGAAAAAAGGTTGTAAATTTGCACAATCAAACAACAACAAAGTATAACCAATTAAATCTTACAACGATGAAAAACGCTAACAACACAATTAAGGAAACTTACGAATTAGCCTTCAATTCAATCACCAAGGAAACCGAGAAGGCAATCTGTCTGAATGTCATGGTCAGCTGGAATGGCACCTGCCGCGACAAGGATATATGGTTTCCAAAGTCAGTCATCGACTTTGTCACCTTCACCGACAGCCAAGGCAATGAAAGAACGAATGCGATCGTTAAGAACTGGTTCATTCACAAGACCGAGCAAGACAATGCGTTCCACGGCTACGAGATGCACTTTGAGACTATCTTCGCATAATTAAGGAAAGGGCACGACAATGACTTACACGACATCAACAATCAACCGCGACTTTAGAATCAAGGTCAACGGACTGAACAACGAAGGTATGAAGATTAACACGCTGGTCGGCGTTTCGGGCTGCATCGCCTTAATCGGCGAGGCAATGCTGGAAAAGTTCCTCGACCGCGCCTACACGCAAGGCAGCGACGCCATCGTCTGCAAACTCCGCAGAGGATTGAAAGTGACATTTTATTCAAAGTAATTATAGACCAATTAAAATCTACAACAATGAAAAACGACAACATTTATCAAATGGTAACTGACCGCATCATCGCGGAAATGGAAAAAGGCATCATCCCGTGGCAGAAGCCGTGGAACGGCGGCGAGTGCTGCATCTCACACACTACTGGAAAGCCGTATTCGTGGCTCAACCAGTTGATGCTCGGCGGCAAGGTCGGCGAGTGGCTAACCTTCAACCAATGCAAGGCAGAGGGCGGCAACGTAAAGCGCGGCGAGAAAGGCTGCCCCGTGGTCTTTTGGTCGTTCAACGACAAGAAGGTCAAAGACGTGGACGACGACGGAAACGAGGTCATCCGCATCATCGCTGGGCATCCGTTCTTGAAGTATTACACCGTCTTCCACATCGACCAATGCGAAGGCATCAAACCGAAGTTCGACAAGGAGTTGAAAGTATATGACAACAACCCTATCGAAGAAGCCGAGAACATCGTGAAGACGTATTTCGATCGTGAGGCTTGCACGCTGAACGTGTACCAGTCGGCGCAGGCGTTCTACTCGCCCAGCACCGACAGCGTGACCGTGCCGCAGATGTCGCAATATGAAGTCCGCGAAGAATACTACAGCACGCTATTCCATGAGATGACCCACAGCACGGGTCACGAAACAAGGCTTGCCCGTCTTGACAAGGTCGCCGCTTTCGGTAGCGAAAACTATTCGAAGGAAGAACTTGTCGCGGAGATGGGCGCTGCGATGTTGGTGTCAACGGCTGGTATTGATTGCGAGAAGGCGTTTCGTAACTCGGTCGGCTATCTACAAGGCTGGTTGAAGGCATTGAGCAATGACAACAAACTCATCGTCTTGGCTGCTGGCAAGGCAGAGGCGGCTGTCAAATACATACTGAACGGAAAAACAAGACAATAACGAATAAATCAAGGTAACGGGGCGGCTAACCACCGCCCCACAAAATCGAAAACAATGAGAAACAACGAAGAACTTAGAAGAAGCCACGCGAACGGCTTCGGCGGTAGTGACGCCAAGATGTTCGCCAAGATTGGTACGAAGGGAATTGAAAGCCTTTCCACAACCGAGAAGAAACGTATCCTTGTCGCGCTGGGCAAGATGGAAGCCGAAGACTTCGGCGGCAACGTCTACACGGAGGCGGGACACCTTTTCGAAGACTATTGCGCCAACGCTGCGTATTCCATTTGCAAAGGCATGGAGCGCGAGAAATACATGGAAGGCAACGGCTTTGCAAAGCACTTCAAGGTGTTCGCCCATGCTGACTTCTATGACGAGAAGACCAACGCCGTAGTTGAGTGCAAGTTTTGCCAGGACGAGACGATGAAGGTCTACGAGGATTACTTCGCGCAACTGCAATGGTACTATATGCTCGGTGCTGACAAGGTGACGCTGTACCACGGCTGGGGAACGGTGCTTCCGTTCGATGTCGTCGGGGTGCTGCCTATCAATGTCGACAAGGATGACGATTTCATCTACTGGTTGCAGCACGGCGTCGCGATACTTGACAAAGCCATTGAGGACGGCGCGTTCGATGACTACGACGCGACGGAGGTCACGATTTCGGAGATGGACGAGGATACCGCCGTGGCTTGCCGGCGTCTTGGGCAAGCGATGGTGCAACTCAAGGAAATGGAGAAACTCGCCGACGAATGCAAGGCGACCTTGCTGGCGTGGATGGAAGCGCACGGCGTGTTGAACATCAATGGTGACGGCTTCACGGTGTCGTATGTCAGCCCAACGACGCGCAAGACCTTTGACGCGAAGAAGGCGCAAGCCGACTTCCAAGCCTTGAAGGATGACCGGTACTATAAGACCTCGGCGGTCAAGTCGAGCGTCAAGATTACATTAAAACCTTAATATCAACCAATTAAAACTCAACAAATATCATCATCCAATTGATAAGGAAGCAATAAACGGCGTTTTTAGGCGTTCTGCCGCGTTTTTGGATTTGGGTTGATAAATTATATAACTCGGAAAAGAAAACGCGGCAGGCGCAAAAATTCGATAAAAATAACTTACCATGTTCAAGCGATTGAAAAGATTATTCAAGAGAAGAAGACACGCAACCACATATCCAGTTGGCGGCTTTACAACCCCGACCGATTTACGATTACCTTGGGCTAATCGGTCAGGAAGTGGCGAATGTGTTATCACTAAAAAAGAGGCGTTTACAGCGCATAAACGAGTTATGGATGCACTCAATGAAATGGAAGCCAAAGAAGTCGCTATCACGGAAGAAGAAGTTGGCGAAGCCGTTGCGAAGGCTATCGGCGAGCGTTTCCGTTATCTTCAAGAAAAAAAGAAACATTCAACGACGAACTGCCCGAACTGCGGCGCAGTTATGCACGGCAATATATGTGACTATTGTGGAACTGAACTATAAAAAAGAAACATAATGACAACATATTTCACAAAGCGAAGAATAGTCGTCAAGAACGAGGCTGGCGAGATCGTCGAGCGTTACGGAAGCCTCAAAGAGTTCCACGCGGCATACCCGATGACGGGTACTTACAACCGCGTGGCAAAGAAGGTCTGCAACTTGGTTGACGGGTGGATGCCCGACGGCAAGATAGTCCGATACTTCAAGGACCGCGACAAGGACGGCAAGCCGTTCCAGTTGTCGAAAGTAAGGGACAGCGAGAAGATGTCGGAGCGTGAGCAATGGCGGCAAGACCTACTTGACACGGAAGCCAAGATACAAGAGGCTTATGACCTTTGCGACGCCGGCGAGATTACGTTCGAGGAACGCCACCAGCGGCTCGGATGGCTGCAAAACCACGCCGCCGTGCTGCGCCGAAGACTGGGCATAAAAGATTGACGGCGATGAAGACTTGGAAACGAAGCATCAAGATTGCAGGGCTGTGGTTCACGCTGTCGAACACACCCGTCAAGAAGCGCAACAGCCGAAAGGCAGATGACCGTGACAATATCGACAGCACCTATCGTATAAAAGACATTCGCCGAGAGGTCAAGGCGGCGCAAGATAACCGTTGCCCGATATGTGGCGAGGTGTCGGAGCAGATGGAGTTGCACCATATTCTGCCAGTAGCACGCTTCCCCGAACTATGGGACGACCGCCGCAACTGCGTGGCGTTATGCCGCGATTGTCACAAGGAAATCCACGTCAACCCGTGGGCGAACATACGGATGATGCAGGCGAAAGCCGCCGAGTTGGGCATGGATTTGGGCGAGAGGTACGACACGAGACTCTAAAATAGTGGAAATTTTTTCTTTGTGAAAATCAGCAAGTTATCGTACATATCGAAAAATTTTGAAAAAAAACGCTTGCCAGTTTGAAAAAAGGTTGTAAATTTGCACAATCAAACAACAACAAAGTATAACCAATTAAATCTTACAACGATGAACACACAAGAATTCAAACAAAAAAAGCAAAACGGAGAATTAACCTATCATCACACTTCGGTCGCCCGTGGATATGTCAAGGTCAACGGAACGCGTTATGAAGAATATGAAGGAAGATTCGGCAAAGGAGTTATTGAACATGAAGAGACCCTACACTCGAGGATGAATGGAAACTCGCACCATTTCGTACATTATTATATATTTAATAAATAACCAATTAAAACAACACAGCAATGAACAAAGAACAAGTGAACGGTTACTATCGTCAAGCCACGAAGATGGCGAACACTCTTTACGACTATATGGTCGAGACGTTTGAAATCGCGCCGTGCGTTGTCTATTGCATCAATGTCGCACGCTGGCACAGCCACGTCACGGTCGACGTGTGGGTCTGCATCGGCAACGGATTCGCTCCCGACGATGTCCGCGAGATGCTTGGAAACGTTTCGATGAACTACTTTTTTGCTCCGTGGAACAAAGAAAGCGCATCCGACTTCATCCAGCAAGTCAAGGATGAGACGAACGACTACTTCGTTAAAGTAATTAACCAAGCAGGCATCAACGAACAATAAACAGTCAACGGGGCGGCTCGACCGCCCCATATTATCAACATTTAAACAATTACTACAATGGCACAAGCATTTAGGACACAAATCATCAGCGGCTACTTCGATTGCCGCATCTTTCGCAAAGGCGTTGCGAAAGAGAATCGTCAAATGAAACCCGAAGGCGAAACAATCGGCTTCAATGTGGGCTTCGCTGAATATCCGCAGGAGTTCGCCAAGAACGGCGCAGCCGAGTACATCCGCGAGGCGGAAGTCAACGGACTGAAACGCTGGTACGTCACCTTCAAGGTCGGTCGCATCTGCCGCTTCTTCGACAAGGACGGCAAGCACATCGAACGCCCTGCCAACGCAGACCTCGACGGCAAACACTGGGATTGCTGCATACAATACAAGGTATTGAACGGCGACCCCTCCAAGTTGCAACCACGCGGTCTTTGGGCAGACGCAGTACAGTTGAAACCCGCCGATGAGATTACGTTCGCACCGATGGAAGGCGGCGGCACGCAGCCCAGCGAACCGACCGAAACGGACTGGGACGCTCCCATTGACCCGCTTCCCGGCTACGAACCGCCGATGTAAACCCGATGACATTGCAAGGGCGTGTAAAACGCATTTTCGCGCCCTCTGCCGCGTTTTTGTCCGAAAGTAATAGAATTTATCAACCAAAAAATAAAAACCGCTTAAAACAAAAATAAAATGAAAATAACGAAAAAAAATAGTAATGAGATAATTTTCGAAGACAAGTCAAATACCATAAAAGATTGTGTCATCAATGCCGTTGCTAATGGCGCAGACCTCCGTGGCGCATACCTCCGTGACGCAGACCTCCGTGGCGCAGACCTCCGTGACGCAGACCTCCGTGGCGCAGACCTCCGTGGCGCAGACCTCCGTGGCGCATACCTCGGTGGCGCATACCTCGGTGGCGCAGACCTCCGTGACGCAGACCTCCGTGGCGCATACCTCCGTGACGCAGACCTCCGTGACGCAGACCTCCGTGGCGCATACCTCGGTGGCGCAGACCTCGGTGGCGCATACCTCCGTGGCGCAGACCTCCGTGGCGCAGACCTCCATGGCGCATACCTCCGTGACGCAGACCTCCATGGCGCATACCTCCGTGACGCAAACCTCCGTGGCGCAGACCTCTGTGGCGCAGACCTCCGTGGCGCATACCTCTGTGGCGCAAAAAACATTCCTTTCTTCCCCTTGTCTTGCCCGTCGGATGGCGAATTCATTGGCTGGAAAAAAGTCGGAAAAAAACTTGTAAAACTGCTCATTACAGCCGACGCGAGACGTTCTTCGGCGACATCTAACAAGTGTAGATGCGACGAGGCTAAAGTTTTGGGAATCACCGACCTTGACGGAAGCAATCCTATTGCATCAATTACCAATTATAACTACGCCGAAACCCACTATGTTGTCGGCGAAATGGTCTATCCCGATTCATTCGACGAAGATCGTTGGGATGAATGCTCGAACGGAATACATTTTTTTATCAACAAACAAGAAGCAATCAATTACTAATCAAACACTTACAATAATGAAAACTCAAATCACAATTGACACTATCTTCGCAGTCTTTTTTTTCGCCTTGTTCGTGGTCGCGCTGGTAGGCATATTTCGTGGCGCATGGTGGCACACCGGGACTGCGGCAATAAGTTACACCATCTTCGCAGCGTTACGAAAGGAGATAAAGCAATGCCGCGCCAAAGACTGACACCCGATGAACGCGCCTTGAGCCTTGAACGCCGTCGTATCCGTCGCCGTGCATATATGCGTGAGTATTACCGTCAGCACCGCGAGGAAAGGATGTCGCAAGTCAAGAACTGGCAGGAACGCCACCGCGATGCTTACCGCGCATATCAAAGAGAATATCAACGCAGATACACCCGAAAAAATGGAAACGTATAAGTATCAACTACGGAGAGGCGGACGCAAGGGAATATGCCCGAACTGCGGCAAGCGTCGTTTCGTGCCGTATGTCTTGACCGAGGACAACGAGACCATCGTCAACCCCGACTGGGGAAGATGCGACCGCGAGAATAGTTGCGGCTACTGGATGAAGCCCGACGGCAACGTCGTCATCCAAGACCCGAAGCCACGGAAGCCAGAAACGCCGATGCGGATGGTTGCAAGGATAGAGCCGACACGCGGAGCGAAGAACAGCCTAAAACCGTATGCCGACTGGCTCGTCGGAGAAACCAAGTCAAACGAGGCTGCGAGGCGTTACCATATCGCAACGGCTTACGACGGCGGCTGCATCTTCATGCAGATGGACTGCGAAGGCGTTGTCCGCGCTGGCAAGATTATCCGTTACAAGGACGGTCACCGCGTAAAGGACGGCTTGCCAGTGCGTTGGCTGCACAAGGACAAACGCTACAAGGATTTGTTCGTTGGCGACACCTTGAAGCAATGCTTTTTCGGGGAGCATCTTTTGCCGATGCGACCCGACGCGCCCGTTGCTATCGTGGAGAGCGAAAAGACGGCGTTGCTGATGTCTGCCATACGACCCGAATATGTGTGGCTAGCGACGGGCGGCTCTTGCGGCTTGCAGAACGCCGAGAAGACGAAAGTCCTTGACGGGCGCGACGTGACGCTGTTTCCCGACAACGGAATGTACCTTAAATGGCGGCAAATCGCCATGCCGAAGGGCTGGATGGTCAACGAGGAATGTCTGCCAGCGAACGAACACGTCGCTGCTGGATACGACATCCTCGACTTATACGAATGGTGGCTGATTGACGCACAGAATAGGAGAGAATACCATGACGAAGTTCACTGAATTGTCAAGACTGCCAAGAAACGGCGAGCCGTGCGAGATGGTAAAAGCGTACTATGAACACATCCTGCAACTCGGCACGCTGGCGACATTCCTTGAAGGCTTCGACTTCGAGAGCCGCGACGAGATACAACGTGCCGTCATCGACCTGCATTACACAATCTACGGCGACCCGTTCATGGCCAACAAGAAGAAGCGCGACAACGACCCGATGCTGGCGATGCTATACATCAAGGCTGAAAAGTTGCTCGTCAACGAAGGACGGCTTGACAAATTGGCGGTCACGCTGTCGGGCGACCTATGGCACAAATTCTTCGCGCCGCGCATCAAGCGTGAACGCTTCGAAAGGATGTTCAGCGTGACGCCCGATGCAGAACGCTTCAACGCTGTGGCTTTCCGCGTCATACAGGTCTATGGGTTGGACTACGCCGACATCGAAAAGTTGCGTTTCTTCGTTGAGATGGTCAAGGCACGGGACGCGTTCCCGCCATCGTTGCGTCGTATGCTCTACATTTGGGGCAAGACGAAGAAGACGGGCAAGACCACTTGCGCCAAAATGATTGTCGCGACGCTCAATGGCTCGGATGACTGGCAGGCTACCGACCCTGACTATACGACCACGCTGGCGAACGAGATGCAGATAGGCGGATTCAAGTTACCGAAGATAGCGTCGTGTTACTGCTGCATGATGGACGAATGCTTCTACGCCGACATGGGCAAGACGTACCACGACTTCAAGCGTTTCTTGACCTCGTCGGGCGGTTCTGCCCGTCTTCCTTACGGGCAGGAGTTCCAATGGACTGGCTTCCCGAACTATGTAGCGACCAGTAACGAACCGTTGAAGACCTTCATCAAGGACTGGGACGACCGCCGCTTCTTGTCCGTTGAGTTCAAGTCGCTGCCTGCCGAGGCGTTGGACTTCCCCGCCATCCACGACCTTTGGCGCGACTTCGTGCTGAACAGCACGCCGCGCGAGGGCTTGGGATGGCAGGAATGGTCGGAGCAGATTGCCGCATACAGCGACGAGGAAGGCGAACGGCAGACGCTGTCGACGGAGTATGCCATCGAAATGCGCAAGCCCGAATTCTTGAACAAGTTGCTCAACATGGTGGACGGAAAGTCAGCGACCAGCCCCGACAACCAAATCTCGTTGAAGTTCTTCGTCGACCACTTCGCCAGCACGGAAGGCTACGCCGTGAGCGGTCACCGCCGTGAGATTGAGCAAGCCGTGACGGATGTCTTCGGCGAACGCTGGAACGGTTACAAGTATTGGCGGCTTGACCTATTGCGTCAGCAAGCCGCGATGATGATGACGCAAGTCAATGACAATGTTAGACCATTCGACAACGGGCAGGAATGCCCATATTGACTAACCAATTAAAACACAACACTATGGAAAAACAAAAGAAATACCGCATCGTCTGCGACATAGAAGGTCGCTTCATGGTGCAAGAGAACGTCTCGCTGGATGACTACCGCCAAGAGTGGATGACGGTATACAACTGCGAGAACAAGAACGAGGCTGGCTTGAACGAAGCCCGCCAATGGATTGACGAGGAAGGAGGCGAGAAATGAAACTGCACGAATACCAACAACGCGCCGTCGACTTCATGATGGCGCACCCGCGCTGCATCCTATCGGTCGGGATGGGATTGGGCAAGACCGCCGCCGTGCTGCATTACATTTGGAAACTGAGACCGAAATCCTGTCTCATCGTCGCCCCGAAAAGAGTGGCGGAAACGGTATGGAAGCAAGAGGCGAACAAATGGTGTCTCGGATGGATAGAGTACAACATGGTCATCGTCAAGGGGACGGCCGAGCAACGAAAGCAAGCGTTATGCGACAACACGCATCCTTACAAGATTATCGGGCGCGACAATCTAGGAGACCTTTTTCCAGACAATTGTCATCCCGACTGGATGCCGTTTCACTTCGACACGGTCATCTTGGACGAGTTGACCTCGTTCAAGTCCATCGACAGCAAGCGTACCCGCCGCGTCTTCGCGCTGGCACGTGAGGCTTCACGCTGTGTGGGGCTGACGGGTACTTTCCTCGCCAACGGCGCGATAGACATCTTCGCGCAATGTGCATCGGTGGGGCTGGCTGCGAATCTCAAAGAGTTTTACTCGTGGCGGGCGCGTTACTTCAAGGACGTGATGGCTGGCAGCGGGATGGCATGGCACAAATGGCGGCTGACCGTGCCGCTTGAAGACGTGCTGCATCGCTGGCACTCGGATATCTTCACGCTTGACAGTAAGGACTACCTCGACATCCCGCCCGTGTCGGTTGTGGCGCATCCCGTAGCCTTGTACCCCGACGAGCGCGAACGCTACGACAACCTCGAAGCCTTCCTTGACTGCGACATCGAAGGCGTCGGCGTGTCGGTCAAGGAAGACGCAAAGTTCATGAAACTGCAGACGATGTGCGACGGATTCATCTACACGGGCGACACCTACGAGGAGCAAGGCTTCTACGACCATGTCATCCGTGGCGAACGCTCGGCGAAGTTGGAAGCCGTCGCCGACTTCTGCGAACGATGCCTTGCAGAGTCGGAGCCCGTTCTGCTGTTCTACGCCTTCCGCGCGGAGCGTGACTGGTTGCGTGAGATGCTGGCGGCGCGTGGCGTGGCTACGATGGAAGTCCGCGAGAAGGGCGCAATCGACAAGTGGAACGCGGGCGACTTCGACGGGGTGCTGATGGCACATCCAGCAAGCGCGGGTCACGGGCTGAACTTGCAGGCTGGCGGTCGTATCTTGGTGTGGTCGACGCTGACGTACAACTACGAATACTATGCCCAAGCCAACGCACGCCTCGCCCGTCAGGGACAACGGAAAGCGGTGCAGATACATATCTTCACGGCTGCGAAGACGGTCGAGGACGGCAAACAGAAGGCGTTGGAACGCAAAGACAAGGAGCAAGGTCAATTCCTTGCGATGACCAAACAATGATTATGTACGAAAAATGATTTTAAGGCGGTTTTAAGCCGTTTTCCATTCGGGGTTATATAATTTATCATCTTGGAAAAGAAAACGGCTTAAATCGAAAATTTGACAAAAATAACTATCAAAATGAAACACACAATAGATGACATAAAGATCGTAGACCCCGAATTTAGGTTGCTGCACAACCGAATCGGGCTTTTCAACTCGCATTTTCAAAACTTCAAGCAATTCGGGATACCGAAGGCGCAACTCATACTGACGGACATACCCTACAATATCGGGAAGAACGCCTATGGCAGCAATCCGTCATGGTATGTTGGCGGAGACAATAAGAACGGCGAAAGCGAGTTGGCAGGCGAGGAGTTTTTCGACACCGACAAGGATTTCCGACCAGCCGAGTTCATGCACTTTTGCAGCCAAATGTTAAGACCCGAGCCAAAAGAGGCAGGGAAAGCCCCGTGCATGATTGTATTCTGCGAATTTGAACAGCAATTCTATCTTATTGAACTTGCGAAGCGTTACGGGCTTAACCATTATATTAACCTTGTTTTCCGAAAGAACTATTCGGCGCAGGTCCTCAAAGCCAATATGCGAGTTGTAGGCAATTGTGAATACGGGCTTATCCTTTACCGTGACAAATTGCCGAAGTTCAACGGCAACGGTCGGATGGTTTTCAATTGCATGGAGTTTCCGCGCGAGTTGGGCATGGCGAAGATACACAGCACGCAGAAACCTTTGCCGTTGCTTCGTAGATTGGTTGAATTGTTTACCGACCCCGACGATGTGGTAATTGACCCTTGCGCTGGAAGCGGGTCAACGCTCATCGCTGCGGCTGGCATGGGTCGAAAGGCTTATGGTTTCGAGATTAAGAAAGGCTTTTATTCGGATGCTTGCGAGGCGATAAAGTCAAATATTCAACTTGACCTTTTCAACGAGAGCGAGCAGATGAAACGCAGACAACAACACGAACAACAATTGCAATTGATATGAACCACCCCGAACAAGACTTTGAACAGCGTTGCGTCGCAGAGGCACGGAGGCAGGGCTGGACGTGCTGGAAAAACGAACATAACGGGCTGAAGGGCATTCCCGACTACTCCATGCTACATCCCGACGGACGTTTCTTGCTCGTCGAGTTCAAGCGACCAGACGGCAAGGGCAGGGCATCGCCCCTGCAACGGGTGTGGCTGGAACGCTTCCCGAACACAGTCAAGATAGTGGACGATTGGGACACTTTTTTGGCTATTTTGGAAAAAAAATAAAAAATTAAAAGTTGATATTCAACGGATTAGGCTGTGTTTCGCTTATCCGTTGAATTTTTATTATCGGGTAAATCGTTTATTTTCAAGGAATAAGGTATAATTTTTTTTTTTTTCTAAAAAAAGAGGGTGACAAAAAAGTATATAAAGAAAACTTTGGTATTGAACCAGAAGGGGATATAACAAAGGTTGATGAAAATACAATTCCTGAGCATGATATTTTATGTGCAGGTTTTCCTTGTCAAGCATTTTCTATTAGCGGAAAACAAAGAGGATTTGAAGACAGTCGTGGAACATTATTTTTTGATGTTGCTCGTATAATTGAAAAAAAGAAGCCGAAAGTATTTGTTCTTGAAAATGTAAAAAACTTAAAATCTCATGACAAAGGAAACACTTTCAAAGTAATTTGGGAAACTTTAACACAAGATTTAAAGTATACTTGCAGTTATAGAATTATAGACGGTCAAAGCTGGGTTCCTCAACATCGTGAAAGAATTGTAATTGTTGGATTTAGAAATAAAGTTGACTTCTCGCTTGAGGATATGGAACTTCCACCAAAAGGAGAAGTAAAACTGGCAAGCATACTTCACAAAACAGACGGAACTGAACCTAGACTTCCGCAGGATGGCGATAA
>ERZ808048.33-NODE-33-length-30267-cov-5.807387_pt1 | contig 30267 bp, 44 predicted proteins | sample MGYA00380197_ERZ808048 | MGnify/ENA primary metagenome ERZ808048 (study PRJEB31490, sample SAMN06133377) | cow dung metagenome | isolation source: M1 | host: cow | place: China: Chengdu | collected 2015-05 ... | reverse complement strand
CCCCGGCGAAGCACGACAAAAAGAGCGCGCGCGGCCAGTAGTACCTGTTACAACATATCATCTTTTTTATCGTTTTCATTTTTAAGCAATTGTTTGTATTTGTGTAAAAGACCTAAAGCCTGTTTTGTTGGCTTCTTTGCTCGTTTATAATTGTGTCCACCCATGTTCCATGCAATGATGACATCATCACCGCTAAAACGTTTTTCCAGGCTCTTAATGTACTTTGCGGCTGCATTAGTCTGACAAATGATATTATGATGATTCCTGCAGCCATATCGATGCATTGTTGATGGCATCATCTGCCAGAATCCAACAGCGCCGGATCTTGAAACGGCTCCATGTCTGCAGTTCGATTCAGCAACCATCAAATAATAATAATCAGGTGATATCCCTTTATGAGAAAGCAAAGACTGCACATCATGCTTGTATTGTGTGCAGTCTGCGAACGATATCGAGGGGAAAAACAATATTAATATAATGATTAATCTAATCATCAATGCCAAACTCCTTTTCAAGTTCATTTATCCATTTGTCAATTATATTGTTCATGTCAATTATATAACCATAATGTTTATCATTGAAGCGTGTTTGCGTGAACCCCCAAGTGAACCCCCAAATATTATGCATCAACTCCCATGATTTACCCATTAAATATCTCAATTTATACAAATCTTCTAGAGCTCTTAGCTTGCCATGTCTATTATATTTATTAGAATCCATAATCATACCTCACTAACCTTCGAACGTTACTCAATGTTTTCATAATCAACTGTTAAATAGTCGTGATATTGACTCTCTATTGCTTTTGCAACACGTTGACTGAATTCACATGCAATTAATACATTTAATGCACTCATATCACCAGCCCTTTTGCTCTTCTGTATTTGCAGAAATCACGAACAGACACACCATTATCTTTGGCCGCCTCTGTTACTGTTTTGTATTTACCATCAATGATTCCCTTGTATGCCGAATAGCATCTCCAGGAGAATGCAGAATCCTCTTCTGCTGTGTGCGGACACAAGCCAGCAAATTCACATTCAACCCATTCCGAATGACACCAACATGATCTGCAAACTGGTATTGACAGATCGCCTGATGGCTGATTTTCTCTGTTGTCGTTGGCTGCAATATATATCATTTTACTACCTCCACGATCCTTGGAATAACACCGCCTGAACGCTCTACAACAACCTTGCAGCCTGCTTTTATGCCTCGTTTCTCCATCATATCAATAGAACCAAGTGATACGCTTGAAACGTTTGCTCCATCGATGATTACAGGTTCAATCCTTGCAACAGGTGTTTTCTTTCCTGATTTCCCAGTCATGATATTAATATCAATGACTGTGGATTCTACTCTTTTGGTTTGCCATTTGTATGCAATCGAATATCGTGGATGATGCTTTGTGCAGCCAAGTTTTGCATGCACTGCAGGATTATTGCATTTAATAACAACACCATCACATGCACCGTCAAACGAATGTCTGCAGTGTTTTATCTGCTCAAACGATGTTTTTAATATATCACCATTATCATCACCAACGAAAGATATAAACAACCCAGGAACAGGATTAAATCCAAGTTTATCAAGCTCTAATACTTTCTGATGCTCATCCATGACAACGCCATCAATGATGATATCGTATGCGTAGAAAGCGCATTTAATTGTGGATTCAGTCAATTCTGAACGCATCATCAAACCGCATGCAATGTTTCTGTAATTTGTTTCCGGATCATATCCCATCTCACTCAATGGTAGTATAATCTCACCACGAACTTCAATATTTCTATCATAATTAATAGCTCTTGGGATGAATGATCTATCAATATATTTCTTTGCGGCTGCTGTGATGTCCGTTCCGCTAATACCATCACCCCTCGTCGATATTCTTGATATTTTGCCGTCCTTATATTCAATTGATGCTGCAATGCCATCAAGTTTTAACGACATCCAGAATGTGGATTCTCCCTTCTTTCTCATTGAATCGATGAATTCAGACACATCAACCAGATAGTGACATTTCTGCTGTGATAGCATTGGAACAGTATGATTAACCGTTCCAGCTGATCCAAGATTGCCGAAATTTTCGCCAAATTTCGCATCAAATTCAGCATCACTCATGATGGGTTTGCCTGCATCATATGCCGCCTGTGCTTGTTTTCTCGTAAATCTTGCCATTGTCTTTCTCCTTGTCTTTGCATGCAGGGTTGATCCTGCATGCAGTCCTTATACACACAACCAGTTCAGAAATCAATCTTTTTGTTCACCAAAATCAATCGATTTTTGTCCATCCAAAACTGGCATATGCTCCAAAATCTTGTTGTAAGATACAAGATAATACCTGTTGTCCATTTGCTTGATCAGCTGTTCACAGTCATCATCAGATTTACAAAGCGCCATTGTATCAAGAAATTCAGACGAATCTTTAAATGAATGTCGTTTAACGATATCTTTGATTCTCCTGGATAAGACATCATCCAAAAGAGCGTTGATAATCCCATCAAAGCTCAATGCCTCATCCATCACAGAATCATCTTTTCTTGAGATATACGACACCATTTTATAGTATTTTATGATTGCTTCAAGCTGCTTCAAAACATCCTGATTCGCAATAAATTGTATTGTTTCGTTCATATCAAAACTCCATTGATTTACCTGCGCAGCGTTTTGCAAGCTCTTTTAATTTCCTGGACATCGAAAGAAATGTGTTCATTCGATCCATCCATGAGTTTCCAAACGATTCATCACACATCCAATCTTCACAAATCTTGTGAACATCATGAACAATATCTTTGTGTTCTTCAAGAATGAAAAGCGGTTTTGCGGCTGTATTTTCATCAAGATTATTCTCAAACCCTGATAAATACTTTTCAACACTTTTGCTTTTTATAAAGCACTCTTTGCAGCAATACACCCGCTTTTTGCAGATATATACATTATCACCGCCTTCAATGCCTTTGCCGCAAGATGCACACTGTGAAAATACTTTAACGCTCATTTTCGTTCTCCTGTTCAAATATAGTTTTCTTGCCATCGACACCAGCCAATTCTGATATCGAATCATACAAACGCAGCCGCATTGCGTTTCTAATGAAATTCCGCATTGCAAGCCGTTCTATTTGTCGAACACGTGTGGTTGTGACATGCAATTCATCTGCAATCTCCTGCAGTGAGTAGTTCATGTCATCACCTGATTCTCGCTTCCTACCCATGTTTATGACTCCTTATCAAGTCGAAACGTTCATCCTTTGGAACTGCAATAAAATCATCTTCATCGATATCACTGCTTGGCAGCAAATCACGCCGAACAATGACTGTTACAACTGCATCCTGATCTATATTAGATAACAATTCAATCATCCTGGACACCTTCAGACGAATATTCTTATATGTCTTTGAATATTTCCTTGTGTTTAAGCGCTGCTCGATATCACTACCCCATCTGCAATTGTCTGGTGAATATCCAAGATCGTTGTTAATCCTGTCAAGTGATAAGTTTATATTATATCCATGTTCCCAAGACCATTCATAGAAGGCGTTAAAATCACGCCTCCATGCGTCATATACAGAAATGCCGCGCGCGCCGTAATCCTTATAATCTTTAGATGTCTCACAATGGCATCTTCTAATCATTCCTTTCCAAATCTCGTATAGTCTTGTGTTGCTGACTCCACCCCATTTTGCTTTGTTTTGTGAATCTTTATAAATCACACCAGATGCACCTTTCTGTATATACTCTTCAGGATCTTCTGGTTGTGGACGTTCAGAAAAGAAGCAGTTTTCCGGCTCAAAATCACCATTCATGTTGATTCTGCACAGACATTTATCATCGTCCTTCCCTATGATATATCCCTTTTCAAGCCTAGCCCAAAGCATGAATCCTGCAAATTCCATGAATGATGAATGAACTGGGAAATCACGATCTATTCTGTACCGTCTGAAGAAATTATATTCTTTTCTCGCTTTCTTCATCATCGCAACCCATACCGCATACAATGCTGTTTTGTGTCTTTCTCGCTGTGATTTTGTGAGATTAGAACGAATCATATCAACCGCCATATGGTTTTAATAGCTTATTATCTTCAAACGCCTTATCCTGTGCTTTCTTCTGTGCAACAGTCTGATAATCAAGCGTGCAAGCATCTTCATCAGATATACATTCGTTAAACGGCAATAATCCAGCAATCTCACCAGGATAAGGAAAATATTTACCACCCTCCTTGATATATCGCAAGATTGCACAATGAAGAAGATTATATCGAATCCCAACGAACACATCACACCACATATTAATCAGGTTCTCCCAGTCCTGATTAGAATATGATTTCATCCCCTTCGGCAATGCACAGCATGTGCACAGCAAAAAGAAAGCTGTTTTGATTTCCTCTTTTTTCATGTCAAACTCCATTGTATAATGCAGATTTTCCGCGTTCCTGCTTGTATTTCCCAACATAACCATTATCGAACATCCATTCATAAGCAGAATAACCGCAGCCATTCGCAGACCTCAACACATCATGCTTGATGCATGCAGCCCAAACCACATCCGTTTGTTTCTGTGAAACACCTGTCATGATTGACAATGATTTAGAGCTCATGATTGATATGTTCTTGTCTGAACAGATTGAAAGTATTCTGATGAATAGATATTGCCTTGTGAATGAATTTGTATCACCAACGCTTTTTACCTGTAGTTCCTGCATGACAGGACATTTAATGATTGATTCGTTCATCCTGAAGTATAGATCCGACATTGCAGGAACCTCATCTTATTTATTGCGCTTGTATATACAATTCGCAACCTTTGATTTCTCTTCTGGTGTCATCGTTTCCAGGCTTTTGACAGAATCCACCCCTAAAATATCAGCAAAGTCCTGCATGATACTTCCTATTGGTTCACCAGCCTTTGATCTCATGTCGATCGTTTTTGAAAGATACTGATGCGCATCGCATTTTATAGCCTTTGGTGCAGGCTGTTTCGTTTGTGCTTGTGATGGATCTGGCTGTGCATCGGTATCCTCATCACAGGACACACCAAAAATACAAGATAGTGTATATCTTCTGAAATATGTTATTGCCCCTCCGATGTTCTGAGTAGCGGACGCGCCTGCTATATCAGATATTTTCATTGTTATCGATGTTTCAAACCATTCTCCAGAATTGTGTACAACCCTTGTGATTAGCTCAATGTCGTTCTCAATATCACATGGATACTGAGTGAACCATAAACCATGCTTGGGCAAAACGATTCTTAACATGTCAATCAGTGAATCAAGCGTTGCATATTTATACCTGTTATTATATCCAGCTTTTGATTTTGGTATCGACTGAATATCAACAGCGGCGCCAATGAACGCCTTCATAATATTCTCTGTGTTTTCGGATGATCTATACATGTCTTTATGCCTTTATATAAATCGTTTCACACACGTGTTGTGTTGTTATTTGTTCGATGATGCGAACAGCCTTTATATACTTATTGTACGATTTATCATTTCGGATTGATTCAAGCCTCTGAAATGCGGCTGAATCAGTATCAAATGAATAATCGTTGCTCCAATGAACTCGATCCAATGTATATTGCACGATGTATTTCTGCAGCCTTGTATCGTTCATTGTATTGCCTCGATGATGAATACTGCAATGCAGATGATGAACGATAACATAAACATAATTTTGTTTGCAGTTTCCCAGGATTTACCCATACCAGAATCAAACATGACAACCTCCATTACCAGTGTTCAAGCCGTTTTACGGCGCCTTTGTTGTTACAAACATTTATATCATCATCACATAGAAACCTATCTGTGTTTGATATAAACTCATCTATGAGAGCCCGAACGATTTCATTACACGTTGTATTTAATCCAGATGCAATTTCTTTTAGCTGATCAAGTGATGAGCGTTCAATAATCATCGACATCCTGCACTTATCCTTTAACGGGTTCAGCCTGATGTCTGGCTGTGTTTTAATGCTAATTTTCATGATTACCACCTTTGATTGAAATAATCTCACCGTCAACAACGGCGCCGCCGATCCAATCATTGTCACCACAATATTCTATCACTTCATTGATGGTATCAAATACCGCTGAAAAATAGCCGTTCTCATCACTCCATAGTAATACATATTGACCATCACGAACATCGCAGTTTATGAATTTATCACCAAGATAAACTCCATAGCATGGATATTTATGGATAGAATCAACCTCAAACCACACATCATTGCAAACCAAGATTCGTTCTACTTTTTTAATGTCAGCAACAGAGCCTTTGTTTGGTTTGTAGCAATCAGCATAAAAATCGGGCATATCAATCCTCCAACTTTAAAGGTATTTCTTCGAATAATTCTGGATTGTACAAGGGATACGTGTTTTCAGCAATAGCAGCCATCTTGCCATTTAAGATAATGAGAAGTTTCGCGTCATAGAAACAAATCGACATATCGGCAGGCACAAGATTCCCGTCGTTTAATCGTTTTATGATGAACATGTATTCCTTATAGAAGAACCAATGGTCAAGCACTTCAACATACGAGTCTAGACAATGTTTTCGACGAACGCACCTTGGCTTGAAATCTTTGACAGACTCAAAGAAATCCTTGTTCTTGTCAAATAACACCGATAGCATCTCCTCTACCTCTTTGTTTTCATGCAATCCGAAATACTCTTTGTATTCAGTATCAAATTCAAATGGGCATCTTTCAAATACTGCATAATGTCCATTCGAATAGAAACTATCGTTTACAACGATTATCCCGTATCCGTTTGACTCGTCATTTGTTATGTCATTCTCATACTCTTCACTCCAGTCGAATTCGTTAATGTCCAATGAATCAACAATGCATCGTTCGCTGCAATACAGGTTGCCGTCATATTCTACAGCGTCTTCGTCACCGAAAGGTATGCTCCTGTTGCAATAGCTACAGAAAAAATATCTATTAACCTTAGCCATTGTTAGTTACCTCCGTGTATTGATGAATTGATCCATCACTGCAGAATGCTTTTATTTCAATCATTTTCGTTCTCCTTTGTTTATGGCGCCATCCCGGCGCCGTTGTATTAATCGCACACGATAGAATAATCTAAAGGATCAGCTTGACAAGGTGTTGACACTGATTTCACGAACTCACCATTGTCGTATATATCAATTCTGTCAACCCGTTCTTCGCCGATATATTTTATTGCATCATACGCAGCCTGTTCAGCATCATCAATACTGTGCAGACCTGAGCCGACGAATCCAGGATTATCAAGCATTTGCTTCGATCCATCCTTCATCACTGCCATTATATTATATTCATGCAAATCTTCTTCACACGCAGAATCATCAGATAATGACGATTTATCATTTGCTTCGATCCGCTTTGCGAAAGATACATACACATTATCACAAAGGCAGCTTAACATTCTTTCCACATCCACAATCATTAAATCAATGTCACACTCTGTCTTGACGTTATTAACGATTGCAACAGCTGCAGCATCCTTCACATTCTTAAAATCTTCTGCATCAACATCTTCCAACTTCCTTGCCGAATCTCGTTCATATAGATTGAACATTCCAACAATCTCACCTGCAATCTTTACGATATACATAAAAATGTTTGCAGGAATATCATCAGATACACCATCAAATTTCTCCTTTGCAATATCGATATATTGCAAACAACAATCTTGGATTCTTGACTTTTCTAACATACCATTCTCCTTGTGATGCATCTGCATCGGTTAAGAGGCGCCAAAGGCGCCGTTATCTATCCAAGACAAAACACCCCGAAACCCTGATCCAGACTGCACCATGGAGCCTCGCTTGTCTGTCTCCCTATCCTATCATACAGATGACTGCAGCGATCGCTTTCTGCAGCACAGTATAAGGCGCCGTCCTTTTGGCATCTGATGCGCTTCAACACCTCAATGGCTTCTGTTCCATATCCTTTACACCTATGCTGCTCATCGATGTCCAGGCGTTCAAGAAGTGCTGTTTCATCGTGGTACTCCATCACGATGCACGATCCGATTTTGACCCCATCAAGCTCGACATCATACCAGGATTCGACATCCTCAAAAAATTCAACGGAATCATCGTCAAGAAGCTGTTCGTCTTTCTGCGCTTCACGCCCAAAAAACCAAACCGTTCCCCAACCGCTTGTAAACGTGATTTTTTTGGCAGTTTTGAGTGATGACTGTTTGCAGCCGCCATCGTGATCACTAGCAAACGATCCGTCTTTAAGGATGGCATAATAATGATCATCATCGGTACCGTACTGTATGCTATCATCAAAGAATTCGTTGCATAAATCCATGACTTCTTGACGCGTTGACACTGAATATTGAATATCTGTAAGACGTTCAGAGAGGTTCAGTATTTTCTTGAATTGTTCGAATGTCATTGTTTTCTCCTTGTTTCGTCTTGGCTTCATTGCCTCAACACCGCCCTTATATACGCATATACGTATCATGTCAAATAAAAATGTCATTGTTTTGCATTGTTTATTTCTGCGCCGTTGCTTGATTTGCCAATCAAGTGCAGTTTTGGGTGCGATTTTTTTGATTTTTTGTCTGGCAAAGACTGCATCCAGGCAGGACACCCCATTTTCATTTTCATTTGATTTGAATTTTTATTTTTATTTACAAAAGCCAAGTGTCTGATTTTGTTGAGCTTTTTTGTAATCAATTGCCAATTGATTGCCAATTGGCTCGTAATTGATTGCCAATTGATTGCCAATTGGCTCGTAATTGATTGCCAATTGATTGCCAATTGGCTCGACTTATCCACAGGGTTATCCACAGGTTGTGGACATAAAAAAAAAGACCACACATGATGGTGTGGTCTTTGTGGCTCTGACTGTGCATCCATGAGAGCGGCGATGCACGATGGCTATGTACTGCAGATGGAACAGTGTGTCAACAAAAAACCCTGCAATCACAAGGAGAAAGGATTGCAGGGTACCCAGTAGCAAGAACGGAGCGGTTCTTGATGTGTGCAGCGCGCTGTATAATGGATCTATTTGTCTTTGTCAATGTCTTTTGGCGAGTCCTTCAGCTCGATATCTGCAGAGAGATCACCCTTCTTGATGTTGGCTTTAAGAGTGGGATTCTCTATCCATCCATTATAGAACGCTTTCTCTACACTACGAATGATTATATATATACCGCATATGATCATTGTACCGATGATCACAGCCATTCTAACAGATGAATCAAGTTCGCCAAAGTCGATGATGACACCAACCAGACAAGCCAGGAACACAACAACAATCAAATATCTGAATGATATGATTGATCTTATCTTTGGTATTGCTCCGAATACTGGAATCAATATAGCCCAAATGAACAGAAAACCAATCAATAGATATGTTGCTGAATGCGGATCGATCATTTCTGTTTATTCCGCCTCTGTTGCTGAAATTTCAAGAACAGTACCATCTGCAAGTTTTACCGTTAAAGTACCTGATTCATATGAAACGACTGACAACCCGGCATCATTTGGGATGTTTCCTGATGCATCGACAACGCCTGTCAAATCAACCGGTAAATCAAAGATCATGCTGAATGCAACAGCAGCGTCAAAAAGCGCGTTGTCATCACTCCACACAGCAAAAACAACGTCGTTTTCGTCGTCATAGCCATCTGCATCATAAACTTGTGCACACAGACAAACAGATTTAATAGGCGCTGCATTATCAGCAGCTGAAAACGAAACAGCAACTTTACCAGCGGACACAGCATCAATAGATCCATCGATACCATTGAACCAGGACAAAGGAACGGAGCAAAGATCAGATCGATCTTTGTCGAAATTAGATGATGCAACGGCGCGCGTGAATACAACCTTATCACTGTTTTCCGCTGCAGTTCTCAAGAGTTCAGCACCTTTTGATGTAATAACGCAATTCATAATTTACCTCCGTTTTAATCTTCGCTTTGCAGCGCCGAAATGGCGCAATCCTGCAGGATTCTATACATTTCTTCCTTATTTGTCATCACCCAATCTGCGACACCTTCAGCCGAATAGATAGGTACGCTTTCATGCTCGATAACACCATATACTTTTGCTTTTCCTTTGCCCTTTCTTTTCTTTGCACCAAAATATTCTACTGGTTCACCTGATACGCCGTAATAGCTTGTTTTAAGCGGTTTTGCACGTAAATCATGATATCCTCGAAGTCTGTGTTTTATAGTTTTCCAGCCAATCTCATCATTTATCTTCACATGAACGGGTTTATCTAGGTTCACAAGCTGCCTTGTTCTGATGCCGAATCCCTTCATTGTGTTCACTGCAGCAATGTTAGGCTTCACACCCTGGATAATGAATCCATCTGTCAATGTGGATGTATCGACATAAAAGTAGTATTTGTTTGCTTTGAGCGTGAAATATGTCTTTGATGCTCGTTTCACGAACTTATTGATGTTTATCTTGCACAGATGACGCCATTTATTAATCGTTCTCTGTGAAGTCATTTGTGAAACGAGGTTTTGTATATCAGATTCGATAGACATGTTATTCAACCCTCATCGCGAGACAGATCGTTGTCCCCATTTGTATAAGCCGGCATTGAGTTATCAGCTTGAATTTCATATTTTGAAGCTCGATTGCTGTGTTATTTGTATCCTTTGCTATATCAAAACGATTGGTGCTTGGATCCCAACTCGCTGCATATATCACTAAAACGCCATTCTGATATTGAATTGTAGCACCTACCTCATACCTATTTGGGTTAGGTGCAACAGGACTTTGTACTGCAATCATTGCTATACAGCCGATATAATAGAATCCTGTTCTATCAGACACAAGACCAGGCAAATATACATGTTCTGCATTTGATTTTAGATAGAATTCGTCTACATCATCACGCTCAAGATAAAGCCCAGTGAACAATCCGTTTGTAGTGTCGTTTACTTCTGCAATAATATGCTCGAAAGATTGTCCACTCTCATTGAATTGTGAAGATCTAACAACAATATCATTACCGTTTATGGTGAATTCGCTTGTTTCAAGCCCGTTATCGGAACCAATTGCTTTTTCAAAATATTTGGTACCTTTAATATCTTGATCATCCCCAACAGATGAATCATTAATAGAATGTGTGGTAACTGCGACATCTCGAAGGGCTGAAAGCTCTGAATTTAACGCATATATAGTTTCTGTAGGAACGAGGATTGTATTAATATCGATATTAAATCCAAGACTGAAAATTACGGATACATCAGAAATGGATGAATCAATCTCTGGTATATAAAATGGTGAATCTGAAACAATGACTGCAAGCGGGCGCGGCGCAACAATACCAATTCTACCAATTAGAATCATAGAATACCAGTTGCCGCCTGTCTGATCACCCTGTTCCCGCAGGAATGTTGCTCTAGCCTCTACACGATTATCAACGGATGCAACAGAAATTGCAGTAGTAGTAGGTGTATCAGGAACGGTGCTAAGCTGCTGCGCTTGTGCTAAAGAATACTGAACATTAGAAAGCGCACATCCAATAATTCTTAGCTTATTACCAGCTGTTGCGCTTGCAAGCATAGTTGCACCAACATTTGTTAATGTGTGTACAGTAAAAGCCATGATACAACCTCCTATATAATACTAGGATTTGATGAATCCCATCCCAATAAAACTCCAAATTCCATATAATTTTGTGGTGTTCCCATGTTCATTGATATAAAGTTTGATGCTGAATATAATGCGCCTCCGATTCTTGTTGCAAAAATAGAAACGAATCTAAATAAATCATCCCTCAGAAAACCTTTTGTGTTGTTGCCTAAACCATCGATCCCACCGAAAGTTCTAACATTATTGTATCCTGCTGCAAATGAATATCCAAGACAACCTGAAGACCATTTTAATTTTTGTGGACTCGTAGAGCTTGATCTAAACGGCATAAACGAGGGTAAAAGAAGCGCATCAGATTCAATATTATATGATGAGCTGTTTTTTCTGTATGAAATACCATCATCACACAGACAATCACAATCAAACACGTTGCCTGTGTAATATGTGTATGTGTCAACACCTAGTCCTAGAGTTTCTTTTGTTTGATTCCTATTTGGGATGATGTATCCGAATGGGAATTTACCGAACACAAGCGTGCTTTCGTTAAAATCAAGATCTCCTGCAAAAATGTTGCCGATAACACTCCAAAGCATTCCTGAATTTTGAGCATAAAGGCTGTTTTTATAGAAACACTCGATAGCAAGATCTTTTACGGAATACCCAAAAGTATATGTGATCCCGTTTGTTGGATTCTGTATGATTCCACCATCATTTGTTGCTGTTGAAGAAAACCCGCTAACAGATGAGAACAGCCCAAAAGATGAACTCAAAGACAGTTCTCCATTCTGCAGCGCTGTCTTGTCTGATATGTTATTATTATCAAGAGTTATACCGTGACATCCAAACATGTGCGCAAGATCAACAGGGATGAACGATTTTGTTCCATTACCAGAAAGAACCGACACTGCAACATACAGACCTTTTGACGGATCGTTCTTCTGTGAAGCATTATTAGTGAAACCCAGTGATGTTACTATTGCATATTGAACATTAGATATTGGGTTTGTAAATGCTGTATAAAACGCCGGATATTGTCCATTTGGATCTACTGATGATTTGTGCAAATCCTGAACGCATAACTGAAAAGTATAATAATCAGGATCGTCTGGATCTGTGATGTCAGGATCCTTTGGAATGTATGTTTCTATGTCTGCAACTGTATCATCTGTGTTCCATTGACCACTAAAAATATTATCAGGATTCAATGTTTTAGAAAGAAACGTTGCATAATAAAACGCTTTGCACCTTGCAATGTGCACAGCTAACGCCCAATCTCTTTTAGTTTGGTATGTTGATGAGCTATATGTTAAACTCTCCTGATAATAAGCAAAACAACCGTTAGACATGTTTTTACCTCCTAAACGACCTCATATTTTATATAACAGACCTGCGCAGCCGTTGAACCCCAAACTAGCCGCAAAGAGTATTGACCGCCTGATTCTATAAGTGTTAACGATGCGCCCGTAATATCAACAGATACATCACCGTTTGTATAAGCGCCTTTTAATGTATATGTCTTTGATCCATCGACATACAAAGACACGTCTGCACCTGCAGCATATAAGAAGTTAGTTGAATTTGCCGTAACAGATTTATTTAAATGCTGATAAGCTGACGCTCTAAGATATGCAGTTGATTCTACAGCCAAATCTATTTCACCATAAAGACCCTCATCACCTTCTTCAAGCATCAAATTATATATAGCAAATGGAGTTCCGTCCATTTCACCCTTCGGGGATTCTTTGGTGTTAGAATCACCAGAATCATCCATTTCTCCATAATCACCAACGATATATGTGATTTCTACAAAAGCACACCATCCCATTGTACCAGCGCAAACGCTGCGGACATCATCCAATTCAGATTCCACAGTATATGAAATACCTTGAAAACCCTGTGAAATCCTACTAGCCATCAATGCATTGTGGTTATATATATCAGCCGTCAATACAGGGATGGGTTCGGATGCTGTGACCTCTAAAGACCAATCAAAATTACCATCTGAGTGTTCTATTACATCTATCTGTAAATCTTCTACAGGTGTAGAGTATTCGACAATCTTTTTAATACCTTCAACGGTTCCATAATAATTGAAATCTGAAAGTGTATTCCAAAGCGCGTTTACTCTGAAATCCTTGTCAAATCCCTTGTTATATGCAAGATTACCAAGTGAATCAGCAACCTCAGATAATTCAGAATCATTCATCGAATACAATGCATAATGGCTGTATATTGGCAACGATTCCGCTCGTTCTGCGTATTCCTGAATGTAATCATCAAACACTTCAAGAATTGATATTGTTGCATCATCTTTGCAGAAATTTGGGGCAATCTGAATACTATTTATGTTCTTTAGTCTCATATCAACCACCTGTTATCCTGGAATTGAATTCGCATCGATGATTTGAATATTTTCTTTATCTACTGCAACCTGCCATGGATTGCAATTAATAAAATCTGGACTGTTGCTCATGGGGGCAATGTAGTCAATACATTCTCCGTTCTGCTGCTTTCTGATATACTCGAAGAATTCCACACAACTAAAAGGTTGCCCCATGTGATTCCTGATATAATCGCAGTATTCATCTTTTGCCGCTTCGACAATTCCTGATATGAATTCCCATGAGTATTTGCGATTGTCAAAAAAGATGATGTATTGGCAGTTCGTTGTCCTTGCTGCATTTGCATATGATGGTTGTTCTATAACATCGTTCAACGCTCTGAGGTTTGAACCTTCAATGTATTCTCTCATATATGTGTTCACATTCATCTTTTCATAGTATGCAGAATCGTCAACACGTCCGCCAATTTCCGCATTAGACCAGAATATTTTGACGTTTCCAGTTACAAATCCAGTATCACCAGATTTCAATACATACGCATCTTTTACACGCGGATCTGATTCTATAGCAAGTTTCCGATATGTATAAAACGATCCCGCAGAAGAAACGCCTTGATATGTGTTTTTGATATATTCTCTAAAAAGATCATCACCTTCATCTGTATATGGGAACGGTTCTGGATTTGCACCTGCGCTGATGCTTTGGTTGCGAACCATAAGATATGCAGGATCTCCATCTACAAGATTCTTTATTGCAGACACAGGTATATTGTTGTTATCTGTATCACTGTTTAAACTTTCGCACATTGCATCAATGTATTCATTGGAATCAATATTAATGAAATACATTAATTGAAAGACGTGTCCTGCATCATCGCTGATTCTAAAGCCTTTTTGAACACCTTGTGGTGCATTGGCCAAGTTTGTAAAGCGCACTGTGCAGCGCGCTTTATAGTCTTTTGGACGTGCTCCGATACCAAGCGTTTCAGCAATCGCATCAAGATATTCACCATTTGCCGTTGATAAATATCTCTGTTTTGCCATTGCATTAAATCTTTCCTTCGCAACACCAAGTATGTATGCAACACAAGAAGCAATTGCGAATTCATTTGAACCAATAATTAACTCATTTCCTGTATTCGCCTTGTATTGTGTCTTTATATCTTCAAGAATTTCGGATGTGCTCCAATTGATGAACGTTAAATCAGCCATATTTACACCCCTCTAACCTTGATATTGTATTCAAATTCACCAGAAACAGATGATTTATTTATATCTATTGTTTCCAACGATGCACCAGGATACCACCTGTTTATATTAACTTGAATTAAACCCCGTGTAATCCTGGTTATGTCGTCCGTTTCTGCACCCATTCCGAATGATCTAAAAAGCGGATGCGTTCCCCGTCTGCATTTTATCATGTTTACTATGTTTTCCCCATCCATGATTAACCTCTTAAAGTGTAGAAACTGCAGTTTGCAGCGGTTCGCGTCTTATATAACCTTCTGTTAATGAGATAGATATTGATATCTGACTGAGAATTGAGAATGTATCAACCGTTGCGGAAACATCAACGGATGTTATTATGAACGATCCCTTGTGTTTACCATTCCAGAACAGATCAACTTTTTGTCCACACATATATTCAATGCTTGATATGTATTCAAAAAGCATCAATCCGTTGTTTATACATTCGTTTGGTGTGAATGCAGATTGGATGGTTGCTGTTAATGCGGTGTTTCTCTTTCTGTAAGTCAACGCCTGCGGTTTTTTGGATGCATCATATCCAAAACGCTCCGACATTTCCAGACCGTCACCAGTGCTCAATGATACCGCTCCAATGATATCTAATCTTTCTGTCTCTGTCTGGAAATAACTATTCATTAGAACCCCATCAAGATGGCGTATCTGTTGTGCCTGTTGCCGTTCCTGTCAATGTTCCTGTCGTAAGATTTGCAGATCCAGACAGAGCAAGCGTTGCAGAATGTGTATGTGTTTTCAGGGATATCGAACCGGCCATTACATCACCAGATGTTGACGTGATATTATTGGAAACGTTTAATTTATCTTTGATTTGTGTTTCCTTGTCTACAACCAATTTTTGTTTAATATTGATGTCAGCATCAAAGAAATACCCAAAATCAGCATCATCGATACCGCAAATTGCCGCGCCAATTCCGGAAACATCATCAATAATCGCAAATACAGAATCACCCTCTGAAATATTTGATTGTGATTTTCTGAGATAAGGCGGTAAATATACAACGCCTTTGAAATTCATATCCATTTTGTTTGAAACGTTCGCGCGCGTTTCAAATCCTGCAGAATCCTTGGGGCTCAAGAAGCTATCTATGATAAAATATCCAATCATAATCAATCCTCTTTTGCTTCATATCATCAGGAACAAGTGAAACGCATTGTTGCGCGTGTCCTTTATAGCACATTATCACACAATTTGCAGATTCATCAACAAATTCTATGTTTTCTGATGGACAAAGTGAAAATACTGTAAATATGAGATATATCATTGTGAGATATAATGCAATTCAACTTGCATTGTGTAGTTAATCCAATCGAATTCAATCCACTCACACATGCAGTTGATTTGCGTGTCATTTGTGCGCAAAATAACGCATGAGTGCGTATCAATTGATGTGTCAATGTCAGACATTACAGTGATTGAGTTTTGCGAATAGCGCGCGAATTTAAGGCATTTTTCAGCATACTTTTCAGAGCTTCTAAACGCAGAAGATAATTTTATTGCAGAATTGTCGATAATTCCAGATGTGTCCTGGTTAATGCCGTCAAACCAATACAAACCATTTATACGCTCTTTTGTATCATCCTGCAAAAGCTCAATATATCTCAGATTGTAGAACGAATCTATTGAATCAGGTACAAAAGCGCATGTTAAAACGCCTTGTCGATGTGACATGATGAACCCTGCGCTTTGCTGCAATTCTCTAATACACTCTGTTGGTGTCTTAAACGCTCTATAATAATCTACTGCACCATCTGCAATGCAGTTGCACACAATCCCAGCGGACAAAACAATATCATCGATGATATCTTTTAGCGTTGTATCCTGATATGTCTTTGTGATGATCTGGTTAGCCTGGTGTGGATATATCGAACCAGTTAAAGACAGAAGTTCATCAACCAGATCAGCCTGGATAATGTAATATTGTGTGGTTCCTTGGGGTAAATCAGCCGAAATAATGCCTTTATCTATAAGACTATCAACAAACCCTGTTCGACTTACAAGATCCATATCTGAACCTATAGACACTGAAAGCCGTATAGAATCAGGATTTGTTATAAATTCATTGATTTGTATTGAATCCTGAATAGATAGAACCTTATCATCAACAGAAATTCTGATATCAGGAACAGGGTGAACTGGTTCAAGTTCAAGTGCGCGCGTTCTCACAACGTTTTTTACAGCCTTGACGCCTGAAAACACAAGATCTGCATCAAAGTTTGTTGGTGTTCCTGTTATATCTGATGTTTCCGTTTTGTTTATGTTTGTCAATGCAAATTCAACCTCTGGATATATCGGAAAACCTGCGATATAAAACACGCCAGAATCCGACAATCTATCCGTTTTGATTGCGTCAAACCTTGACATCATATCACCAAAATCTATCCCAAACGCAGAACAAGCGCCAATATTCATGGATACTTTTAATGATATTTCGGTTGTTTCAAAACCTCGCGCAGAAACATAACCACCTGAATGTTGATATGTTTTCGCGCGCCTTCCCCATGATATTGACTGCACAAAACACAATGGTATTTCTATTGAACCGCATATAACATTATTCATAATCAACCCCATGGCGCTTTGATGATTGATACAGAATTTGATGAATTCCAGGGTGATGCGATGATATTATTATCCACCTCGATATAATCAGGAATAATAACAGATTCACCGCCTTCAAATGATATGACATCAGAAAGGCGCCAATTTGATTGCATTATCTGCTCAAAATAGAATTCATCCCTGAACGTTTCGTATGCTATCGAATCCCAGCAAAGATCCTTTGATGCAACAATAGTTCTCATCGTCCAAGCCTCCTATTGATGAATTCATTAGAAGCCATTGCGCGCGAAAAATCACGCGTTTTCACAGCCTGCATCAATGATAATGTCGTTGTTTCGTTTCCGCTCATATTAAAGTTTTGATTGAGGTTTTGTATAATATTCCCTGAACGCGCGGCGCGTGAATAGTCAAGCGGAATAACCATTTCTGCACCAGCTTCACCCACTAATGAAGGCATTGTAACAAGTCCACCGTTTGCTTTTTGAGGGATTGCGCCTGTTGTTGATGATGATTCGTTTGAACCTGTAAACCATTTTGCAAGGTCTGAATTCATGATCCAGTTTATGAGTGTTTCAACAACAGATATAATCTTTCCAATAGTATCACTGAGGAATGTTACAAGCTGTTCAATATATGGTGATATGGCGTTCAATATCTTGATGAGAGGTGGAACAACCTTGGATACTAAATCGATCAAGCCGTTGAATATACCCTGCAATGCAGATATATCAAGTTTATCAATGATTGGGTAAATCGCCTCAAGTACCTTCATTAATATCTTGTTCTTTGTTTCCTCCATTTCACGCATTTTCATTGCCGTTTGTTCGGCTGAACTCATCTTGGTTTCAGTAGAACTTTCTTTTGATGCGGCTTCTACAGCTTCCCAGTTTATATTCTTTGCCGCATTAATAGCCTGTGTTCTGTTCTGCGCTGAATATATGCCTTTTGTGAAATCGTAATCCCTGGCAAGCTCAAACACGCCTTTCTTTGATGATTTCTGTTCACGAACAAATCTGTTAAATGCATTCTGTAATTCATCTTCACTATCAAACATCCCAGAATTCTGAAGCGTTAAATATAGTGTTTGCAAGTCTGTCATTGATGCATTTGAGAATGATGATTGTCGAACATTCGATATAAACGATGATGCGCTTGTTATTTGCTCTACACTTGCGCCCGTTGCTTGCTGAATAGCTTTCATTCTGTTCAAATACTTGGTAAAATCTGCAGCTCCTGCGGCGGCTGTGTTTTGCTGCATGAACATTGCAGCGGCGCCAGGCATTCTGATTTCTGCGTTTGCCGCCTGTTCGATATCTTTGATGGATGATGATCCAAGTACATTTTGAACGCGGTTGATTGCATCAACAATCGTTGTGTAGTCTGCACCCGTCTGTATATATAAACGCCCTAATAAATCCTGCTTTTCTTCAATAGAACCGCCAACTTTTATTCTATTCGCTTCACGTTCTCTATCAACCTGTGTGTTTGCACTTGCGATGGCGGCGCCGCCAAGCGCAAGCGCACCACCAAGCGCAGCGGCTCCAACTTTCGCCGCTCCTTTTCCTATCGTCAACGCGGCTTTGCCTGCTCCTGCAGCGGCTTTTTTTATCGCATTATATCTGCCTTCTGTGGTTTTGAGTGCATTTATAAATTTTAACTGTTCCTTGAGGCGTTCAGACATCATTTTTATGTCAGCTTTCATCAACTTTGTCATTGATGTTTGTGATTTTGCCTCGTTTTGTGACAATTTCAGTTTCGCACGAATTTCTTTGTTCTGCTTCAATACATTTTTCAGCTCATCATCAGACGCATCAATAACAAATTTGCGAAGCTCTTTTAACTCAGACTCTTTCTGTTTGATTTCGTCCTTCTTATCTTTTTGACCATCAAGCGCTTTTAATTCCTGCTGCAATTCCTTGATACGTTCTCGTTGCTGTTTACCCTGCTCTGACAACGAATAATTGATTTGCGCAGCCTGATTTTCAAGATTTTGAATGGTTTTCGATGCCGCTTTGTTATATGCTTCACGCTGTTTGGTAGAATCTGCCTCTGTTTTCGATATATCATTGATCTTTGAGATGAGATCATCAGCCTGCTTTACAGCATCATCCATACCTTGAGAGAAATCAATGTTTTTTGCAGAATCTCCAAGTTTCATGAATGATTTTTCAATTGCAGCAACATCAGCGCGCGTTTTGTCTGCAAGTTCAAGCTCTATCGTGTATTTTGAAAGCGGCTTATTGTCTGGCATTTTGTCACCTCGTTCTTGTTTTCATATTAATCCAGCTATTTACCATGGTTGGAATTAATATATATAGGTCTGATAATGGCATTTTCATCAAATCTATAACGGAAGTGTTGAACGTTTCCGATATTCTCGCAATTTCTCCAAGTGTTCTGACAAAGAATTCATGAACTTTGTATGGATCTACTCCAATTTGGCTATAAAAAAAAGGCCAATATCCTCCAATTCTATCAAATCAGCAAAAGATAGATTGTCGATATCGTCAAGACACAACCCCTTTGTACCTCGAATGGCTGCAATCCAGGCAACTGCTATCCTGAATTCAGATGATGTTTTCTTTGACATCGATGATATATCAAAGATTTCTGCAGTATTTCCGCGCAAACGCGCTTCAAGCCTTACAATTTGTCTATAATCCATTGCCTTTACTGCATCAAAATTGAAATGCAATGAGTTTATATCTGTTCCTGATAATGCTGTGAATGGTTTTGATAAATTGAGATCGTCCGCCATGGTGAATCCTATTAAAAAAGCCCCAATTTTGGGGCTTGTTATTAAAGCATGCTGTTCAATTCTTCCCTGTAATCCTTGCCATTTATGCGAAGGATTCCAGCAAGTTTATCGATATACTTGATTTCATTGCCATCACAAAGCAATCTGTACTTTAATGTATTAATAGTGACTTGCTTTGTTGTATTATTACCAGGTGTCAATTGATCACCGCCATCACTTTGCACAGTTCCGGAAATATAAGCGACAAACGGAACAAGTCTGAAATTACCGCTTGCTTCCTTCATTTCCTGCGCAAATCTGACTACATAATTTTGAACGCCATATCCAAACAGCTTGGCAGATAAAACGCCTGTTTCGCAAGAAATTTGCGTTGTCATGCTATTAACACGTGTCTGATCCACAACATCAGTATCCCCCATTGCTTGAATGGTTGCTGTGGGATGTTCTATACTTGGCAGTGTAACTTCTGCATCAATTGTTACCGGGAATTCTTCAGGAATTCCGCCAGGAGCACAATAAACAGTACATCCCTTTACTACTGTTAACTGATCTATTTGTTTTAATGCCATAATGACACCTCCTATTTACATCAAGCAGCCATTGTATATACAGAAAGTCCAGCCTGTGAATATGCAACCTTCAGCAATCCATATTTAAATGGGATCGTGGGTGTTGCCTGAATGCTCCAGGTGAAATGTCCCTGTGAAAGCTCATCAGATGGATTATCAACCGCAGCGAATTCAACAACAGGTTCACCAACTAAAGCACCGATTGCAACGAGCTGATTGCAATAATCAAGCTGTTCGTTTGTGACATCGTTGCGCATCTGCAAAGACATTGGATTATCAATGCTGAATCTGTATTTAAGCTGGAATCTATTTGTAATCATTATGAGCATACGAATATTATTCTCAAATCGCGCACGCTCATCACTAACTGATGCATTAGAGAATGCAGAAGTGTGATCACCCCATGTGTATAATGTTCCGGAATGATTGATCCACGAATTTACACCATCTGCACTCAATGATGTACCATATGATTCAGGAATTGATATAAGTTTTCCGCCTGAATGTTCTGTGATAGTCATGCCATCAGGGAATGATCCAGATGTTCCTGCGCCATTGTACAGAACTGCGATATATCCACCATCATCTACAATATCGACATCCTCATCACATGTATATAATGCTTTTGGATTGTATTGAACAGTAGATCCAGACACCTCAATTTTTACGGGTGTTATTTTGTCAACAGACACAACAGCATCCGTTTCAATATCTGTCTGCGTTTTGTCAGCAAAGCAGACTCCTTGAGCACCATTAACCGCAAGGTTACCACCACAACGAGCAGGAACACCATATGATGCATCAGAGCGAGCCATAAGGCAAGCTCGAACGGACGCTCCTGATATAATATATCCACCACTTGTTTTTATGTGTCCCCAAACCGCGCTTGCATGCTCTTCATTCAGCTGCTTATCTTCAACGATATCATCAACAGATGCAACCATTCTATCATTTACCTGATCGCTTGATTCAGGCAAATCATAAACCATGAATGATTCCCAATGATTTGCAGCCTTCTTTGAAACCGTGTTTAAAGCAGAAATGACGCTTGAATCATCAATAGAAGGCGCACACAAAATATTAACGGCTGTAGGATTATCCATCAATTGCTTATCGATGGCATAAACACCAGTGAATAATTCTGCATCTCCGATATATTCAGCCGCATTGAAAGTGGTGGAGTGTGATACAGGAATCATCCAAATCTTGCTAATCCCTGCAATGCTAAACGCTGCTATTGCTGCTTCTGTGAGATTATAACCATCACCAGGTTCACCGCCAAGTTTAGATTTATAATCCGACATCGATGTGATGAGATGTGCTTTGTTTAACTCGCCTTTTGCGCAGGCGCCAATAAAATATATATTTGTGTCTGTAGACACAGGAGTCGAACCTATGCTTTCAACAAGCCGTGCATCAACTCCATATAATTCAGTGCTCGCCATATGTACCCCTTTTTTATAGCATGTCCCAAAGGGACGTATTGATTTTTGATCCAACCATGGAAAGTGATGTGTTGAACTTTACAGTACATTCACAATATGGAAATTCAGACATGTAAGGATTTGGTGTTTCAAGTATAACATCTGATATTGACTCATCATCATTTGACATGCGTTTTAATGCAAAAAACACGCGTTCTCCAAGCATGAGACACGCTTTATATAAATCACTTCTAACACATGAGCTGTCAATTGAATCATCATCAGAATATTTATACATTCCGTTTGATCCTTCAACGGGTTCTGTTGTCTCTTTACCTTGATATGCAGGATTGCAGACACAGCAATAAACACAAAAAGCACATGTTCCAGTGTCATCTATTGATAGAACCTGAACTAGAACGGATGGAGTATCCAGCGGATATTCTCCGTTCAAATCGTCATAAGTGAAAACATATACTTTTGGTTTTGATTCAATGTATTCCTGCGTATTTTCGCTTGATTTCCAGCGAATACAAACATCATCCATAATTTTTTGCAGCTTGTCTGCTATCGATTGCGCTTTTAATACAATGGAATACATCTATCTGCCACCATGTTTTTCAAGAGAAAGAACACGCAAACCGCGCGTTAATGTAGAATCTATTATTTTATATGATACATTGTTCACAAAAATAATAGCATTCTTTACCATTGCACGGTTAAATTCAGGATCGTTTGGTTCGATGTAATACAAAGACACAGAGAAAGCGTTTAATGGGCTGACATCAGCAGTGAATTCAATGGAATCCGATTGCAATGAACCATTCAATACTTTTTTTATCTTTCCACATTGAATGGTGATTTCTTCAGTAAAATCCATGAATTCATTCATGATGAAATCCAAATCCCTTGCAACGATGTCACCAAGTCTTTGCATGTCTGAATCTCCAATTATATAGCCCTTTCGGGCTATATATTAAGTGTTTGAACCAAGTGTAATCCATCCCCAAGAATGAAGCGGTGCAGGCAGCGGGTTTGATTCGCATCTAACCTTGACTTCAAGATCTTTGAAATCATAGTATTTAGATACGATATATTTTCCAACCATCTGTTTTACATCCACAACACCACCGTTGATCATAGCCATCGGATTTGGCAAGGATGCGCATCCGCAAAGCGTATGTCCGCATTCAGGCGCAAGCACACACACAAAATTATCAGGCAAATATGGAGTCCAGACACCATTAACTTTACATGCACCATTATATACAATCAGGTTCAGAACATGTCCGTTAAACATTGCTTGCCCAACGCATTTTGCATCTTTAATGGCTTCACTGAACAATCCGTTGATATTTCCGTTTGCCAGAACTGTGTAATGAATCTGATCATTAATGAGATTCTTGGAAAGCATGTCTGCATGCAGATATCTCCACGATTTCTCACTCATAAGAAGATCTTCAGCTCGTCCGCCATGCTCAACTAATTTTGTGATCATATCACAAACGTCATCATAAGGACTCGCCGAACCAGCTGCAGATCCTGTTCCATCCCAGTTCTTAGTGGCTGTTCCTGTTCCATCAACACCCGTTCCCGGCATAAGCAATTGAGGGTTTGTAGCTCCACCAGTGGAATCAAAATACTCTACGTCTACAGTTACCTGTGTTGAATCCGTTGGTGATGTATCCATTGTGAACTGGATAGCATTTGTCTGAAGAACAAGACTGCACAAACGCTCAATAGCTCTACTCGAACGAGCAACGCATCGTGATGCCTTGATACGGAGTAATGCATCAAGCGCATCAGCGTGCGAAGGGACAAGACCACCTTGTGGTCTGCACAGCTGTTCAAATATAACCCTGTCTTTGTCTGCAGTATCGATGGTATCTTCTACGCCAATACGGGGTGGAATGACAGCATTTGCAAAGAATGTGGTCGTGTTTCCGTTAACATATCCTTTCTTTACAAAGGCGCCTGATTCAAAATCACCATTGTCAAGATCTAACAATACAGATTTTGCATCAAAGAGATCTTCAGGTTCGCGCGTTCCAAAATAACGATCCTGCAGAAGTTGTGGACGTTTCTCTTCAATCAGAACGGTTCTACCCTGCGCAACAGTATCATAAACACTAATTGTTCCAGCCATAAACGCACCTCCCTATTAATATGTATTAGTCCCTGTCAATGTAGTTATCAAAGTTTGCGTTTGCGTATATCTCATTATGTTTCTTGAGATCCGATTTGGGATCGTTAGAAGCCTTTGGTTTAACAGCAACGCAAGGTTTGCAAATGTTCTGAATGCGTTCAAATACAGCTTTCATACGTGCATTTTCGCGTTCACCACATTCAGCCTCAACTGGTTCTCCTTCAAGCTCTTTGAGACGGCGTTCGATATCTTCAAACCGTTTCGCCATCTCTTCAAGCCGTTTAACGACTTCATCAAACATATCATCAACAGACGGCTGCGGATCATCCTGGACATCCTCTTTTTTCTCTTCGATTTCCTCTACGATCTCATCTTCTGCCATCTCTTCGATGATCTCTTCTTTCTTCACTTCTTCAGCTTTTCTAGCCATTTCCAATCCTCCTTTCATAAAGGTTAGTTTTGCCGCAAGTTTTGCGGCTGTTGATTCAACATCATCAAATATATAATCGACAAGACCAAGATCAATGGCTTCTTTTGCAGAAAACCATTTATCTTTTTGTAAATCGTCAATATTATATTCAGGCATCCGCTTTTTTATCACGCTCAATTGCGCAGCGTTCGCAAGCTCTATTCCTTTATCGTTTTTACCGTCAAAACGATATGCAGAATGAATCATCAAAGCCGCGCTTGATGCGATACCAACGCGGTTGCATGCAAGTGCAATATCAGCAGCAGCAGAAGCACAGAGGCCATATATTAATGCATTGAACTTCACATTTGACAGCTGCCACCCGTGAATCATCTGAAATATCGCATTTCCTGAAAAAATATCACCGCCATAGCTGCAAATGTAAATATCACATTCGTCATATGGTTGTAGTTTAGCTTGAAATTCAGCGAATCTCATCAGTGTCTGATATTCGATATCCTCAAATATCTCAAATTTATACTTCATTCTTTACCTCCGTTGCACCTGTTGCCTTGTGCGAATACAAAGCCTGTGCAGCTTCGTCTTTATCAACAAGGCCAAGTTCAATGGCTTTCTCCCATGCCTGTAATTCTTTATATTCATCAAGACACATCATTGCCGGTGATTCCCAGATAGATTCTATTGCCATCGATACTGCATAATATAGAGAATCATCCACAATATCTTTCAAGCAGTCATACACAAATACCTCAAACACGGGTTTAATGAATGATTCAAGAAAGTATCCACGAAACCGTTTATATGTTTCGTTAGCCTGGATTACTGCGGCTTTTGCGCTTGCGTATGTTGTATCGAATTCACATGATAAAGCCTGTCTTGGAATGCCGATTGCGCTCGCAACTTGTCCATTTTGAGTCTTGATATATGAATCAAAATTTCCATTAGGGTGTTGCGGCTGCAAGAATTTAATATCTTCACCATCACCAAGATGTATTATCGAACCTGCATTAACCATTTTTGGTTTTTTGAACAGATCGTTCATGAATGCTTTTGAATCCTGCTCGATCGTATAGTTTGGATCCAGTGTCATCACAGGCGCATCAGAAGGTGTTGATTCTGTCTTTTTGTCGATAGGAATCTTTTCATCAAGATCACCTGATAACAGCTCATCCGTTTCGTCAAAAGTAGGATTGTCTGATTTTATGAAACCATACAAAGCGGCCTCAAACTGTGCAGCCTGTTCGGTTGCCTGGATAAAGTTCTGTGTGCTGAATATAGTTTCTATCACTTCAGATATCATGGGTATTCCACGATATTGATCCGGACGTTTCGCGTTAAAAAGATGAATGACAATTGGCAAACCTTTATCATCTTTTGCGGGGATTCGCTCTATCTGTTCCCTTGTAACTATCAATGGATTCTCGATATAATCATTTAGAAACCAATATGCAACAGGTATGGAATCAACGTCAAGTTCAACACCATCGATGATTCTGTTATTTGTTTCTGGATTAATACAAACGAGTCCTTCTTGTGATTCAGATGCAAGAAAATACGGCGTAATGCATCGATCTGATTCGATGATTCTCCATGATGATATACTTTTCTTTCTGTTGTTTCTCACAAAGAAAACATCTCCAGAAAGCAACCAGTTATAACAGGCTATTTCCTGAAGCTGATTCCATGTTAAACGGCGTTGCGAATCCAATTCATGCAGGTGTGATGCGATTTTCAGACGATTATACACGTACTTGGATTTAATCACAAAGTGAGAATCCTGGATTAGTTCGCTTTTTGACTGTAATTGATATTTCAAACCCTCGCCAATGATACCACCAACCATTCTATTAATAGAAGCGGCTGCCATTGGAGACATTATAGCAAGCTGTCTTGCACGTGATACAAGAATATTCCTATATGGCAAAGTGTCCGCTGTTGCGGTTCCAGACCATGATTTAAACCCTGAAAGCGTTTGTGAATTGATGGATCCACCTGCACCCCCAAAACCATTGTTAAAAGGCATTGCATTGAACGGTATCATATCCACCACCTTAAATTTTGAGGATTAGAATAAACGCATGTGCTCGTTTTGCGCGCTGGCTTGCCTGTCAATATATTCTGTATTGCATCAGCTTCAGCAATGTATGTTTTCAGCAACTTCTGCAGCTTGTCAATATCAGGTTTTGCGCGTGTAATCGAGTATGATCCAAGAGAATATGACTGAATATCACCAGACAGAAGACCATCAACGGCTTTTTGTGCTGATTCTATCGTTTCAAGAAGATATTTCAGCCGCTTCTGCAGCTGAATCCGTCTTGTTGTGTAAACCCATTCTTCTTGCATAATATCACCATTTAGGCAGCTTCTTTTTATTTGTAGAATCATCCTGATTTGCTTGTGATTCCTTGATTTCCTTTACTTCGCATTTGTTTAAAGAAACCTTTTCATCCGATTTCTTTTCATCTTTTTTCTGATTTCTTCTTGTTTTGCTCATCTCATCATCCTCCAAAACGGCTCTGTCTTTCCCTGTTATTATATACCGTTTTTTGTAGTAAATAAAAGCAGAAAATGAATAAATAAATGTGTCCAGCGGTTCATTGTTGCTTGATATTTGCCGCCATTTTCCATCAATCTTTGTTTCCGACATCAAGCCAGAATAGTATTCGTCATCAAAGCATTTGAAATTTGGATAAAAAATGCATTGTTCACCACTGCATGTTAATTGTATTTTCCGCCTTAAATCGTCTTTGCCAGCGTTTACCCCAATCATTTGAGTCCATGCTTTTGACTTGTATCCAGGTATCTTTATTTTCTTGAGTTCTCCGATTAATGGATCCTGTGCGCGCTTGTTATTTGTGACATACCCCTTGATAGGCATGTATCTCTTATTTTTGATGCATGCTCTATATACCGCTGCGGTTCTGTGTCCACCTGAATCTATAAATGCAAATGATGGTTTTAATATCTTTCCATCTTCACGAATGTACTCATTCTGCATAATATCATCAAGCATCATCCAAGGTGATTGTTCTTCAGGATCACCAGCCAAAACAGAGTAATCAAGCCCGAATGCGTGCTTTCCGTCTAGGCTCCATCCGCAAACAAACGAATATAAGCAGTTATCATGAGTATCCACACCAATTGTTATGCATGCAATTTCTGCAGGTATAGAGTTTACATTATAATTCGATCTGCAGTGCTGCATCAATTCAGGCGCTTCTGGATCTGAATCAATCTCTTTGTATATTTCGCCAAGCCTTGTGTTCAGAAAACTCCTATAGCTTGCATCACCCAAAGAAAGCGCTTGCTGTTCCTGTCTTTTCAATCCATTCCATGAATAGAAAGCATGACAAAGAGTACCAAATACCTCGAACGATCTCCAAATCCTACCATACTCATCACAGAACGGTTTATCGTTGGCTGGTTTAGAATATCGATGCTCTAATGATTTAATCTCGTTCTCTGAATATACGCATCCACATTGTTTGCACGAATATGTAGGCGTGTCTTTGGAAAAGTCTATATCATCAAAGCGAACATCCATGAAAGCACCACATTCACAGATGCAACCCCATGTTTGCTGCGTTCCAAGCATGAAATTTTGATAGATTCTGTTGTCTTTTGTTGTGGGTGATGATGACATCACAGCCATTCCACGAAACCTCAATTGACGCTGCAACGCAAGCATCACAGGATCTCCTTCTCCTTTAAGCTCATCAGGATATCTATCAAGCTCATCAAGCAGTAGATATTTAACAGGATTTGATGCTAAATCATTCGGGCTTTTTGATGATGCAATCGTTAAATTCGCACCTCGTCCCAAACCAATATCAAAGACGCTGTTTGATTTATCAGGATTCTTTGTTGTATTATTAGGATTGTTAATCCCACAAACATCTCGAAGAAACGGACGTATTCTGTTCTTGCTGAATTTCGTTCCTGATTTCAACGTGTCGAACACAAGCATTGTATTTGCTCGATCATATTCACAGATCCATCCAAGCATGTTTAACAATGCTTCACTCTTTCCCGTCTGTGATGGACATTTGATAATTACACATGCAGTTTCTGCGATATCAGACATGTATGATGTTGGTAGTTTAAAATATGGAGACAAATCGAACGAGAATAACGCCGATGTGGATGGCATGTATCTATATTTACACGCCCAATCCGCTGCATTTAAGTGTGGTTTCTGGTTAAATACTGATAATGAATAAAATCTATCATTGCTCATCTTTGTTCATAACGATAACACATGCCGTTTCGGCTATATATTCTTATAGAAAAGAAACATCATCGTTATCAAGATCAATTAGACCATGACAACGTTTTTCAAGAATCCTCTTATAATCCTTCATTAATCCAAACTGTTCCAACATAAGATGAAAATATTCTTCTCTACCATTCCTGATAAAATTTTCATGAAGATATCTTCTCAATCCTTCAAGACGGATCACGATCTGCCAATATTCACCCTTTAGGCGAACCCTGTAATCATCGCTAAGCATCCATTCAACAGTATCCGAAAGTTTGTATTTAACGTTCATAGTAATTACTCCTTTTTCTTTGTCCTGGATGATTTCTTGATGCTTTCATTCTTTGCGGCTGTTGCCGCCTGCTTTTCTTCTGCGGTGCTCTCAATTGATAGATATAATCTTTTTTCGCTCATTCTATCAATCTGAGATGATATAAATTCTTGCAATTCCTTGTATTGTTTCGGCTTCATCGCTGGAACAATTGTTTGTATTTTATCAGGAATTCCACGCAACATAACGACAAATTCAGACAGAAGATTATCGAATTCAGACAATGCAAGATCAATCCTGCATATGTTCCTTTTTTTTTCTTCTAACGAAATGATATCCTTCTCAACAGCCAATTCAAGCTGTTTCATCTTTGCAATTGCTGTTCTATGCTCAACAATTGACAATGGAATCAATTCATCATTATCACTCATCACGTTCACCAAAATATAATATCAATGAATCCATCCTGGATGAACACAAATCGAATTCATATAATAAATCAGATGTATATTTTATCAAGTCCTGATTGGTTTTCATCTGCTCTAATTCTGGCTTGTGGCTTCTTCAGAGCTTCTTCTTTTAGCCATAACTACCTCTTGTGATCATAGTAATATGTAATTGCCCTAGTGGAATTGAAGTGTCCGTGTACTCTTTGTTTTGATTTTCAATGTACTGTGTT
>ERZ808048.32-NODE-32-length-31976-cov-4.964325_pt1 | contig 31976 bp, 22 predicted proteins | sample MGYA00380197_ERZ808048 | MGnify/ENA primary metagenome ERZ808048 (study PRJEB31490, sample SAMN06133377) | cow dung metagenome | isolation source: M1 | host: cow | place: China: Chengdu | collected 2015-05 ... | reverse complement strand
CTATTCATTGTATAGTCCTCTCGAACAGTTTTTTGTTTCTTCTATTTAGAAGTTATTTTCTTGCAATTGGAAATATACTTTAGGATGTTTACATACAGGGCAAAGTTCAGGTGCATCTTTTCCTATATGTAAGTGTCCACAATTGCGGCATTGCCAAATGCAATCTCCCTCACGGCTGAACACCAATTTATCCTCTACATTTTTGAGTAGTTTTAGATAGCGTTCTTCGTGTGCTTTTTCAACTGCAGCAACACCTTCCATAACAAGAGCTATTTCTTCGAAGCCCTCTTCGCGTGCTTCTTTAGCCATACGTGGATACATATCTGTCCATTCTTCGTGTTCTCCATTAGCTCCATCGATTAGGTTTTGCTCAGTTGTTCCTATGCCATGCAACAATTTGAACCATAGTTTAGCATGTTCTTTCTCTTGAGCTGCAGTTTCCTCAAAGAATGCTGCGATTTGTTCATAACCGTCTTTTTTTGCTTTGGATGCATAGTACGTGTATTTGTTACGAGCCATTGACTCACCTGCAAAAGCTTCCAATAAGTTAGCTTCTGTTTTTGTTCCTTTTAATTCTTTCATACCATTCAAATATATTAATAGTTTTACAAATTGCTCACTTAATCACCTAATGACTATAGTGATGCTAAGTTCTTTTCGTTAAACAAATTTTTTCCTTCCTCTGTATAGGCGTAATCAATTCGATCTTGATAAAACTCTTCTACTTTACCTCTCACAATTTTCATTGTAGAATTGACCATGTGGTTTTGCTCTGTAAATGGTTCTGGAAGGACAGCTATGGCTTTTGGCAACCATGTTTCAGGGAACAATCCCACTTTTTTCCCGGTTCTGTATTCATTGATTTCGTCTTGGATTTTCTGTAGCATCATCTTCTTTCCTTCCAAAGAGTCCACATCACCACCCTTGGATTTAACATAGTCTTTTAGGGCTTCCTTGTTAGGCACTATCAGCGCCATTGTATAAGGATTTTGATTGTTATGTAATACCACTTGTTCTACATATTGACTACCATCTGTAAGACCATCCTCAAATCCTTCAGGACTATATTTTTCTCCGTCAGCACTGATGAGTAGGGATTTGAATCGACCTACCACCCATAGATAACCTTTATGTTTGTCGGTTACATATCCCATATCACCCGTATGCAGCCATCCATCAATGATTGTTTTATCTGTTGACTCTTGATTTTTCCAGTAACCAGCCATTACATTCTCTCCTCTAACGACGATTTCACCTTTTTGTCCGTTAGGTACCTGGTTGCCATTGTCGTCACATATTTTCAAATCAAGAGGTTGTACAATTCTACCGCTTGAGCCAAATATAGCATGTCCCTTCGAGTTGGCACAGATGATAGGTGTCGCTTCGCTCAAACCATATCCTTGGAACATTGGCATACCCACTGCGCAGAAATAGCGTTGCAATTCAATATCCAACAAGGCTCCTCCTCCAACAAAGAACTTCAACCTTCCTCCAAATCCCTCTCTAACAGACTTAAAAATAATCTTGTCAAACAATTTCACCAAAGGCCATCTCCAAAATTGGCAACCGCCTTTGTTCCAATACTCCTTGTTATACTTAATGGCATTATTAAGCGCAAAGGTATATAACTTCTCAACAAACGGGCCTTTGGCCTTGACACTTGTCTCAATACTTTTCTTGAAATTACGAGCCAATGCAGGTACTGAGAGCATAATCATTGGACGAACTTCACGTATGGCTATTGGTATATTTTTGAGAGTAGCTATCGCCGTTTTTCCGACTGGTACAGTAGCGATACTGCCACCATACGACATCATCGTATAGAAACCTGCCACATGGGCGAAGCAATGATCCAAAGGCAATATAATAAGCATAACATCTCCCTCTGAGCATGAGATAACGCTATGTCCTTGTTCTACGTTGGCAGTATAATTTCTATGTGTCAATAATATTCCTTTTGGGTCAGCAGTTGTGCCCGATGTATAACTAATATTGGCATAATCATCCGGTTGAATAGATTGATATAATGCTTTCCATTCATCAGAATGATCCTTTAGATATTCTGTACCTTGTTGGATGACATCTTCTATAGATATTTCCTTTTCTTGATACTGTTCTAATGGATCAAGAACGATAATTTGTTCTACATTGGTACACTCACTAATGATGCTTCTGATCTTGGGTAGTTGTTGTTCACTGACTATTACGTATTTGGCTTCCGAGTGTTTGATACGAAATAGTAGGTCACTTGATTCGCCAAGTTTGATGCTTAAAGGTACATTAACACCTCCAGCATACAATATTCCCAATTCTGAAGTTATCCAAAGGTTACGACCTTGACTAAGTAGTGCGACCTTGTCTCCCTTTTGCATTCCTAAGCATTTGAGACCTGCTCCTATGGCAAAAGCTTGTTCACGTGTTTGTTTGTATGTCGTCGTCGTCCACACTCCATCTACTTTTTCGCGCATGAAAACATGCTCTGGAAATACACTGGTGTAATGTTCTACAAAGTCAATGATTGTTGGTTTTTGTTTCATATCCATATCGTTTAGTTATACATTTAGAAGTTATATTGACGCATTTTATCTTTCTACCTAACTTCCAAATTATTAATATTCACATTGTCTCATATAGTCTAACATTATATTCCCCATCTTTGGATTGTTCAAGATATGTGATCCATGCGTTTCTCCTTCTAAGATGAGCGTGGTACTATTGGGAATACAAGATGCTATATACTGTGTATGTTCTAGTGCCACCAAATCCAATTGCCCAGCAACTATCAGGGTTGGACATTGAATGGTATGCAATTCTTGTGCCGAAATATTTGGTTCGGTGAGCATCATCTTAACCAAGGGTTCTGGTTCTATAAGATTTCCAAGTGAATCATACTGTTGAAATTGTGCAGCAAAGGCATCAAAATCGTTGATGCCGTCAGTAGTCACATTGGCTCCACTGGCCACAATTAGACTAAAAGTATTTGGATGTAATATTTCTGTCTGTAGAGCCACGATTCCCCCATCACTCCATCCAAAAACAGCAGGTTTGGTAAGCTTAAGTGCTTTAGCGAAGCAATATACATCTTCTGCCATATCCTTGTAATGATACTCTTGCAATGGTTCATTATCTCCTTGCCCCCGCGAATCTATAGAATAGACTAAATAGCCTGCAGAATCTAACTGCTGTGCTAAAGTAGCCAAATGTTTATGCGTGCCCCCATTCCCATGAAGTAGGATAACCGGAGCATCTGCCGTACTGCCCAAGACATGGTATTTGAGACTAACCCCGTTTACTGCAATGATATCCTCTTTATCCACATGGTATATCTTTGCGTTTGTAATAATAAAACAGAGTATAACTGCCGTAAAAAGTAAAACCGAAAATGACCCTGCTAATTGTTTTCTTTTCATATTTTGTAAATTTAACAGTGTATTATCCCGTGCAAAGGTAATCATAAGAATTCAAATACACAAATTTAGAGTTAATAATTTTGAATCAAAAGCAAGGATAGAAGCGTTTGACGTTGAGTATTTAGAAGACGGGTAGAGTCTGAGTAGTTAGAGGAGTACGTAGGGGCTTCCTACTGTTAGGTGTTGGGAGTATAGTAGTTGGGCTACAAACCAATTTTTCAGTTGAAAGAATAACAAAAAGTTTTAGTCTCGGTTTTGCCATTGTTTCAAAGGTTTTAGATATCGAAGGTGGTAGTTTTAGGTATAGTGTACCTATTTCCCAGTTGGTGATTGAAATTGAATATGGCAAAATGCCACAAATATTTATATAAAAATGACTTATCTTTGCACCCTAAACAACAAATTGCACCTATCAAGAACCCTAATAACCTTTTTAGGGGATTGAACTAAAATTTCTGATTATCAAGATTCCGTCTCTGGAATAGTGTAAACCTTTTTCATTTTTAATCAAATAGTTTTCCTATACTCATCCTACAGGATGCTCCACGATGCGAACGAGATGCGAACGAGATGCAAACGAGATGCGAATGACATTGTCTCGGGAATATCTCGGGAATGTCTCGGGAATGTTTCGGGAATGTCATAGAGAGCCATTTGCTGACATTTTCCTTTGTAGCAAGGTTAGTACCCAATTTAGCTTGTCGCAGTGAATCTTTATATGAATCCATATTCTGCACTACATCCAATATCGGGCATGAAGTTTCGGGAGAAAAGGAGTCGTAAGGCGTTTGTGCATATATGAATGAATATACATAAAAGAGAAGTAATATAGAGAGAATGCGTTTCATGCCATCTGCATTTATTGAGGAACTACCAATGTATAGTTAGTACATTGGTCAAAGTATTAAAATTTACACCTTGCAAAAGTAGTAATAATATCTTGTACATGCAAATTCTGGGGTTATGTGTTTCGCACTTGTTTCACACCTTACGGTTATTTCTTACTCAGTTCACGCCTCATACGATAGTTACAAAGTTTTAGTAGCGCCCAAGCGGTTCCTCTAAACTATAGTAGCAACGGTGTGCCACTAAACCGCTTTTTTTAGAAATATTTGCGCACTATTTTTTGTATTTATCGTATGATTTGATTACTTTTGCAACATTAATGTAAAAAACATATATTTTTATGAAAAAGTTTGCTTTTATAGCATTGGCATTGTTGTTCGCCAGTAATTTATTTGCGGAACGTGTTGCTGCCACAGATTCACGAATTGTTTTTGTTGGTAGGGCTTTGATGGACAATGGTTCCTTGCGTTTTGATTGGCCATCAAGTTATTTTCGTATCAAGTTCTCTGGTAAGGATTTGACCATGCAAGTGTCTGATACGAAACGCAATTTTTATAATGTTTGGATAGACGCTCCTATGAGTGCTGCTCCTCATCGTATCATTGAAGTAACAGGAAACGATACGATTATTGAATTGGTTGACCCATTATACCTAAAACAATCAAAAATTAAGGAGCACGAAGTGGTTATCCAAAAACGCACCGAAGCTGGTTGTGGTACAACGACAGTTCATGCGTTTGCAACGAACGGTAAATTCTTGCAAGCCTCTCCACTTAAGGTTCGTCAATTGGAGTTTATCGGTGACAGTTACACTTGCGGTTATGGTGCAGATGCGACGAGTCGTCGTGAGCCATTCCGCGATGAGACAGAGAATGCGTCTCACTCATACGCCAGTATCGTATCACGCTATTTTGGGGCCGATTATGTTACGATAGCCCATTCTGGTAGAGGTGTTGCTCGCAACTATGCCTCTAAGTTTCCATGGGAATTAGTAACCGATCTGTATCGTTTCACTTTGGACCGTGACTCCACCCAAGAACATTACTGGGATGCCTCAAGGTCCGATTTCAAGCCCGCGATGACTATCATTTATTTGGGTGCTAATGATTTCTCGACCTCGATGCTTCCATCGTATGACACCTTCTATAAAGAATACCTTCGTCTTATGGGGTATATCAAGAGTAATTATGGGGAGGACCACCCTATTTTGTGCGTTGCTACCAAAACACATGAATATCTCTTCCGATATATTCGCGATATGGTAAATAGTTGCGGATTGAAGAACGTGGACTATTTGGGGTATTTCCCTGCTCAACATCACAACACGGATGAGGATTTGGGTGCAGCATGGCATCCCAACTACAATGCGCATCAAAAGATAGCGTATTCGCTAATCCCATATATAGCCACCATCACTGGATGGGGACTACAAGATATGCCGGTAAAATAGCACTTCTATTTGATATTTTAACTTCACAACATAACATCTACTGCAATGAAAAAAATGTTTTTACTTCTTTTGGTATTGTTACTGATTACCCCTTCCATTTATGCGCATGTGATACCTGCCAATGATTCACGTATAACTTACGTAGGCAGAACATTGCAAGAAGGTAATGACGTGTCCTTTGATTGGACAGGTGTTTATTTTCGTATTGCTTTTTCGGGTGAGCGTTTAGCCATCAAAGTATCGGACACTCATCGCAACTATTACAATGTCTGGATAGATGCTCCTATGAGTGATGAGCCTCATCAAATCATCACCGTAGAAGGTACAGATACGATAATCGAGTTGATTAATCCAGCATATTTGAAGCGTTCTCGCCGTAGTGTACACGAAGTGATTGTACAAAAACGCACTGAGGGAGAACAAGGCAAGACTACAATTCATGAAATCATTACTTCATCCAATGGTAAGTTTATGCAAGCAGAGCCTTTGCGTGCTCGTCAAATGGAATTTATTGGAGCGAGTTATGACTGTGGATATGGCGTAGATGAGGTAAGTCACACGGCTCCTTTCAAGCCAGAAACTGAAAATTCATCTCGTTGTTTCCCTGCCATATTAGCCAGATATTTTGGTGCAGATCATGTCGTAATAGCTCATTCAGGTATGGGAGTATCTCGTAACTATGGTTCCAAGTTTGATGGTTATCATATGCCAGATAGATACCTTCAAACCTTTGATATGGATTCGACCCAAGCGACTCGTTGGGACGCATCTAAATCTGAACTGGCTCCTAATATCACGGTTATTTACTTGGGCGGAAATGATTTCTCTGTATCTCTACAGCCTAAATATGAGAAATTCCGCGACGGCTATTACCGTTTGTTGCGTTCAATAAAAGACAACTATGGTGAGGACCACCCTATATTGTGCGTGTCTTCCAAAGCGCACGAATACCTCTATGTATATATTCGTGATTTGGTTGCGTCATGTGGAATGAAAAATGTTGAGTACATGGCATGTTGTCCAGCTTTGCACCTATCAACAGACGAGGATTTAGGTGCCGCATGGCATCCTAATTATATAGGTCATCAAAAGATGTCTTATGCCTTTATCCCTTATATAGCTACAATGACTGGATGGGGACTACAAGATATGCCTGTAAAATAAAGCACGCCCAAGTCGGGACATGCAAATAACAAAAAAGTGCTGTGTACGATTTGTGCACAGCACTTTTCTATACTAAGGTATTGTATTTATTCCTTGATGAACGTTGCTGTATATTGTCCCACCTTAACAAGATAAAGTCCTTGGGACAATGCATCTATAGACAAGGTTGTGTGCACTCCATTAGACGGTTGAGAGATAAGTTGTCGTCCGCTGACATCATATACTTGTATCCACTCATGAGGTGCTATCTGTTTAGTAAAGACAGAGATATAATCTGTTGCTGGATTGGGATAAACAAGTAGTTTAATCTGTTGGTGCTGTGTATTTTCTAATCCTGCAGCATTTTGGTCTATAAAACTAATGGGTTGCGTGCATGTTTCGCCATAGTTATTGGTAATAAATGCGCGCACATACGTACCTTGAAAGCCTTTGTAACTAAATGTTTTACCAATACCAACCACACTGCTTCGCGTAGATGAAGCGGCGGTAGATGTCTTGTCCGTACCATAGATCCAATGGACCAATCCGTTGGCTTCGATAGTAATGGTTTGGTTGGTTTGATCTACTTCTATTGAAGTGATTCGAGGTGCTTTCGCTTCTCCCGAGCCTTTGGGTTCGTAGCAGAAATAGGTTTGTCCATTACGCATTGCCTCTTTGAGTTCTTCTGTCGTAAGGTCTTCCATAAGCATGAAATTGTAATTTCGGAAGAGTTGTTCGTTGTTGTGTGTATCATCGCCTGAATATCCAAAGACGGGTCTTTGCGGCATGGTTCGTTCCAATATTTGGTCCCATAGGATACGGTCGTTGGGTCTGCGATTGCCCTGGTTATATACTTCCAGTCCAACCAATGATGGGAAGTTACGGAAATTGTTAGCATGCCAACCTGGCCCATCTTTTTGCGTTTCGCTATAGGTATTATCGATGCTCCAGTATTGTCCTGGGTGGTTGATGATTTGCATACCGCCCAATGCATAGGTATAAGCATACGATTCTTGTAAGGAAGCAAATTCTTGTCCTTGACGCCCGGTGAAGAAATCGTTGTGGTGGTTGAATTGTCCCCCTGTTCGTTCGCTCCAACTATTTGTATTATCCTTGCTAAGTTCGTTGCTTGGTACGGCTAACATACCCAATGCCTCTGGATTGCGTGCGGATATACCAGGCATAAATTGAGGGAATAGAGACCATGGATAAGAGCAATAGTCGTGGTCAGACAATGCTAATATTTGATATCCTGCAGCGCAATATTTGTCCACGACATAGGCCGTTGTAAACTCATCAATAGGGTCATTGGATTGGGTAGTATGGGTGTGTAGATTGCTTTTGTATTGATGTATTGTTGCCCAATCAATATTCTCATATGGATTTGACTGGATGACAGGCGTTATCGTTTCTCCATCAATTACTTTGGCATATACAGCACGGTGTGCTTTGGTCGTTGTGCCATTGCGTTCGATATCCAAATAGAAGCCATAAATGCCACTTGTGGGTGATGGTATCGTATAGATAGCTTCTCCATTGTTGGTTGTAGTAAGGGTGATGGGTTCAGAAGGTTGATTGTTATGATTCATTCGAAACGTAACATTGTATCCATTGTAGTTATTGATTTTGACAGACATCTTTATAGGTGCTCCTACACGCACAACAGCAGGCTCTACGTTGAAGTAGTCGAGTTCAATATCCGAGTTACCAAAATCCACTTCTGTAACGGAGAGTTGATTGGTGAGATAAGAATAGGTTACTTGAGCTTTTAGGCAGTTGTCAGATACAGTTGTACTGACCAATTCTCCCATGTCGCTACCCGAGTTTACACTGCCATAGTGCACGGAGATGGTTTTATCATCGGTGAGTGTTATCGTAGCCGTAAGTTCGTAATTGTTGCCGATGGTCATGGGGATACCATTCACCTTGAAATGCTGGGAAGAAGCAGCCGATTGTTCGTATGTCCCGTCTTCAAACACAGCGACACGTTGCCAAGAAGTGGTGGCACGAGAGTTTTTGAAGCCAATATCTTTAGGTGATGTCATTAGCAAATCGCCGTCGCAGTTGCTACTGGAATTGAGATTCCAATAGTAACTATACTTCTTGCTATCCACAGGGATCTCTTTGATCAACAATTGTGCAGGAGTAGCAGTCTTACCATCTTTGTAGAAGTAGCCTTTTTGCGTAGGTGTAGCATCACAGGTAAGCGTTGTTGTTCCTTCGCCTTTCATAAAATACCATGTATGTTCAGCAGACGATTGTTGAATAAGATGTGGTATAAGATTGTATAAAGCACCTTGTTTTTGCGTTGAATTGTGTAATGCGGTGAACACAGAAGGAAATGTTTTGCCCCATGTGCGGTCATCGTGTGCCCCTATTTGGTTTATGGTGCTAACAGCATAGCCCTTGTTCGTTAACCAATTCACATAGTAGTTAACCTCATCAGTGGTCCATTGGGTGTCTGCTGAGGTGGTTACAAAAGCATAGCGTGTATCTGTAGGTATAAGCTTCTCATTCTCAATAAAACCGCGCATTTCATATTTGTTATACCAAAAGGCAGGCGAGAACATAGCGCATTTGCCAAACAGATCGGGATACTTCATAGTAGCATAGAAGGCAAATAGTCCTGCTACATCCGCTCCCATGATGGTGCAAGCATCCTTATTGGATTGGATAGCATATTTCTGTTCAAATGCTGGCTTAAAATCATTGACAAAAGCACTTAAAAAAGCATCTGCATTGCCTGTTCCCATGTATTCGTCATTTGCCCATGGGGTAAATTCGGGCAGTTGGGCATATATAACAGCAATGATGTCCACTTCTTCCCCTCGTTTTTCCATTGCAGTTATCGAATCAGCCACTGCCCATGAATCGGGATAGAGGATGCGGTCCCCCATTTCGGTATCGGAACCAGCATCGCGGTAGCGTTGGTGGCGACCAAACATATAAGTCACATTGTATTGTTGAGTTTGGTCGTAGTTGGTAGGCAATAGTATCTGAATTGGGTAGTTTTTGCCCGCTATAGTCCAGTTCTCTACCATACCTATAGCGGTATATATATTTCTCCACTTGGCTACAACATCAGGGTTGCCCACTGTCTTGCGGTTAGCCATCTCTCCGTCCGAAGCAGTCACTTCTACATATTTCCAATCTGGTCCACACACATACTTATAGCCATCCGATGCGCTCACATCACTATTGCTAATACCTGCTATGGTCACTACAAATTGATTTTTTCCTTCTACTTTGGTCATTGCTACACCTGCGCCAGCAGCCCAACTACTCAGTTCGGGTAGTGCGCCTACTATGTAACAATGTTGTGTCCCCTCAGGTACGTTTACACGAAAAGTGACATCTGCTAATGCTATAGTTGTAGTACATACCCATCCTATAAAAAGGGAGAACAATATTTTTTTCATACTAACTGCGTTATTCGTTGGTTGGTAAATTACATTTGGTTACAAGTTGTATGGTCTTATCGTATCAAGATAAAGATACAAACCTAAGTATTTTATTCTTTTATCATCTAAATAAATTCTGCAAGTTTTTGATTGTCTTGGCAGTTTTTTTGACCGTGTTAGCCGTTTGTTTGATGGTTTTAGCAGTTTCTTCTATCTTTTTGGTTGCTTCTTCAATCTTTTTAGTCGTTTTACTTGCCTTAGTATCCTGATGAACGATAGACGAAGTGTCTGGAGCAACTACATCCGTACCATGAAGCACATTCGCCACCTCTTGAATGGTTGTGGAAACATTCTGCGTAGCAGATACAACCTTGCTTGCTACCCCACAAACGGGACGTACACAATGTGCCACATAGCGATTGGTAGTAGTCATATACCCTTGTTCGTAGTTGGCGATATACGAATGTGCGCCATTGGTGTGCAAACCCGTAGAAGTCCAATAAGCCAAGTTATAGGTGGTGTATTTGAGTTTGTAGGTTTCGTCATCGGTATACCCTGTACTCGGTAGGAATATGGTATTGTATGTTTTTGGGCTAGTAAAGAGCACACCATTGATGCCATTGATCATCACATAATCCCAATCGCAATATTGGATAAGTTCTTCCCATTGTTGTAAAGTAGGGGTGTACCAGCCCTCGCCCCATTGTGCAGTAGCCAGATCGTATTGAGGGTCCCCAGCATAGGAAGCGAGCTCTTGATCGTTGATTGTATAGGCATTGGGGGAGAACGTCTTTTTGGTGGCTGTCTCACCCCAGGCGATGCGTGTGCCCACGCCGTGAATAGACTTGGTACCCACATTGTAGGTAGCCCATTTAGTTCCCGAAGGCAGACCAAGATCCACCCACGGATGCCCATTGAGATCTCCCTTGAGTGCAACCGGACTCTTGGCTTGTGCGGCAGCCTGTTTTTGTGCAAGGTCGGCCTCGCGTTTGGCTTGGTCAATACGGGCTTGCTCGATATTGATTTCTTGTTCTACTTTGCGCAGTTGGTTAGCTAATTGTTGTTCCTTTTTTTCAAACTTTTTTAGCACTTCATGCTGCTCCAATCGCTCAGCATCCGTTTTGCATTGTGCGATGATACGATAAATACTGTCATACTTAAGTTGTATCAATTGTGATTGCTCTTGTAAGTTCTTATCAACCCGTTGAAGACTATCCAAACAAGCAGACTGCGCCATGGAGGGTATTGTAATCACGAGAAGCATACATATGCTAAGAAGATGGAGGAGGTTATTTTTCATGTGATGTATATTTTTTGATATTCAGCCCACAAAGATAATATATTTTTTGAATATTTGTAAATAAAATCAACCATTGGGCTAATTTTTATCATTTACTAGCATAGCAAGAAGCAATCTGAAAAAGGATTAAAAAAAAGACGATGAGCTATAAATACGATGTATATAATAATCCCCAAAAGTTGAAAAAACTTTTGGGGATTATAGTTATGGATGTTATCAATAGGAAACTTGTATTACATCATGCCTCCCATTCCCCCTGCAGGCATTGCAGGTGCTGGGTTTTCTTCTTTGATATCAGTGATAACGCATTCGGTTGTTAGGAACATACCAGCGATGCTTGCTGCATTTTCGAGAGCGACGCGAGTCACTTTAGCAGGATCTACGACACCAGCGGTTTTCAAGTTCTCGTATACGTCTTTGCGTGCGTTGTATCCAAAGTCGCCCTCACCAGCGCGCACTTTATCTACTACTACAGCACCTTCTTTGCCTGCATTGGCAACGATTTGGCGTAGTGGTTCTTCGATAGCGCGGCGGATGATTTCGATACCAGTTTGTTCGTCCTCGTTTTCCCCTTTGATTCCTTCTAATGCAGCTTGTGCACGGATATATGCCACGCCACCGCCCGGTACGATACCTTCTTCAATAGCAGCTCTTGTAGCGCTCAACGCATCATCAACGCGGTCTTTTTTCTCTTTCATCTCAACTTCGGATGCAGCTCCAACGTTAAGTTGTGCAACACCGCCCGCAAGTTTAGCGAGGCGTTCCTGGAGTTTTTCTTTGTCGTATGTTGATTTGGTCGCAACTATTTGTGCTTTGATTTGTCCAATACGAGCTGCGATAGCCTCTTTGTCTCCTGCGCCATTGACAATAGTGGTATTGTCCTTGTTGACAGAGATGCTTTCTGCTGTACCCAACATATCTATGGTAGCAGTTTCCAATTTGATACCCTTCTCTTCGCTGATTACGGTACCACCTGTAAGGATGGCAATATCCTCAAGCATTTCTTTTCTTCTGTCACCAAAGCCAGGTGCTTTCACTGCACAAATTTTGAGTTGTGCTCTCAATCTATTTACTACCAATGTAGTGAGTGCTTCGCTATCAACATCTTCGGCGATGATAAGCAATGGACGTCCACTTTGTACAGCAGGTTCAAGTACTGGTAGTAGTTCTTTGAGGTTGGATATTTTCTTATCGTGTATGAGGATATATGGTTTATCCATCTCTACTTCCATAGTTTCTGTATTGGTCACAAAATATGGGCTGATGTATCCACGATCAAATTGCATACCTTGTACTACTTCGATGGTCGTATCCATACCTTTGGCTTCTCCGATTGTGATCACACCATCTTTGCTAACTTTTCTCATAGCATCAGCAATGAGTTTACCTATTTCTGCATCGTTGTTGGCAGAAACGGTAGCTACTTGTTCGATTTTGTCGAAGTCGTTTCCTACTTCCTCGCTTTGTTGTTTGATGTTGGCAACGATAGCACTAACGGCTTTGTCCATACCTCTTTTGAGGTCCATTGGATTGGCACCTGCGGTAACGTTTTTGAGTCCAACGCTCACGATAGCTTGTGTAAGAACGGTAGCAGTGGTTGTGCCATCACCTGCTTGGTCACCTGTTTTGGAAGCCACTTCCTTAACAAGTTGTGCTCCAAGATTTTCAGCAGCATCTGAAAGTTCTATCTCCTTGGCAACGGTAACACCATCCTTTGTAATATGAGGAGCTCCAAATTTTTTATCTATAATAACATTGCGTCCTTTAGGACCAAGTGTTACTTTGACAGCATTGGCTAATTGGTCAACACCTTTTTTGAGGGATTCGCGTGCCTCAACATTGTACGTTATATTTTTTGCCATAATTTCTAAATTTATTTTGTTACATGATCGTTATGCGCGATGCGCATGAGGGATTATTTTGTAAATGCTTGCTCTGTGCAATTCATCTCGAATGATTGTCTTCAGAGTTAGCTGTTTGTTCTAATATTATTTGAGGATTGCTAATACATCGCTTTGGCGCATGATAAGGAACTTATCTGATTCGTATTCAAGTTCTGTACCTGCATATTTACCATACAATACAATATCTCCTTCTTTGAGTATCATTTTCTCATCTTTCGTACCCTCTCCAACGGCTATCACTTCTCCACGCAGAGGTTTTTCCTTTGCACTATCGGGGATAATGATACCTCCTATTGTTTTCTCTTCTGCAGCAACCGGTTTGATAAGTACGCGGTCCGCTAATGGTTGAATTTTACTCATATTCGTTATGTATTTTAAAGTTTATAAATTTCCTTTTCTGTATATGGTATTACAATCTTTGTGCCAAATAGTCCATGTACTATTGGAGTTATGACAAATTGTCAGTCTTATTGTCTGACTATCTCGCCATAAATATTGTAATACACTTCCCCTTTTTTGATAAGCAATTGACCATCTTTGATGATCTTTTGTGTTGTATAGACAGGGGTTGTCGCATCGTTTAGGTCAGACATTATAGCCGTTTGAATCCCTACATTGCTGGTAGCATTGGTAACAATCAGTCTTCCTAACGTAGGATCATAGGTTGCTTTGGCTCCCGTGACGGTAACTGTTTGCGGATGGGTACCATCGGCATAAGATAGGTAGGTAATAAAACCATCTTTGGTGGTATAAGCATAGCGTGGTTGCACCGTTGCGTCTGTGGTATATTGAACATTATAGGTTGTAATGGATGCATTGTTTTTGAACATTTGTATCACCAATTCGGGATAATCGATGAATGGGTTTCGATTTCCTTGGTACTGTTGTGCTCCATCATTTCTAACCATTTCTGTGAGTGATGGTGGGTCTTGCATATGCCATTTGACAAGTATCGTGAGTGATTCAAAGACGCCTGCACTTCCTAATTTGCTAAGCAATTGTGCATTTCCGTTGAATAAGGAATTTTTGTAATTGCCTACCGATCCATAGACGATATAGTCGTACAAGATAACACGAGCTGCGTCGCCTCTATAGGAGCCCATGTTGATGGTTTTGTAGTTTGTGTTATTTATTTTCACATCGTTAGGATCATAATAGCTGGATCCTTCTCCATAAGCGTCATTACCTCTGTCGGAGTTGACACTGGTAGATGTAGGGCGTACGGACTGCATATCGTGTCCCATGGTGATATTTTTGTTAGCACCTTTTGACTGTGGCCATGTATGTTCTCTATTGTATCCAGTTCCCCATGTTCCGGACATTGAGCGTCCATCATAATAGCCTATGATATTTCCAGAAGTATTCAAATCCTTGTCCACGTCTATATAGCTATAGCGCAATTTGCCATAATCGTAACTTCCTCTTTCCAATAAGCATGTATTTCCCATCAGGGTATTGACAGCACCAAATAGAGGATCTCCTGTCAAAGCCATCAAACTTTGGTATGAAAAATTTCCTTGATAGTATGCATTTTGTTTGGCAATATAGGCTGTATAGGCAGCTTTTCCTTCGTCTGAAGCGACGTGTGCTTGCATATCAACTGCAGCTACTGCCACGTGAATAAACGAGCATGCAATAGCTATGATCATTAGTCTTTGTTTGAAATTCATAAGGATTGATATGTTAACAAATCCACCTCATTTCAGTAGAAACGAGGTGGTATGTGAGGTTAAAGAAATATTATCAAATGGTTTTTGCTACTTCGACTTGTTCGAAGGTTTCAATAATATCGTTTTCTACAACATTATTAAAGCTCTTTATGCTCAATCCGCATTCCATGTTTAGACCAGCTTCCTTGATATCGTCCTTGCCATGCTTGAGTGAAGATAGTTCACCTGTATGGATTACGATACCATCACGTATGACACGGCATTTGTTGGATCGTTTCGCTTTACCTTCTCTGACGATACATCCCGCGATGGTTCCCACCTTGGAGATGTGGAAGGTTTGCAATACTTCGAGTGTAGCGGTAACCTCCTCTTTGATATCAGGCGACAACATACCTGCCATAGCAGCTTTGATTTCCTCGATGGCATCGTAGATGATGGAGTAGATGCGTATATCCACTTCTTCGTTATCTGCCATTTTGCGTGCCGTACCTGTAGGACGGACATTGAAACCAATGATGATAGCATCAGAAGCCGCAGCCAATAGCACATCAGAGTCAGAGATTGCGCCCACAGCACCGTGAATAACATTGACTTGGATGTTTTCGGTAGATAGTTTGATGAGTGAGTCGCTCAATGCTTCTACAGAACCATCCACGTCACCTTTGACAATGATATTGAGTTCTTTGAAGTCACCAATAGCCAATCTTCGGCCGATCTCATCCAATCCAACGTGTTTCTTGGTTCTGATAGACTGTTCGCGTTGGAGTTGTTCGCGTTTGTTGGCAATCTCTCTGGCTTCTTGTTCGGTAGTCATGACATTGAACTCGTCACCTGCTTGTGGTGCGCCATTGAGTCCTAAGATAAGACAAGGTTCTCCAGGCAATGCTTGTTGGATTTTTTGTCCACGTTCGTTGAACATGGCTTTAATCTTTCCGTGGTATGTACCTGCGAGAACGATATCACCCATGCGTAATGTACCATCAGAAACAAGTACTGTAGCAACATATCCTCTTCCTTTGTCGAGTGATGATTCGATGATAGAACCTTTTGCTCTACGTTTAGGGTTGGCTTTGAGTTCCAACATCTCGGCTTCGAGCAAGACTTTTTCGAGTAGTTCGTATACACCTTCACCCTTCTTGGCAGATATATCTTGTGACTGATAGGAACCTCCCCAATCTTCTACCAAGATATTCATACCTGAAAGTTGTTCTTTGATTTTTTCAGGGTTAGCACCGGGTTTATCGCACTTGTTGATAGCAAAGATCATTGGAACGCCAGCTGCTTGTGCGTGGTTGATAGCCTCGATGGTTTGTGGCATCACAGCGTCATCCGCTGCAACGATGATGATAGCCAAGTCTGTTACTTTGGCACCACGAGCACGCATTGCAGTAAATGCTTCGTGTCCTGGTGTATCCAAGAAGGTTATTCGTTGTCCATTCTTGAGTTTAACGTTGTACGCACCGATGTGTTGTGTAATACCTCCTGCTTCACCAGCGATCACATTGGTATTTCGTATATGGTCGAGCAAGGATGTTTTACCGTGGTCGACGTGTCCCATCACGGTAACGATAGGACATCTAGGTTCCATATCTTCTTCGTTGAGAACTTCGTCTGCATTGATTTCCTCTACCACTTTGGCAGATACAAATTCGGTTGTAAAGCCAAACTCTTCGGCCAAAAGATTGATGGTTTCTGCATCCAATCGTTGGTTGATGCTGACCATGATGCCCAACATCATACAGTTGGCAATGACCTTGTTGACAGGAACGTTCATCATGACAGCGAGGTCGTTTGCAGTTACGAACTCGGTGAGTTTGAGCACTTTGCTTTGTTGTTGTTCTTGCAAACGTTCTTGTGCTTGTTTTTCTCTTTCTAACTCACGACGTTCTCTTTTATGTTTGCTGGTAGATGTTTTACCTTTTTGTCCTTGTAGTCTAGCAATGGTTTCTTTGATTTGACGTTGTACCTCTTCGTCATCTATTTCGACTTTGATAGGTTTTTTGTCTTTTTTGCCCTTGCCACCTTTTTGGTTGCGAGCATCATTGATATCTACTTTATTTTGCTTGGTAAAACGTTCTCTTTTGCGTTTCTCGCCATCACCTCCTTGCGTGTTTGCCACTTTCAAACCTTTTCTTTGTTCGGCACGTGCTTCACGCTCTTTTTTCCTCTCCTCTTTGGATTTCTTGGTAGGATGAGTAGCTTGATTGAGGCTATCCAAATCAATTTTTCCCACCACTTTAGGTGCTTTGATTTGGTTTTTGCTTTCAGATGGAGCTTTGGTAACCACTGTAGGTTGTGTTTCTTGTTTTTTGCTCTCTTGAGCCTTCTTTTGCTCCTCTTGTTGTTTGGCAAGCGCTTCTTGTTGTGCTTTTTTCTCTTTTTCCAGAGCTTCTGCAGCAGCTTTGGCAGCTTCTTCTTCCGCCTTGCGTGCAGCCTCTTGAGCTAAGCGTAGTTCTTCTGCTTTACGTTCAGCTTCTTTTTCAGCCAACTCTCTTGCTTTGCGTTCCTCTTCAAGTTCTATCTTACCCACGATCTTAGGTTGTTGCACTTCGGGTGCAGCAGCTCTAACGACTGGTTTTGGTTCGATGGATAAAGAAGGTGGAATCTCACGTTCTTGGCGTTCTTGAGCCAATCGTTCTGCTTCGAGTTTGAGTGCCATATCTTTGTTGAATTCTTTTGCCAACAGCAGGTACAATTCGTCATCAATACGAGTATTGGGATCGGTGGCGATATTATGCCCTTGTTTGGAACAGAATTCAACTGCGGTTGACATTCCGATATTCAGTTCCTTACAAGCTTTGATTAATTTAATTGCCATACGTGAGTTATATTTAAGTTGTTCTAATCAATTTTTCTCTTCGTTTAACTAATTCTGTGCACGCGTGATGCATTATTCGAACTCTTCGGATAGTATCGTAAGCACTTCTTCGATGGTTTCATCTTCCAAGTCCGTGCGTTTGATCAATTCTTCTTTGGATAGTGCCAAGACTGCTTTTGCGGTATCAAGTCCTATTGATTTGAACTCGTCGAGAACCCATTGTTCGATCTCATCATTAAATTCATCCAAATAGATATCTTCTGCATCTTCTTCAGGAATCTCTCTATAAACATCAATTTGATATCCAGTAAGCATGCAAGCCAATTTGATATTGAAACCACCCTTACCAATTGCCAAGCTCACTTCATCTGGTTTGAGATACACTTCTGCTTTCTTTTCTGCCTCGTCCACTGTCATGGAGGAAATTTTAGCAGGAGCTAATGCTCTTTGAATATAGAGATTGATATTGCTGGTATAGTTAATCACATCGATATTCTCGTTGCGTAGTTCACGTACGATACCATGGATACGTGCACCTTTGATACCCACACATGCGCCTACAGGATCGATTCTATCGTCGAATGACTCCACAGCCACTTTGGCTCTTTCACCAGGGATACGAGCAATATTTTTGATAGCAATCAGTCCGTCATGTACCTCTGGCACTTCTTGTTCGAACAGACGTTGCAAGAATAGCGGACTGGTACGGCTAAGGATGATTTTAGGATTTTGATTTTTGTTATCCACTTGCACTACGACAGCACGTACAGTATCTCCCTTGCGGTAGAAGTCTGTAGGTATTTGATTTTGTTTTGGCAAGTAGAGTTCGTTGCCATCTTCATCCAATAACAACATTTCTTTTTTCCACACTTGATACAATTCGCCACTAACGATTTCGCCAAGCATATCTGAGTAACGGATATACAAGTTTTCTTTTTGCAATTCCAAAATCTTGCTTGCAAGTGTTTGGCGTAGGTTAAGAATCATTCTACGTCCAAAGGACATGAAGTTTACTTTGTCAGTAACCTCATCACCTATCTGTGCTTCATCGTCGATGAGCAACGCCTCGGTGAGTCCTATTTGTGTGTTTTCATTTGCTACATCATCATCTTCCATCACAAGACGATTACGATAGATTTCCAAGTCACCTTTGTCAGGGTTGATAATCACATCGTAGTTGGCATCGGTGCCATACATTTTAGCGATTACATTACGGAACGAATCCTCCAACACATTGATGAAGGTTTGACGGTCAATGTTTTTAAGTTCTTTAAACTCTGAAAAAATCTCAATCAAGTTGATTGTTTCTTGGTTCTTTGCCATTGTATATTAGAATGTTAAATTATATTTCGTATATTGTACATCGTCGTAATGGAACGAGATGGTAATCATCTGTTTTTGTTTTCTCTTTTTCCCCTCCAAGAGCACTTTCACTTCCATTTCGATAGCGAACGTATCTTCCTCTACGTTTACGAGTAGTCCACGGAGTTTTAGGTTTTGTGTTTCTTCTTTGAAGAAAGGCAGTACATCCGCAGGCAGTTTATCTACCCCGACCATCACCTCGACGGAATGTCCCAAATGCTTTTGGTATTGTAACTTGGACTTGAAATTGTCGGTCAAACTAACAGAACCCACCTCAAAAGAGTAATTGTGTTGAGGGTATTGCTTTTCTACTTGTTCGCACAGGTGGCGATTCAGTTCTGCACAAAAGTCCACATCCACCACTCCTAAACGGTCTATCTCAACCAGTATATTATCTTCCTCGTCCATTTGCAAGGAAATCAACTGATAATCTGTTTCTTTGAGATAAGCATTTATCATCTCGCGCAAGTCATCTAATGTCAACATAGTGATACTGTTTATGGATGTAAATAGGTTTTATTCGTAGGAGGTTCTATGCAGAGCATTCGCAAACACTCTTGCAAAACCTCATTTTCTTTTCACGAAAGGAGGGAACCTAAATCGGCCCCCTCTCTCAATGACGTTGCAAAGATAATACATTTATTTTGATTACACAAATTTTCTCTCATTTTTAGCAAATTTTATTCAACTCGAATCATTTGCAAGTCCCGATGCATAACACTACCTATTATAAAAACAAGCGGGCAGAACCCGCTTGTTTTATAGAAAACTTGTATGTTTTACTTTCTATTTTTAGATGCCACATATTGGACATACAATTCGTAGTAATGATCGAACAATTCTTTTTGGTCGTATCGATCTAAGTTTTGCAGTACAACACCCAAGACTGCGCCATGATGTGCGATGGTAGATTGTGCAGCAGGTCTTTGGTTACGATTGAGACTTTCGCCCCATTTCAAATACTCAAGACTATTCTCTGCTACTATCTTGACCATTTTGTTGGCTTTGTCAACTTCTCCTAAAGCATAATATAAGCCTGCCATAGAAGCCGATGTGTAGTCGTAAGGAACATTATATTCGGGCAATACTTGTTCTGCAAAATCGAGTACTTGTTTGCAGCTATCAGCTTTGCCTTCATGATACAGAGCCTCAGCCAATTGCATGAACATCATTCGGTGTGTACGACACATGCGCATAAGGTTTTCGTCGATATAAATACCAGGAACATCCATGTTGCCATACTTGAACTTGTTCATCATGTTGTCGTACATAAGTTCGGTATTTACGCGTGGTTGTCCATCAGCGCTTCTAACGGGTGTGATTCGATAAGCCAAACCGGTCAATTCGAAATATGGTTCGAGTCCCAAGTAGTAATCGTTACCCACGGTGACAGCGAAATAGATAGGTCGTTGCCATTTGTTTTGGCTCAACATTTCCATGATCATCATTTCTGACCTTGTGAAACGTCTTGCTTTCTTGAAGTTCACTTTTTCTCCGTTTAGTCCTTCGACGAAGAGCTGATCGGAAGGAATATAGTTGTCTCCATCTTTTTTGGTTCGTGGGTCATCTGAACGCATGAATTGGAAAGCCTTATCCACCTCAATTGGGGTTCCTAATCGGTTGTCCACCCATACCACTTCATTGGTACCCGGCATATAGTCTTTGTATTCCCACGATATAGGCAGGGCCTTGCTTTCATAATATGGGCGTTTCATCTGTGCTATGTACCAATCGGTTTGCAAGTATGACAAGTTGCACACACGCAAATCGGTCCCCACTCCTTCTACTTCTTGGTTGTACCAAAGAGGGAAAGTATCGTTGTCACCATTGGAGAACAAGATACCTTGCGTTTCGCAGGATTTGAGGTAGTTGGCTCCAAAATCGCGGCAGGCGTATCGTTGTGAGCGGTCGTGGTCGTCCCAGTTTTGTGAAGCCATTTGTACTGGCACAAATAGACAAACGACAAATACCAGAACAGCGATTAGCGATTTGATTGTTTCACTTTTGACACAGCGTGCAATCCATTCATATAGCGCCAGCATACCCAAACCAATCCATATAGAGAAGGCATAGAAGGAGCCTGCGTATGCATAGTCACGCTCACGTGGTTGATATGGTGTTTGGTTGAGGTAAACAACGATAGCCAATCCGGTCAAGAAGAACAACAAGAAGGTGATGGTAAATGATCGAGCGCCTTCGTTTGGAGATGCGACAGAATGGTCGGTACTGGTTCTCTTACGAGAGAATTGCCATAGCATACCTAAGACTCCCAAAAGGAGCGGTAGCATGTAGTACACATTACGTCCCTTGTTTTCTTTGAGTTCGGAAGGTAACTTATCTTGATCACCCAGCATTGCATTGTCAATGAAAGGAATACCTGTAATCCAATTTCCTTTGGCCAAGTCTCCATAACTTTGCAAGTCGTTTTGTCTTCCCGAGAAGTTCCACATAAAGTATCTCCAATACATGAAATTGACTTGATACCTAAAGAAAAATCTCAGGTTCTCAATGAAGGTTGGACAATATTCTGTTTTGGTTTGTCCACAGTAGTCATACTTGATACGTTTTCCTTTGATGTCAGCCCATTCCTTGTACGCATTGACATGGTTCGGTTGTCCGGAATACATACGTGGGAAGAGCATTTTGAACTCATCCATAAAGACGTAAGAAGTCTTGTGTCCTGTCACAGCATAGCGATCGGGCTCGTTAGGATTTTGTTTAGGAGCCGGTGCATATTGAGCATGACCTACTTTTTCTACAGGGATGCACATATTGCCTTTGATTTCCAACTTGACAGGGGCATTGTATGTTTGTCCGTAGAAGAGGGGTCTATCGCCATACTGTTCACGATTGAGATAATACTTGAGGGAGAAGACATTATCTGGTGAGTTTTGGTCCATAGGTGTTTCCGCATTGGAGCGTATAACGATGGCTGCATAGCTGCTATATCCAATGAGGATCACTGCTATCATGGTTGCAATGGTATTGAGCCATCTGGACGAGATAAGTTCTTTTTTCCAAAATAGCACGGCAGCCAAGGCGATGGTAAGTACCACTCCGATGAAAGCACTTTCGAACAAGAATGCGGTACCGGAGAATGCAAAGGCCAATACAAAAGCAATGATTTGGCGAAGTTTGGATTTGTCTTGATAGGTCTCAAATATCGCCCATGCCAAAATGAGGATAGTCAATACGATATAGACTGCCAATCCGGTATTGAATGGGCAATTCAAGCCATTGACAAAGAGGAGTTCGAACCATCCTGCGATGGTAGGAAAACCAGGGATAATGCCATATAGGATGAATGCCAAAATAGCGACACTAACCATGAATGCGTTGAACACTCCTTTCCAAGTGAAGGTATATCTTCTAAAGTAGTACACCAACACGATGGCAGGAATGGTCAATAGGTTAAGCAAGTGCACGCCAATGCTCAATCCCATCAAATACATGATGAGTATGAGCCATTTATCAGAGCCTTCCTCATCGGCTTTTTCGTCCCATTTGAGTATGAGCCAAAAGACTATGGCTGTAAAAAGAGATGAGAGGGCATACACTTCTCCTTCGACCGCAGAAAACCAGAAGGTATCACTAAAGGTGTAGGCCAAAGCACCCACAGCCGCAGCGCCTAAAAGTGCTATACCCTTGGCGGTGGTGTTCGGCTTGAGTAATTTGCGTCCCAACGCTGTAATGGTCCAATAGAGGAAGAGGATAGTAAATGCTGACGCGAGTGCAGACAATGCATTCACGCACATAGCCACGTGACTTGGGTCCGAAGCAAAAAGTGAGCAGAAGCGTCCTATCAGCATAAAGAATGGTGCTCCGGGTGGGTGTCCGACATCTAATTTGTAGGCACTTGAAATGAACTCACCGCAATCCCAAAATGACGCTGTAGGCTCAATCGTAAGCAAATACGTTGTGGCTGCAATAGCAAATACTATCCATCCACAAATCGCATTCAACAACTTAAAATTTCGCATGTTTGTTAGTTATTTAATTTTATGATATTTTTTGAATTGGCACACAATAAACCAAATTAGGTGGCAAAGGTAATAAAAATACTTAAATAATCCTATACTATTTGAAATATCTTTCACTTTTTGGATACAAAAATCACTTTTTATTGCTAAAAGCAATCAAAACCTTGCATGGGTCTATAATTTGTAGTAACTTTGCGCGCTTGGTATAGTATATCCATAGGACATCTTCAGGATATCATCAGGTAAAATGCCATTAACCCTATTGAAAAAATAAACAAAACAGTATATGAATATGAAACTTTCAGACAGAAGTATAGCCGTAATTGGTTTGGGCTATGTAGGCTTGCCTTTGGCAATAGAATTTGGTAAGAAATACCGTGTGATAGGTTTTGACGTAAACAAGGCTCGTGTAGAAGAGTTGGAACGTGGTGAAGACCACACGTTGGAAGCCGATTTGGTAGGAATGAAGCAAGCATGTACTACGTGGCAAAGTACTCAAAAAATAGGTTTGTCGTTTAGTTACAATGCAGAGGATTTGCATCAAGTGAATACTTACATTGTCACTGTTCCTACTCCAATTGATGATTTCAACAATCCAGACTTGCGTCCTTTGCTCAAGGCCAGTGAGACGATTGGTAAGACATTGCACAAAGGCGATATCGTCATCTACGAGTCAACTGTATATCCCGGATGTACAGAAGAGGATTGTGTTCCAGTATTGGAGAAGTATTCTGGTTTGACCTTCAATGTAGACTTCTTCTGCGGCTATAGTCCCGAGCGTATCAACCCAGGAGACAAGGTGAACACGTTGACAAAGATAAAAAAGATCACTTCAGGTTCTACTCCTGAGATCGCCGATTTGGTGGATGCGATGTACAACTCTATTCTCTTGAACGGTACTCACAAGGCTCCCAACATGAAAGTAGCCGAGGCAGCGAAAGCGGTTGAGAACAGTCAACGTGACGTGAACATCTCATTTATGAACGAGTTGGCACTGATATGTGACCGTGTAGGCATTGATACGAACGATGTGATTGAGGCAGCTGGTACCAAATGGAACTTCCTCAAGTATCGTCCAGGTTTGGTAGGCGGTCATTGTATCTCTGTCGATCCATACTATTTGGCACACAAAGCAAAAGCGTTGGGATATGATCCTCAAGTCATCTTATCGGGTCGTGCAGTAAACAACTCCATTGCTAAGTTTATCGCAGACAAGACATTGAAGTTGATGATTCAAAAGGACCATAAGATCAAAGAATCGAACGTTTTGATTTTGGGTGTCACCTTCAAGGAGAATTGTCCAGACTGCCGTAACACGAAAGTCGTTGATATAGCCAACGAGTTGGAAGATTTTGGTTGTTTGGTTGACATATACGACCCATGGGCAAGTCCTGAGGTAGTAAAGCACGAGTATGGCAAAGAATTGCTGAGTGCAATAGACCCAGAGAAGTCATACGCAGCCATTATAGCATGTGTGAGTCACGACCAATTCTTGACCTTTGATTTCAAGAAATATAGAGAGCAAGGTGCTGTAATATTTGACGTCAAGAATTTTGTGGACCGCAGCGTAGTGGATAGTAGATTGTAAGCAGCAGAGCTGCGTTATCGGTCCTTCGGACGTTAGATGTCTTTGACGTTGTTAAGTTTTATGCCCTTTGGGCGTTAGTAACACAGACAACGCAAAGCAAAAAACAAAAATAACGTGGCTTGCCACAAACAACGCGAAGCATAAAACAAAAACAACGCGGCTTGCCACAGATAACGCGAAGCAGAAAACAAAAACAACGTGGCATGCCACAGACAACGCGAAGCAGAAAGCGTGAGTAAAACGAACACAACAATGACAATAGCAGTAGCAGGAACAGGATACGTAGGTTTGTCGATAGCGACCTTGTTGTCACAGCATCATCGTGTGTTGGCGGTGGATATAGTACCCGAAAAGGTGGAGATGATCAATCGCCACCAATCGCCTATTCAGGATGAGTATATTGAGAAGTATTTTGCAGACAAGCAGTTGGACTTGACTGCCACTTTGGATGCAGAAATGGCATACAAAGAGGCAGACTTGGTTGTGATAGCTGCACCGACGAACTACGATAGTCAGAAAAACTATTTCGACACGTCGGCTGTAGAGTCGGTGATTGAATTGGTTTTGCGGGTTAATCCGAAGGCTATCATGGTAATCAAATCGACTATTCCCGTAGGTTATACAGAATCTATTCGCAAGAAGTTTGGTAGTGAGAACATATTATTCTCGCCCGAGTTTCTCCGCGAATCGAAAGCGTTGTACGACAACCTGTATCCGTCACGAATCATTGTAGGCACTGACTTACATAATCCCAGATTGGTAGAAGCGGCTAATCAGTTTGCTGCATTGCTACAAGAGGGTGCAATAAAAGAGGATGTACCTACCCTATTGATGGGTTTTACGGAGGCCGAAGCAGTCAAACTGTTTGCTAATACGTATTTGGCGTTGCGTGTGAGTTACTTCAACGAGTTGGACACATACGCTGAGATGAAGGGTTTGGACACTCAGTCTATCATCAATGGAGTATGTCTTGACCCACGTATCGGTACGCACTACAACAACCCATCGTTCGGCTATGGAGGATATTGTTTGCCAAAGGACACCAAACAATTGTTGGCGAACTATCAAGACGTGCCAGAAAATCTGATAGAAGCGATTGTAGAGAGCAATCGTACACGTAAGGATTTCATAGCGGATCGTGTATTAGCAAAAGCGGGTTACTATGACTACTACAACAATGGTCAGTACAATGCAAAAGAGGAGCATACTTGCGTGATCGGTGTGTATCGATTGACGATGAAGTCGAATTCGGATAACTTCCGTCAATCCAGCATTCAAGGTATCATGAAACGTGTCAAGGCCAAGGGTGCTCACGTGATCATATACGAACCTACCTTGCCCGATGGAAGTACCTTCTTCGGTTCGCTGGTAGTGAACGACTTGGAGAAATTCAAGCAACAATCGCAAGCGATAATTGCGAATCGCTACGATGCGTGTTTGGAAGATGTAAAGGAAAAAGTGTATACGAGGGATATTTTTAGGCGAGATTAGTTTTCCTTGCATATATTTCGTGTTATGTCTCAAGGAGTAGAACAAATAGGTAAAAAAGATATTATTTGGAGTTATGCTGCCACCATTTTCATGGTTGGTGCGGGTGTATTGTTGCTTCCGTTCATATTGAACAAGATGTCTGCAGAGACTGTGGGCATTTGGAATATTTTTCAGACAATCACTTCGCTGGTCATGTTATTGGATTTCGGTTTCCGTCCTTCTTTTGGTCGTAATATCAGTTATATTTTTTCGGGTGTTAAGACGTTGCAGGTAGATGGTGTGGATGTGACGCAGTCACGTGACGTGGACTATTCGCTACTGAAGGGGACGTTGAAGGCGATGCGTATCTTCTACCGTTGGATCGCATTGGTTGTTATGTTGGTACTAATGACTGCTGGAAGTGCGTATTATGCCTATATTTTGCGCAAGTACAGTGGTGATATCACCGATGCATGGATCGCTTGGTTTCTATTGATTGGCATCAATTGCTACAACCTCTATACGATGTATTACGAAGCATTGTTGTTGGGTAAGGGGTATGTGAAGCGTAGTCAACAAATAACGATTGTTGCCCAACTGATCTATATATTGGTGGCGATAGGTATGATCTATTTGGGTTGCGGTTTGACAGCTATAGTAGGCGCTCAGCTATTGGCAACCATTATTCGTCGAATTTTGACTTATCGTGTTTTCTTCACTAAGGAGTTGTGCAACCAATTGGAACGTGTTGACGAACAAGATTGGCGGATGGTATTACGCGCGATTTACCCCAATGCTATCAAGGTAGGATTGACTCATGTGGGAGGTTTTTTGATCAACAAATCGTCTATTTTGTGCGGAACCTTGTTCTTGTCTTTGGAGCAAGTAGCTTGTTACGGCATTACCTTGCAAGTGATGGAGGTTTTGGCTCGTTGCGGTGCAGTCACCTATCAGTCGTATACCCCACGATTGGCTCAGTGTCGTGCGGAAGCTGACATGAAACAGTTGGCTCGTTATTATAGGTATAGTATTGTGAGTTTGTTAGGTGTCTTTTTGCTTGGGGGAAGTTTGTGGTTAGGGATTGGTAATGAGTTGTTGCAATGGATAGGCAGTGAGACGCGTTTTGTTCCCAACATCATGTTGTGCGCGATGTTGTTGTTTAGTTTACTGGAGCAGAACCATGCCATATCGGCAGGTTTTATCATGGCGGATAATAAGATACCGTTCTTCATTCCTTCGTTGTTGAGTGGAGCGGGTACGATAGTGTTATTGTGCCTGTTTGTTGTAGTTTTGGATTGGGGTATGTGGGGTATGATCTTGGCTCCTGGATTGGCCCAATTGGTATATCAAAATTGGAAATGGCCGAGTATGATTATTCAAGAGTTACGCAGTGTAAGATGAAGCAAAAGATACCATATGTGATATTGGGTTCTACTGATTACTATTCAGTAGCATATTGTGATGTACTGGGGATGGAGGATGTCATCTATTGTTCTCGTTTTACGGACAGACAGACTTCGTTTTGGAGTCGTTTATTGACTCGTTTGACTTTTCATCCGTTGGTAAATCGTTATATAAAGACACCCTTCAAATCATGGGTGTACCCAAGGATGCTGGAGTTGCCATATGATAGTGATGCACCTATTTGCTTTTTGTTTTTTGAATGCTGGTACTCGATTTTCACCACTTCCTACATGGAGTACTTGCGTTCAACATACCCTAAGGCTACGTTTGTGTTGTATTTACAAGATTTGGTGCATACCAATCCCGCTTTTGATATATCGGTTTTGCGTCACACCTTTGACCATATTCTATCGTATGACCCCAACGATAGCAAGACGTATGGATTGCACTACTATCCTACACCTTATTCACGTTTTCCTATAGCAAACGCGCCTATTGAATATGACATCTGTTTTGTGGGTCATGCCAAAGATCGTTTGCATGAGTTGTTGGATGTTTATGAACAATGTACCGCCGTTGGTTTGCGTTGTGCCTTTTATATACAGGGTGTTCGTGAGGAAGATAAGCAATACCAAGATACGATTGTGTACAACCATCCTATTCGTTATGTGGACAACCTGTCTTTGGTCGTTCGTTCGCGTTGTGTGTTGGAGATAGGACAACATGGAGGTACCAGCAATAGTTTGCGTCAGTGGGAAGCGATCATGTACGATAAGCATCTGCTAACCAATCATCGTGGTGTAGTAAATGCTTCATGGTACAAAGATAGTTATGTACATTTGTTGGAAGACTTGCATGGCAAAGACGATTATATGCGGTTGAAAGAAGCATTGTCATGGCCCGTTGAATATTCCAGTGAAACAAAAGATAGTTTATCACCCAAGCATTTGCTTGCCTATATAGATGGATTGATAAAATGATGTTGTATTTGCCTTTCATATATTATAGTTTGCTGTTGCTTTATATCTTTCGCAAGCAGGGATTGAGTATCGCTGCATGTATGGTTGGTGTATATATGGTGACATCGTTTTTGTCTATCTTTTTGTATCATTTCACTGACTCGTTTGAGGACCTAACTATTTCTGTGGCTCCTGCTATCATGTACTGCATTGTGCCGACATTGGTAATATGGCCTTTTTATCGATTTAACAGCAATATCAAGCGTGAGATTTCGTGCAACAACACCAGAGTTTTTGATATCCTATCGTATATCGTGATTGGTTGTTTTGTGTTCAGTGTCTTGTTTTATGCTTCCGACTTGCTATACCTTCGTAACGTAGGTTTGGATATAGGTTCCCTTCGTGGTGATGAGGACTATTTGGCACAAGGTTCTCAGTCCCAGTCATCGGGTATCCTGCGCATGATAAGTAGTATATGCAATGCTATCGGTAGCATGTCGTCTATATCGTTGATATTATGTTTTTATAGTATCTGTTTTATGAAACGTAAGGCATGGTTCAATGCATTATTGTTTTTGAGTTCCATGTCTTGTATTATCGTAGGTATCGTATCCATTGACCGTTCTATTATATTCTATTGGATCATTCGATTGATATTTATATTTGTCATGTTCATTCCCTATTTTTCCAAACAAACACGGCGCATCATTACCATCAGTTCGCTGGGTATTTTGGGTATTGTAGGTATTTATTTGATAGTGCTTACCCTATCGCGTTTTGGTAGCGAATCCATCAACTCGATCTTGTACTATTTCGGTCAAAACTATTTATATTTCTGTTGGTACTGGGACAATTATGTTCCTCCTGTAACGAACTATGGTTTTTTCTGTCCGATTATCAGTCACTTCTTTTTGGACTGGGGGTATCCTGTAGATGCGGTACCATTTGGTTTGTTGGTAAGTGATTCGGTAGGATATTTTGTGAACGTGTTCTATACCTTCATGGGTAGCATTATGTTGTACTTGGGTAAAAGTTGGATTGTTCCATTGAGTATGGTGTTTATCGTGCTCGCCTTGTTTTTTGTACGCAAAGATAATAAGATCACCTTATATGATTTGATTTTCGTCTTTTTGTGGGCACAGATTCCTTATTGCGGAGTTATCCTATACTTGTACACGGAATATGTGTATGCCATGGGCTTCATGTTTGTGTTGTTGTATTGCATATGGGCACGTAGGCGTGAGGGAGCAAAAGGTTTGAAGGAATCGTCGGGTCCGTTTGTATATCATATCGTAGAAGAAGAAAAAAAGAAATGAAACGTATACTTCATATAGCGCCGGGTATGGATTATGGCGGTATAGCATCGTTCATACTGAACTACTATTCTCATTTTCCAGTAGGAAGTGTTCAGATGGATGTGTTGGGTGTATTTTCCGCGGATGCACCTCGTCGTGAGCAATTGGAAAAATTGGGCGGTCGGTATTCCTATGTAGGCACGTTCAGCAATGTGCATCTATTGCGCAATATCATCGCATGGACTCAATTCATCCGCCAAGGGAAGTATGACGTTGTGCACAGTCATTGCAATTTGGTGGGTGCTTGGATGATGTTGGCAGCATGGATAGCTGGTGTACCAATCCGCGTGACTCATTCTCATAGTACGGGTTTGCTCAGTGGTAGTTTTATACAGCGCTGTTATGTAGGGCTGCGTCGTTGGATGATAAAGTGCCTTTCTACGCATCGTTTGGCATGTAGTCATGATGCAGGGATTGTTATGTATGGAAAGAAATTGAGTTTTGATGTACTCAACAATGGCATTGAAGTAGAAGAGTTTATAGACTCAGAAACGATAGATTTGAGTGATTTGCGTCAAGAATTGTCTATTCCTGTTGGGCATCGAGTATATACGTTGGTTGCTCGCATTAGTGAAGTAAAGAATCATGATTTTGCAGTAGATATTTTTCGTTGGATACATCAGATAGACCCCTCTGCAATTTTGTTGATTGGCGGTGCAGGTGGTGAGAATGATCCCACCGAGCGTCATTCTCCTACAGGTCCAGCGATGCATCGTAAGATACATGACTATGGTTTGGAATCACATGTTCGTATTGTAGGTCCTCGTAAGGATATGAAAGCCATCTACGCATTGACTGACTGCTGGTTGTTTCCTTCGTTGTACGAAGGTTTTTCGATAGCCTTATTGGAGTTGCAAGCATCGAGTATCCCAACTATCGTTTCGGATCGTGTAACGCGAGATTCTGATATAGGATTGGATTTGCTAACGTTTGTGTCATTGGATGAGTCGCCACAGGCTTGGGCTCAATTGGCATGCGCTACTCACAAAAGCATGTTGGGACATGAAACCATCTTATCTGCCTTCAAGAAACGTTCATTGGATGTGGAATCCAACGTATCACAACTGGCACATATTTATGGAATTTAAGGAAATATAGTATATGCTCATTAGTTTTATCATACCCGTTTATAATGCCTTTCCTTATTTAGAGCATTGTGTTCGTAGTATCTTGCAGCAAAGTTATCGCAAGATAGAAGTCATCTTGATAGATGATGGTTCTACGGATGGTTCTGGTTCGTTGTGCGATCGTCTTGCACAGGAAGATGCGCGCATCCGCGTTCTACATCAAGCTAACCAAGGATTGTCTGCCACACGTAATAATGGAATCAAATCAGCTCAAGGAGATTATGTTGTATGCGTGGACAGCGATGACTACTGGTGGGCTAATGATGATTTGGCTTATTTGGTTTCAATGGTTCAGTCCAATCCTTTGTTGGAAGTGATTGGATTCAATTGCCGTTATTACTATTCCGAATCCTCTCGTGTAGTAGATTGGCAACCTTACGATGCTCAATTGGCATTGGAGAGCAGTATGCAAAAAGCCTTTTGTCTGTTGAATGCTTCAGGTACAGTCCCCATGTCTGCGTGTATGAAACTGATTAAACGAGAGACGTTGTTGAAACATAACCTATTTTTCCCTATTGGTTTGATAGGAGAAGATATTCCTTGGTTTGTTGATTTGGTAGAGCATATTCAATCCTGTTGCTTTGTCAATCGTTATGTGTATGTCTATCGTCAAAATGTTTCCAATTCTATCACGCAGTCGCATGTAGATAAACGTTTTGAGCATTTGATGTACATTATTGAGAGCGAAGTAGAAAAAGTTGGCAAGCGGAATATAGCATCCGCCACAAAAGATTCTCTCTATTCATTCTTGGCCTATGAGTTGAGTATTCTCTACTCCATCGTGGCAGA
>ERZ808048.31-NODE-31-length-32014-cov-5.642578_pt1 | contig 32014 bp, 28 predicted proteins | sample MGYA00380197_ERZ808048 | MGnify/ENA primary metagenome ERZ808048 (study PRJEB31490, sample SAMN06133377) | cow dung metagenome | isolation source: M1 | host: cow | place: China: Chengdu | collected 2015-05 ... | reverse complement strand
TATAAATGCTCCATACATTGCAATTCATAATTATTATCAAGACATTATCGAGTCATTCCCGACGGTGAGCCGACGGTGAGCCGACGGTCAACGCTTTTGATACAGACCCCTCTAAGGGGAATGGACTCTATAGGTGCGTTCCTAATTATGACCTCCTTTATTTCTGTATTTTTATCAAAAAACCTATAGTCGCGATGTGCTTTTTGGGGCACTTCACTTACGCTTATTCCACCCAATAATAAAGCCAATTCCCCCGTAGCGTCGCGTTCGGTAACGAGGTTGCATGAACGATATCGCTCTGCTCTATCGTTAAGGGCAACTCGTACCTCCGCTCTCCCCATAGCAAACAGATAAATCTTGGTTTACTCTGGGGGCCCCACACATGAGCAAGCTCCTATCTCCTCTCTTTTCGTCGAATTCAAAATTCAAAATTCTTAATTCTTAATTCTCTTCCCTTGCGTATATGCATCTTTTGTCGTACCTTTGCAGCAAATTAAAATTCTATTACAATGAGAAAACTATTTTTAACATTAGTGGCCGTATTGACAATCACTTCGTTTGGTATGGCACAAAAACAGTATTTCAGAGGTGCATGGTTGAGTACCGTAGCTAATATCGATTGGCCATCAAAAGATGCAGTCGGTAATGCAAAACAACAACGTCATGAGATGATTCAAATCTTAGACCAATTGCAATCCATGAATTTTAATACGGTGATCTTCCAAATCCGACCAACTGCGGATGCTTTGTATCCATCTAAATTGGAACCTTGGAGTCACTGGCTCACAGGTACACAAGGCAAAGATAATGATGAACATTACGACCCATTGGCGTTTGTGATTGAACAAGCGAAAATGAGAAATATGGATGTACACGTATGGTTGAATCCTTACCGAGTAACCTTAGCCGGACAAAAAATAGAAGACGTGGCTGAGAACCATCTATATCGTGAACGCCCTGAGATGTTCTGGAAATATAATGGACAATGGTATTTCGAACCAGGTTTGGACGAAACAAGACAATGGCTATGCGATGTCATCAAAGATATCATCTTGCGCTATGATGTACAAGGTGTACACATGGATGACTATTTCTATCCTTATCCTAAAGCAGGAGAAGAGATTCCTGACTCTGCTTGCTTCGCTAAGTTCCCACGCGGATTTGATAATATTGAAGACTGGAGACGTAACAATGTGGACATGGCAATCAAAGATATCGCTGGCGTGATTGAACGTTACAAACCTAACGTACAATTTGGTATCTCACCATTCGGCATCTGGCGCAACAAAAAGAATGACCCAAGAGGAAGTGAAACCGATGGGCTCGAGAACTACGATGCTTTGTATGCCGATGTACTCCTATGGATGAAAAATGGTTGGATAGATTATGTCGTACCACAATTGTATTGGGAGATTGGAAAGAAAGTAGCTGACTACGAGATTTTGGCACATTGGTGGGCAGAGAATAGCTATTCTACTAGAGTGTATATCGGTATGTCGCCTTCACGAATGAGAGACTTGTCCAAGATGACTCCAGAGCAAATAAAGAAAGCCAAACTCGATCCAGAGAACCCATGGAACAAAGGAAACGAGATTTGCAAACAATTACGTCTCAATCGCTCTATTCCTAAGATTCAAGGCGAATGCTTCTTCTCACTCAAGAGAGGATTGTTTACCAATACCAAAGGCCTATGCGATAGTTTGAAGACTACTTTCTACAAAGACTATGTAGATGCTCCTGGAAAATTTGTGGAGTAAGAATTAAGAAATAACACCGTTAGAAACATGGAAGATGCTTGAAGTGTCTTCCATGTTTTGTAATAGGGTAGTGAGATGTTGTCGGTCGGTGTCGGTAATGAAGATTTGCCCAAACTCGTCCTGCTGTACCAACTGAATGATTCGTTCTACTCGTTCCGAATCCAGTTTGTCAAAGATATCATCCAACAGTAGGATCGGACGTTTGTTGGACAAAGCGTTCTTCTCAACGCGTACCAAATAGAGTGCTTGTGCCAATTTGAGGGACAATAGGTAGGTTTTTTGTTGTCCCTGACTGCCTACACGTTTCAATGGATAGCCCTCAAGGCTCATGTCAATATCATCTTTGTGAATACCCTGACTGGTCCAACCCAATATCAGGTCGCGTTGGTGTGTGCGTTGCAAAGACTCTTTCAAGTCGCGTTCATGCAACTGGCTGACATAAGACAGATTGACAGACTCGTTGCCACCACTGATATGCGTATAGATGGACTGAAAAATAGGGATGAAACGCTCAATGAAGGCAGAACGTTCCTGGTAAATAGCATATGCCAAAGGCACCAATTGTTCGTCCAAAATATCTATAAAATCCCAAGGCACATCTACTTGTTCTTCGTATTGCTTGAGCAAAGCATTGCGTTGTTTGAGTAGGGCATTGTATTGGGTGATATCTTCCAAATATTTTTTGCTATACTGACTGATCACACCATCAATGAACCGCCGACGCTCATCCGAGCCGCCATCGATAAACTTAAGCTCCTCAGGGGATATCAACACCAAGGGGATATAACCAATATGGTCCACCATGCGTTTGTAATCCTTGTTGTCCAATCGAAACTGTTTCTTTTGCCCTCGTTTCAGTCCGCAAGTAACACGGGTCGTTTCTCCAAGGGAGGAAGTGATGTATTCCCCTTGAATCATAGCCATGTCGCTATGGTGATTGATGTTTTGCGAATCAATGGTATTGAACGCAGATTTGGTAAAACTGAGCATATAAATGGCGTCAAGGATATTCGTTTTTCCTTGCCCATTTAGTCCAACAAAGCAATTTAACTTGTGAGAGAACAGCAAGTGTGCTTCTTGGATGTTTTTATAGTTCAATATGGTTAGCTCGCGTAGTACCAATCGTTATGCAAATGTTTGTATGTCTTGTTCACTAATAGGGTCGCCAGATAGAATAATCAAGCGCTCAACAACATTTCTCAATTCACGAATGTTGCCTGGCCACGAGCGTTGTTGAAGCAAATCAATCGCTTGAGAGGTAAAGGATTTCTTTGCCCATCCCTGTTCTTGGCATATTAGTTCAACGAAATATTCTACGAGCAAAGGGATATCGTCTTTTCGCTCGTCCAAAGAGGGTATATGCAAGGGGATGACATTGAGGCGATGATAAAGGTCCTCACGGAAATTACCTTTCTCAATCTCCTTGAGCAAATCTTTGTTTGTTGCAGATAGAATGCGGACATTCACTTTGATGGTTTTGTCACTTCCAACGCGTGTTATCTCGTTCTCTTGCAATGCGCGCAATACTTTGGTTTGTGCTGCCAAGGACATGTCGCCTATCTCGTCCAGGAACAGCGTTCCTCCGTCTGCTTGTTCAAACTTGCCCGCACGGTCTTTGATCGCTCCTGTGAAACTGCCTTTCATGTGTCCAAACAATTCGCTTTCGATCAACTCGCTTGGAATAGCGGCGCAGTTCACCTCTATCAATGGTTTGTTGGCACGATTGCTCAATGCGTGTATCAAGCGGGCAGCAATCTCCTTACCCGTACCATTGTGGCCTGTGATTAAGACTCTTGCCTCCGTAGGAGCAATCTTTTCAATGATAGAACGTATGTGCGCAATAGGCGCGCTCTGACCTATCATTTGGTTGTGGCTCGATACTTTTTTACGAAGCACTTTCGTTTCTTGTACCAAGGATTTGCGCTCCAAGGCATTCTTGGTAGTTACCAACAAACGGTTCAGGTCAATGGGTTTGACGATGAAATCAAATGCGCCTTTCTTTAGCGCTTCCACTGCGGTATCGATGTTGCCATGTCCTGAAATCATTACTACGGGACAGTCACTAAGTTCGGATATATCGGAAGCCTTGATTTTTTCCAACACTTCCATGCCATCCAAACCAGGCATTTTGATGTCCGAATAAATCAGGTCGTACACTTGGTTATGAGCTTTCTCATAACCTATTTTGCCATCCTCCGCCACGTCCACATCGTATCCTTCAAACTCTAAAATGTCTTTGAGAGTGTTGCGGATGGCACGCTCATCGTCTATAACAAGAATTTTAGCCATATATGTGTAGATTACTTCTGAGTGCAAAAGTACTACTTTTTTTCTTTCTTTGCAAATTATCGAATGCTTTTGCTACGATTATTTGATGTGCAATGGCAGCAGATGCTAAGGAACGATTTTGCTTTTTTGAATGGATGTTTGCAAATGTGAAAAATATTGAGTATCTTTGCGGCAACTTTTTTGCTATCAAATAAAACATAAAACATATGAAGAAAATCGCAACTCTTTTTGCAGCTTTACTCATGGTTTGGAACATGAGTGCTTCTACTACTTTTACATTCAGTTCAGCTGATGCGCAAACCAAGGATGGCATCACTTTGACGATAGACAAAGGTGCGGGCACATCTGCTCCTAAATACCATAACGTTTACAATACCGATACTTATGAGATGCGTTTGTATGCCAACAATACAATTACTGTATCGGGAAGCAATATTACGAATATCCAAATCACTTTCTCCAAACAAGGTTCAAAAGACTATGCAGACTTATCTGCAGACTGCGGTACACTGACATCAGGCGGCAAGTCAACCAGCAATGATGACCAGAAAGTGGACACATGGACAGGCAACGCTTCTCAAGTCGTATTCACCATAGGTCCTTCAGGTCAACGTATCATCTACAGCGTGGTGGTTACCACAGGTGGAGAGGCTCCCGAACCAGGAGGCGATGACCCTATCGTACCAGACAACCCATCCCAACCACAAGGCGGAGAGCAAATCAATGGATTGGCATACGCTGATGGATATTATTATGAAGTAGGAGATGGTATCTACGCATGGGATTTTGACTTATACAAAGATTATGATTATGATGCTTATGCCTATGTATATCCAGAGGTTTACTTGCAAGTGTTGGCCAATAGCGAAACGGCTATCAATGGTACCTACCAGTTGTATTATGCAGGTTATTGGAAAAGCGCAAAAGACTCGGTGGAGACCGATTATGATAACCCTGTAGGAACGGTAACGATAAAGAATATGGACAACGAAGGAATGTATTCCTTCCAAGGCTCCTTCCAAGGTACCGATAGCAAAACCTATACCTTCAATAGTCAAGTGGATGTGTGGGTAATGAACTATGATACCGGTCTTGAGATTACCCTCAACGAAACCGTTTCCAATCCTGATACTCCAGACACTCCCACTACCCCAGACACCCCTGCCGGTGTACTTACGTGTGCTCAAGCGGCGTCTATAGCAGCAGCATCGGGATACAAAGGAACAGATAATGTGACCGTCATGGGTTATGTGACCGAATTAGGCAAAGACAAAGTGGATAGCAAAACGCAACGTACCAAACAGTGCTTCTACATGGCAGATACTGCCAATGGAGGCAAACAATTCTATGCGTTTTGGGCATTTGTTCCTCAATTGTTTGAGGTGGGAGATATCGTGAAGGTTACAGGCAAATTGCAAAATTACCAAGGAACGATCGAAATAGCAGACGGTGAAGCAGAGAAAGTAGCAGCTACAGGATTGGAAGAGATGAAGATGGCTACCTCACCTGTGAAAACCATTATCAATGGGCAATTGGTTATTTACCACAACGGTAAGGTGTACAATGCTCAAGGAAGTGTTTTGAAATAAAATAAATAATAATAACAAATTTACAATTATGAAAAAGATTTTCTCTTTTATTCTTACAATCATTGTAGCCCAACTCACAATGGCTGCTACATACACCAGAGTAACATCTGCTCCTGCAGATTGGTCTGGTCAGTACCTCGTTGTATATGATAATTCAGGTACTGCTGACAAAGGCTTGGTTTTCAAAGGTGAAGATGCAGCTTTGAATACCGTAGAGGCTACCATTACCAATGGACAAATCGTAGCGGATAACTTGTCCGAATATGCTGTTGAAATCGCTCCTGTGACAGGTGGCTATTCCATCAAGGTCCTCAGAACAGGCAACTACATGGGTGGAAAGAATGGTACAAACACCATTCAGTTCAATGCTGCTTCTCCATTCGTGAATACGATAGCATTGGAAGGCACTGGTGACATTCTCTTTACCTCCAATACATCTGTGTTGCGTTACAACAAAACTTCTACTATGACCAATGGTAAAGAAACGGGATATCGCTTCCGTTACTACAAGTCAACCACTTACACCAAACAATGTGCATTCTCATTGTACAAGAGTGATGAGACCGTTACCCCTCCAGAAATAACAGTAGATACCATCAGTGTGTCAGAGGCTGTAACGAGAATCAAAAACAACCAAACTCAACCTTGTTTCATCAAGGGTGTGGTAGCTACCGAACCTTCTGACCCAGGAAGTTATGGCAATACTATTTTCTGGATGACCGACATGCAAAACTCAAAAGACTCTATCCAAGGATACAAGATCTCTGGCAAAGATGGAGCCAACATTGCTACCAAGGCTGATATCCCATTTGCGTTGGGAGATACCATCATGGTGTATGCAAGCAAATTGGAATACTATCAAAATCGTATTTTCGAAATCAACTCAGGTTATTATGTTGAGACATTGGGAACTACTAAAGTAGAAGAGTTGAACTATACCTTTGCTTATGCAATGTTGAATAGTGCAGCAGCAGGCAACTGCAACTGGGATTTGATCATCAAAGCCAATGGTACAGACGAGTTTCCTCAAATAACATTGAACTTTAGCAATGCTACTGACAAGGGTATCATCGGTGATTACAAGTTGGCAGCGCCTTCTACATTCAAGAAATCAGCTACTGAGACCCTCAACATCGTTGCAGGTAGTTTGGCACTTACTTTCAATAGCAAGTCAGCTAACGGATACAACAATTATAATGTGAATGCGCTTATCAAAACGGCAGATGACAAGCAATACAGAATCATGTCTATGCTTGAGGTACCTGCTTATACCAGTGACTTCTCTGAAGTGGCTTTGAGCGAAGATGTACCATTTATGCCACAAGAGGGTGACACCATTACCTGCCAACAAGCATACGACTATGCGATGTCTTTGGCTAATGGCGCATCATCAGAAGTTTCTGTAACAGTAGTAGGATATGCTACTGAAATGATTGACAAACTATCCAAAGAAGGCCAACAAACCTTCTGGATGGCAGACACCAAGGATGGTGGAAAAATCTTCGAAGCATTCTATTGCTATACTCCTGCCAATCAAAAAGTGGTTCTCGGAACCAAAGTGGCTGTGACGGGCAAAATAACCAACTACAACAACGCAACTGCTGAGATCAAAAATGGTCAAGTAGGCATCTTGGAAGGTGGCGAAGAGAGTGTGCGTGACATTACTTTCGAAGATGTTCCTGCAGATGCAATCACTGTTGCTGAAGCTTTGGTAATCGGTAATGCTTTGGAAGCAAATGCTACCACAGATAAGGAATATACCGTCAAAGGTTATGTGGCTAAAGTGGCATTCCAAGTAACTGATGGTGCTGGTTCATGGTATATGACCGACGAGAAAGTGGATGGTTCTGGTCGCTACGATTTCCAAGCATATAAATGCGAAATGAGCGAAAGTGTAGTAATCGGTGACTATGTTTTCGTAAAAGGTTTCATCACCAAATACGTGGGTGAGAGTGGCAATGCTACTATCGAAATCAAACAAGGTGTAGGACATTTTGCTTTGGCTGACGAAACAGCGATTGAAGATGTGAACGTGACACCAATGTTGGATATTAACCAACCAATGTTTGACATCTTGGGACAACCTGTAGATGCTGAATACAAAGGTATCGTAATACAAAACGGTAGAAAATACCTATTGTTTTAATTTCAACAAGGCACGATAATACGAAGTGACTGGCCAATGGGTCAGTCACTTTGTTTGAGATAGGGAATATAAAACTTTTGGTGGCACGTTATTTGTTCAAAATAGGTGTATGAAAAATAGAATGATGAAAAGGTTTGGTTTCTTGGCAGGTGCTATAGTGATTTTGCTATTCACGGGATTGGTAACATCTTGTCGCTCCAGTGAGACCCTATCTTCCACACCGCAAGAAAAAGTGCAGAAAACATATGTTGTGAAGGATGATAGCTCTTTGCCATTTTTTTCTGTAGCTATGTTGTATGTCATTGCACGTGAGTGGGAAGAAATTCATGATGAGCACTCCGCCAAGTATGCGACAGAACAGGCGCAAGAATATCGGGAGGAGGTACCGAGACTGGAAGAATATATGGAACGACGTTTGTTGCAGTTATGTCCAGAGGAGGCTTATGTTGGGTGTGTGGAGCAGATTATGCTTTTTGCTCACCATACTGCTCAGTCGTTGGGGGACAAGGTTATTAAATTGCCCAAGATGCAAGAACTTCGCTTGCTGGAAGAGAATGTGAATATACAGGGTAAATGGCAAGTCGTTGATACGCTCGGATCGGATATGGATGGATGGGCGTTGTTAGAATTGGGTGATGATGAACAGCGGTTGCTACATTCAATGGATTCGTTGGCATCAGCAAAAGAGTTTTGCACAGCGCAAGATTTTGATTCAGTGCAACTGAATGCCTTTGAGAGAGAAAACGTATTGCTTGCGGTGTTGCTATGGAATGGGCCCAAAGTGTTTTATCGTATAGTTTTGAGTAAAACGAGAGCGGAACAAATGGCAAGTTACTATTATGGAGCACAGACCAATAATGGAAAACGTGGAGATGCCTTTAAACATATTTATGTTAATACCTTGTTGCGCTCTTATGTAGGGCGAGTGATGAGTTATTTTGTGATGGACGTTTTGTGGGAAAAAGTACACAAGAATGCTCCTTGTGATTATTATATGGACATTCATAACAATCGTATAGGTAGGGTGCTACAATATCATCGCTTTACTGATTCTAAAAATGACACCATTCCTTCGTGGCAACAATGGGCGGTTAATGTGCATGATTACATTGAAAGAAAAGAAAATGCACAATTTAAGGAATGGAACAAAGAGACGCCTACTTTTATCATTGAACAAAACATGAAACAAGTCGTTAAACAGAAGTATGTATATTGGAGTGAATAAGGAAGGTGGCAAAGTACTTGCAAGTTTATAAAAAATGTTGTATCTTTGCAAACAAAATGTGTCATTATGAAACAAGAACCCATACATAGAGGCCTGCAAGGTGTACTTATGCTCTCCGTACTATTTGCCTTGAGTGCATGCGTAGGAGTAAAGCAATTGACCTATTTCTCTCAAGTTGATGAGAGTTCCGTCAAACTATCCCAACCCTGTCCAAACAAGATTGTAGTAGGCGACAACCTGACGATACATATCGGTGCAACAGATGAACTCGCTGCTGCTCCATACAATCGCGTAGGAAATGATTATGTGGTGGATGAGCAAGGAGAAGTTAATATCCCTCTTTTAGGCGGAATAAAAGTGGTAGGCCTCACGATGAAGGAAGCCACTGTGGCGATAACAGATGCTATCGCTAAGCATATGAAAAACCCTATCGTAAAAATAGAATTAAAAGATACCTATATCACCATTTTAGGTGAAGTAAATGTACCAGGAAAGTATCCCTATAGCCATACGTTTACTATCTTGGATGCGATAGGATGCGCAGGAGATATCAAGGCCAACGGAAAAGCCGATGACGTCATTGTGATGCGCGTCGTAGATGGACAAAGCAAGTTGTATCATCTGAACCTACAGGATGGCAGCGTCTTTAGCTCACAAGCCTTCTATTTGCTCAAAGGGGATATCGTTTATGTGCAACCACGAAAAGGAAAATCTCTCCTACAGCGTGCACCGATGAATATCCAATTGAACAATGATGTTACAAACCTTAATTCAACCCAAGGACATGGATTATACCCAACTTATTAAATGGATATGGAACCGTAAGTATTGGTTCGTACTATCAGTTTTTGTGTTTGCAATATTGGGAGGAGTGAAATACTTCTTTCAAAAGTCATCGTATGCCGTTGATGCCAAGATTATGCTTCGCACCACCGATGAGGACAACTCTACCCCGCAGGATGATATGATGCAAATGATGGGGTATGGAGGAACAAAACAAGTGGCTGATGAGATAGAGATTCTCACTTCGAGAACCCTATTGGAAGAAGTAATCAAGACACTAAATTTGGAAACCAAGTACGAGAAAAAGTCCTTTAGATATTGGGAAGAACAATATCCTGCCCACGATCTGGATTTGCAATTGTTGGATGAGAAAAATCATGTGCTCATCATTACCCTAAAAGTGAAAAAGGATGGGTATAAGATACATATCAAAGAAGGACTCTGGAAATCCTATTCTACCTTCGCCGCTACATTGGACCAACCACTACAAACGCCTTGGGGTAACATACTCATTCGTCCAAATAAACCCCTTGAACGTGGAGACAAGTATCGTATGACATACATCCCAAGTCTGCCATTAGCTGTTTCTATGCAAGAAACGATTCAAGTGAAGAAACTACTCAAAGAATCAGATATCATCAAACTATCGACCTCTACCCAAACGCCTAAGAAAGCCATCGATATTATCAATACGATGATTGACTTGTACAACGCAGAAACTACCAAGGATAAAAATCAGTTGGCCCTCAATACGGCTATGTTTATAGAGGAACGGGTGAAAATCATTGCAGCCGAATTGGATCAACTCGAAGTGGACATCGAAAACTACAAGCAAGAAGAAATGATCACCGACCTTGGTGAGACGACAAGACTATACATTAGAGCGAGCGAAGAGTATGCGCAAAAGATGGCCGAGGTAGAATCCAAAGCACAAATAGTAGCGTTTCTACATTCCTATATCATTCAACCAGAAAATGAGTGGAGCCTTGTGCCTTCCAACTTGGATATACAAGACGTAACATTGGTTTCGTTGATTACCAGCTACAATGCACAAATTATACAATATCAAAAACTAAATGCTTCAGCACAAGTAGATAACCCTATCTTGATGCAACAAAGAGAGCAAATAGCCATGATACGTAAGAATATTTTGCAAGGTATAGAGAAAGTTCAAGAAAGCCTCGATATTCAAAGACAAACCATCAAAGAGCGCGAAACAAGTTATAATACGCGATTGGAAAATCTTCCTGTCAAAGAGAAAAAATACTTGGAGATGAAACGCTTGCAAGATTTGAAGGAGGAATTATACGTCTATTTGTGTGAAAAACAAGAAGAGAATGCACTATTGCTCAATAGCTCGTCACTTCCTGCACGCGTCATAGACGCAGCCAATATGGACCCTACACCTCTTGCTCCTAGATTCTTTAGAACCATAGCTATATATATGGTTATGGGAGGTTTGTTCCCATTGCTCTTTTTCTTTATTGGCCTATTGAAACAATACCTACACCCCAAACGAAACGAATCCGCACAACAAGTGGAGAATTGGGGAATAGAATGGTACAACTAATACAACCTAAACGCAATCTTAATACTTGATCAATCATGATACTCTGTGTCGCCGAGAAACCATCTGTCGGACAATACATCGCATCCGTATTGGGTGCCAATAAACGGCATGATGGCTATATGGAAGGAAATGGTTATTTTGTGAGTTGGACTTTTGGACACTTGTGTGCATTGTACGACCCCAATGACTATTCGGATGCATGGAAAAGTTGGAACTTAAGTTCCTTACCTATCATTCCTGAGCGGTTTAGCATCAAAGTGTCAGCAGACAAAGGAGTACAAAAACAGTTCAAAGTGATTCAGTCCCTCATTCAACAATCCACCATGGTAATCAACTGTGGTGATGCTGGGCAAGAAGGAGAGTTGATTCAACGATGGGTATATCAAAAAGCTGGATGCAAGATTCCTGTTAAGCGATTGTGGGTCAGTAGCCTTACAGAAGAGGCTATCAGAGAAGGTTTTCAGAAACTCAAAGACCAACATGAGTATGACCACCTCTATGAGGCAGGGTTGATGCGAGCCATAGGCGATTGGTTGTTGGGAATGAATGCAACACGTGTCTATACCATACGTTATGCCAACAAAGGGGCTGGTGCTCGGCAAGTCTTTTCTGTGGGCAGGGTGCAGACTCCTACTTTGGCACTCATCGTCAAGAGACAACAAGAGATAGAGAATTTCGTTCCAAAGAACTATTGGGAATTGAAAACCAACTATCGCAATACGCGATTCTCAGCACAATTACCTGCCGAAGAGGATGAGTATGCTATACAAACAAAAGAATATGGCGAGCGCCTACTACAAGCAATCGAAAAGAATACGTTCCACATCACACAAGTAGAGAAGAAAAAAGCCATCGAGTATGCACCCAGATTGTTTGACTTGACGAGCCTACAGGTAGAGTGTAACAAGAAATATGCTTTTTCAGCAGACCAAACCCTGAAGTTGGTACAGCAGTTGTATGAGAAAAGAATAACAACCTATCCTCGTGTCGATACAACATTTCTAAGTGATGATATTTACCCCAAAGTGCCTGCTACCCTTCAAGGGTTGAAAGAACATTTTCCGCAAGTAGCACCCCTTCTGCACTTGAAAGCGGATGGTAAGAAAACCGCTGATTCGTTACCCAAATCCAAGAAAGTATTTGACAACAAGAAAGTAACGGACCACCATGCTATCATACCTACAGGACATCAACCCAACAACCTGAGCAGCGACGAAATGAAAGTGTTTCAGTTGGTTGCCTTGCGCTTCATAGCGGCTTTTTATCCAGAGTGTACCGTTAGCAATACCACCATCATGGCACAGGTAGAAATGACTCCTCCTGCCAAGGAACTGGACCCCATGCTGCAGATTCCTTTCAAAGCCACCGGAAGAGAAATACTTAAGATGGGGTGGCGTGAGGTCTTTGCCAACAATGCAGTGGATAACGAGGCAAACGAATCAGAAAACTCGGACAATGAGGAGAATAAGTCCTTGCCTACTTTTGTAAAAGGTGAGTCGGGCGAACATCAACCCATACTATTAGAAAAAACGACACAGCCTCCTAAGTATTACACCGAAGCCACCCTATTGAGGGCCATGGAAACAGCAGGTAAAACGGTGGAAGATGAAGAACTGCGTGATGCAATGAAGGAAAATGGAATAGGAAGACCTTCTACACGTGCTGCTATCATAGAAAAATTGTTTCAACGCAAATATATCGTCAAAGAAAGAAAATCTATCAAAGCCACCGAAGTGGGGATACAACTTGTGAAATTGATCATTTCTCCTCTACTCAAGTCTGCAGAATTGACTGGACGATGGGAAAAGAAATTGAGAGAGATAGAACGAGGAGAATACGAGGCGAAAATGTTTCTTGATGAACTCAAGGAAATGACTTGCAGTGTCATCAAAGAAGTAAAACTAAACAAAGCTGGTATGCAATGCCCCGTGTGCAAAAAAGGTGTTGTGATTAGGGGAAATACGCGCTATGGTTGTTCCAGATGGCGTGAAGGTTGCCATTATGCTCAGCCTTTTGATAGTTGATGCCTTTCCTATCAATGGGCAAATAAGCCATTATTGCCCGTTTGTTTTTTGTACAAGGTCTTGAATCAGTAAATGTGATAGGTACATACCAAAGACTCCAACTATAGGAGCGAGGGTGCCACTATCGCTGCTTATTTCATCCGAATAAACACATTGAAACTTCTTTTGGGGCAAACGTCCGTTCTTACGCATCTTGTTGCGTAGAGCTCGTGCCAAAGGACATCCGGATACTTTCCAAAACTCAGTTGTTCGAATGCGTGTTGCATCCAATTTTCTACCCGCTCCCATAGAAGAGAAAAGGGTGGCGGATGAACATGTTGCTTGGTGAATTAATAGCGCTTTGGCATCTAACGTGTCAATGGCATCAATGACGTAGTCATAGTGGTCAAAAACATATTGTGAAGCGCTATTTTCGTCGTATCGCTGACAAATGGTTTGTATGTCTGCATTGGGATTGATGGATAGCAAGCGTTGGCGCATTTGTTCCACTTTAGGTAAACCAATGGCATCATAGGTTGCCACCAATTGGCGATTGAGATTGCTCAATGCTATTTGGTCAAAGTCCACCAACGTAAGATGCTGTACTCCGGTTCTTATCAAACTCTCTGCACACCATCCTCCCACACCTCCTACTCCAAATAAGATGACTCGAACTTGTTGCAGTTGTTCAAAGACTTGTTGTCCTAATATTTCTTGAGTACGTGTAAACATATTGCTTTAGCTGCTTGTATTCCATCCATAGCACTGCTGGTTATACCGCCTGCATATCCAGCTCCTTCACCGCAAGGGTATAGATTAGGTGTGTTGACAGAAACGCGTGTTATAGGGTCACGTAAAATGCGAATAGGACTACTGCTGCGGCTCTCTACCCCGACGATGAGAGCTTGAGAAGTTAAGTAACCCGGGTATTTTTTGTCAAAGGCTTTGAATCCTTGACGTAGATATGGCCCAATTTGCTTGGGTAACCATTCGTCCATTCTACTACTCATAGTTCCTGGGAGGTAACTACAAGTGGGGAGGGTATTGCTATATTTGCCGTACACAAAATCGGTCAATCGTTGAGCTGGAGCAATACTGTTGGCATGGCCATGCTGCCATGCTAAGTGCTCCGTATATTCCTGAAATCGCAATCCAGCCAAGGCATCTGACTGAGGCAAATCGTCGGGACGTATCTCAACGATGATGCCCGAGTTAGCATAAGGAGAGTTGCGGTGGCTGGCAGACATACCATTGACGATGCAACTTTCAAACGAAGTGCTGGCAGGTACGATATGCCCTCCTGGACACATGCAGAAGGAATATACCCCTCTTCCATTCACTTGACTGACTAGACTATAAGAAGCATTGCCCAATGCTTTTAGATCTGCAGGCGATGGGCGATGGTACAACAAGTCGTTGATAAGCGCTTGAGGATGCTCTATACGCACACCCATTGCAAATCCCTTGCATTCCATAGCTACCCCCATGTTGTACAATTGTTGATAGGTATCATGGGCAGAATGTCCAATAGCTAAAATCGTAGGATGAGAGAAATCAAAGTGTTCAACTTTTTGATTAAAATGAATTTCTCCACCATGTTCGATGATGCATTGCCGCATCCGCTCAATGATAGAAGGCAGCTTATCGGAACCGATGTGTGCGTGTGATTCGTATAGGATTTTGTCATCCGCACCGAAATAATGAAACAACTCCATGATGCGTTGCATATCTCCTCGTTTTTTGCTACGGGAGAATAACTTACCATCCGAGAATGTTCCTGCACCTCCTTCCCCAAAACAATAGTTGCTTTCGGGATTAAGGCCTGCGTTTCGGTTGAGTAGAGCGATGTCTTTTTTGCGCTCATGAATGTCTTTGCCACGCTCATATACAATGGGCTTGACTCCATACTCAAGCAAGGTCAATGCGGCAAATAAACCTGCAGGGCCAGCACCAATGATGGTGACAGCTTCATGAGCTTGGTGTACATCCTTAAATATAGGTTGGGGATAGAATTGGCCATAATTAACTTCCTGCCCAACTTCTGATGGGTCAGGAAGTTGGACAGTAAGTAACACTTTTATATTGCGTTGTCGTGCATCAACGGAACGTTTGATGACACGATATTTCTCAGCCGCAATTTGCGCCTCTCGAGGACTTAATATGAGTTGTTTGGTTTCCAATAACGCATTATTTAAGCACTTCCATTAACTTAGCTTCGATTGTTTCTGCCAAGTCAGGATTGTCTTTCAATAGGTTTTTGACAGCATCACGTCCTTGTGCCAAGCGATTGCCATCATAGCTATACCAAGAACCCGATTTTTGGATGATATTTTGTTCTACACCCATATCTACCAATTCACCTACGCGAGAGATACCTTCGTTGAACATCAAGTCAAACTCTGCTTTCTTGAATGGAGGTGCCACTTTGTTCTTAATCACTTTGACGCGAACTTGGTTGCCTATCACTTCATCTCCTTCTTTTATTTGACCTATTTTTCGTATATCCAAGCGCACGGAAGCATAGAACTTCAACGCGTTACCACCCGTAGTAGTTTCTGGGTTGCCGAACATGATGCCGATTTTTTCACGCAATTGGTTGATGAATATGCAGGTTGTTTGCGTTTTGCTGATTGTAGCGGTCAGTTTGCGCAATGCTTGTGACATCAAGCGTGCTTGCAATCCTACGCGATTATCTCCCATATCACCTTCGATCTCAGCCTTAGGAGTGAGTGCTGCTACGGAGTCTATTACCACCAAATCGACTGCGCTACTGCGAATCAATTCGTCTGCGATGTCTAACGCTTGTTCACCACAATCGGGTTGGGCGATCAGCAGATTAGCAATATCTACTCCCAAACGTTCTGCATAAAAACGATCAAAAGCATGTTCCGCATCCACGATGGCTGCTATACCGCCTTGTTTTTGTACTTCAGCTATAGCGTGGATAGCTAATGTCGTTTTACCACTGGACTCAGGACCATAGATTTCTATGACGCGACCACGTGGATATCCTCCTACACCTAACGCCATATTTAGACCAACACTACCTGTAGGAATCACAGCAATATCGTCTACTTTATCTTCTCCTAAACGCATGATAGCACCCTTACCAAAGTCTTTGTCAATCTTAGCCATAGCCAATTGTAAGGCTTTTAGCTTCTCTGCGGATGGCATTTTCTTTTCTTCCATAATGATATATGATTATTGGTTTGTTATTTATTATTCAAATCTTACAGTTGCAAAGGTAAAAAAAACTTTGCATTTATGCAAATCTACCTATTATATCCTTTGTTTCTCAACATAAACCAACATTTGACATTGTTGGCAGTCGAACTTAAGCCGCAGAATTGTTCCATTCTGCATGCGCAAGAACTTAGGTTCGTTGGTCATTGGATTGATTTTTCTGCAATGTCCCATTTCATGCAAGATGCAATACCTGCATGTCATTACTGCTCCAGTGTCTCTCTTCTCCATTGATTTAATTGACTTATAGGTATAAAACGAGCTTGCTTGAGTCGGATGTCTATGTTTCGTGCCACGTATGGTGTACCTCCTAATTTGCTCAGTTGTTCTTTGATTGTTTGCATGGCACGTTCGCTTGATTGGGCGTTCTGATGGGTAGTCTCAAACTCTTTTACATGTTCTCCAATCCGTAAACGATACCCCGTGGGAGTCTCTTCAAAGAGGATATCTACAGCTATTCGTCGTTCCGATTTCAATAGTTTTTGGAAGTTGATATCCCAATTGCGGTAGATAGGAAAACACCAGTCTCCATCCAGTGGAGTATGGCTATGTACGATTACGCGTGAGGGTGCTATTGTGGTTATACCACTGATAGCAAAGCCCTTGTCTGCTACGCACAAACCGTCTCCGTTATGTAGTGTGATAGAGTCCAAGAGTGCTATCTCAAGACTGTTTTTACCATGCTTACGAACGACTTCTCCTATCCGTTCGCCCGTTGACTTGGGCGTTTCCCAATTGGCCATATTCTGTTCTCTCCCTTGTAGGAAATAGTTGATTCCCCCTCGATGGAATGTTTTGGAAGGATTGGGCTGAAAATGGTGTACGATGTGCGTGGTTGAGTTGGTTGGATGAGGAAGGATTTCATCCAAACGTTGCCTATAATAGGCCACTACATTCGTTACGTAATCTGCATCTTTCAATCGCCCTTCTATCTTAAACGTAGTCACGCCAGCGTCTATGAGTTGTTTAAGGTGCAGGCTTCTGTCCATATCTTGCAGGGACAATAGGTATCGTTGGTGGATAGGTTTACCTTCTGCATCTTTTATTTCCTCCATGTTCTCGTCCAATAGGTCATAGCGCATACGGCAGTATTGCGCGCAGCATCCTCGATTGGCACTGCGGTCCATTAGCACCTCAGAGATGTAGCATCTTCCACTATAGCTCACGCACAATGCGCCATGTATGAATGCTTCCAATTCAATGGTAGTCTGGTGGCGAATGGAACGTATCTCATCCAAACTTAACTCACGTGCCAAGACCACTCGACTAAATCCTTTGGATTCTAAGTATTGCACTTGTTGTACGGTACGATTGTCGCATTGTGTCGATGCGTGCAGGCGTATGGGGGGCAATGGATAGTCCAACAGACGTAAGTCCTGAATAATAAGTGCATCGACCCCAATGGAATAGAGGTCGTGTGCCATGCTCACTGCTGCTTCAAACTCGTCGTCGTGCAAGAGTGTATTCAGTGTTACCAATACTTCTACATGGTATGGATGGGCATAGGCAACTACTTGAGCGATATCTTCCAACGAGTTGCTTGCCGCATAACGTGCTCCAAATTGAGGAGCACCTATGTACACCGCATCGGCTCCTGCTTGAATGGCAGCGATAGCGATTTCTTTGTTACGCGCAGGTGCTAATAATGTTATTTTCTTAGTTTGCATGCTATGTCATACATCACAATACCTGATGCTACACTTACATTTAACGAGTGTTTGGTACCGTATTGTGGTATTTCTATACAACCATCGCATATATCTACCACTGCTTGATCTACGCCAAACACCTCGTGTCCTACCACAATAGCGATGGGTTTGTTATGGGGTGGGGTGAACTCGTTAAGGGGCGTTGAATAATGTGTCTGTTCTACTGCATATACTTGGTATCCGCGTTGTTGTAGATGGACAACTGCATCGAGGGTGTTGGGATAATATTTCCAAGCAACAGACAATTCTGCACCCAAAGCCGTTTTATGTATTTCCTGATTTGGAGGGCAAGAGCATATACCACAAAGTACCACTTGCTCCATCAACAAGGCATCTGCAGTGCGGAAAATAGCACCGATATTGTGTTGGCTGCGCACATTGTCGAGAACGATAATAAAAGGCAGTTTGCTGGTATGTTGAAACTCATCAACACTGAGTCTATTCATCTCCTGTATGGATAGTTTCTTCTGTTGTTTCATCTTCTTGTGATTTAAGTTCTGCTTCCAGTTTAGTTACGATCCTTAGTGCTTCATCATAATGCCCTTGCCAATACTCTATTTCGGGATGCCATACCCATCTGTCGTTGGGACCATGTAGAGGCAATGATATGGTTTGTAAGTTGGATTGAATCTCTACCAATTGTGTATAGATGCGCAATCGTTCTTGAGCAACAGACAAGTCTGATAGGTCATCTAATTTCTCCAAACGTGCCTTGGCATGTTTGATGGATTTATCCCAATGAGCATATATAAAATTTTTCGCATATTGGTTATCTTCCTGTATGGATAACGCTAATGTGGCAGAATCGATCGCTTCGAGGTATTGTTTTTTTACATACAATCGGTCGGCACTTCGCATGAGACGGAAGGCTGTTCGTTTGTACTGATGTTCTTCATTCGTTGTGTTGGCATATAATGGCTGCAGCAGCAGGGATGTCAAGGCTATGATGCATAGGAAAGTGATACGTTTCATATTCAAATACTGTCGGGTAGATTAAGGACTATGGTTTGTGTGTCTGTATCCAAATGCAGGATTAGGTCTTCATGCAATGGCAATAGTTTACCACTATTGGTGCTGGCCAATATGTTGGCCGTTGATTCATCCACGAGGGTGATAACGCCCAATAGTGTTTGATTGTGACTATAGACATGGTATCCTACCAGATCTTGCCATGTTAGGTTGTCTTCTTCTTCATTTATCGTTGTGATATCTGCTTTTCGCACATAGGCTTTGCAATGTGTGAGTGTGATGGCTTTCTCTTCGCTATCGATGTCTTCCAATCGAAACAACAAGGTGTCGATGCCTTTTGAACGCCACGACTCCACATAAAAGGGTACCAGCAGAGCATTGATTTCAAGAATCAAGAACTGTGCGTTGGCTTCTTCCCAATATTCATTTGTGACGTGGCAACTTATCTCTCCTGATTTTCCGTGAGGGCGTCCAATGATGCCTATCTGTATAACCTCTTCGTGACGAATCATAATCAATATCCTTATTAGTTACGGATGATTAACTTATATACTTGCGATGCAACGGAGAACTTACGCAACGTAAATTTACTAATATTTTTAGTGGGGAAAGCGATACCATAACTTAGATCATAATGTTCCCCACATGTAGGGCAGACTGCGAATAATCCGTCCAATTCGACGGGTTTGTTCTGGATGACGCAGTGTGGACAGCACAGGTCGCATGCTTGGTATTTACCTTGCATATCAATCCATACCAACACTCCAGAATAACCCACGTACTCTGTTCTGTCGTAGCGTGCTTGGTGAAAAAGCAAGGCTTGGTAGCCATTGTCTGGAACAAAATGTGGGTATTGGCCTTGAATATCCAATTCCAAATAAACAGGAAACGATGGAACTGGGTTCACACCAGGCCCATCGCATGACAGAAATACCAAGCTGATGATGACGAAGATGATATGTCGAATATGTATCAATCGCAAGGGACAAGCTATCTAAAATACATCAATCAATTCCACTTCGTATATCAAGGTAGAGTAGGGAGGTATGTATCCCATGGTACCTTTGGCTCCTTGTCCCAATCCTAAGTAACCCAATTGGTAAGGGATATACAAGATATATTTGCCTGATTTGTGCATTTTTTTTAGTCCTTCTGCAAACCCTGCAATCACAGTGTTTACTCCCATTACGGTTTGCTTGCCCACTTCAAACTCGCGACCTGCAATCAAATCTCCATTTGCATCAATGCCGGTGATGAGGGTGCCACGATAGTTGATGAGCACTTGTTTTAGATCATCGGGTCGTTGGTTTCCTATTCCTGGACGAATGACTTTATATTGCAGCCCCGTGTGTGTTTTTATGATACCTTCTTGGGTGGCATTTTGTACTAACCAGGCTTCGTTATGGATTTTCCAATCTTTCCATTCTTCTTGTTTACACCCAGTAAAAATCAGTGTGAGTAAAATGAATAATGTCCATTTAAGTTTCATATTGTATATCGTTTTATTGTGCTAACCATAATGTCGGATTTTGTAGATTCCGATCTTTGTATATTTGGAAATATAGTTCTGTTTTATTGTCTTCTTCTGTTTCGGTGAGTATCGTTCCTAATTTTTGTTTTGCTTGTACTTTGTCTCCTTGTTTGACAAACAATTCTTTGAGGTTGCTATAGACACTTCGGTAGTTACCATGTTGTACAATGACAGCGTATGTCTTACCCAATACGATGCAACTGGTTACCTCTCCTTCATAGACAGCACGTGCGACACTTCCTTGTACTGTTTGGATATAGATACCTTTGTTGTTGATGGTCACGTGTTCGTAAATAGGGTGTTTGTGTGTGCCAAAATATCCACTAATAAATCCTTTTTCAACGGGCCATGGCAGACGTCCTTGATTGGCCTCAAATCCACCGGCTATCAGTTGTTGTTCTTTGGTTAAGGTGGTTTTGGAACGGACTTGTTGGCTGATGAGTTGTTCTATTTTTTTGTTTAGTTCGTTGACGCGTTTTTGTTGTTGCTGTTGTTTGTTTTTCAAACTTTTTTCTTTTTTCTTTAGTTCATTGAGCATGCTTTTTTGTTTGCGTTCATCTCTTGCCAAAGCTTCTTGTTCTCGTTTTTGTGATTTGAGAGCGGTCTCTCGGTCGTTCTTGCGATCTTGTAGCAATTGGTTTTGTATGTCAATCTCCGCTTGTGTGTCAGCAATACGTTTGACTTGTAACTTGCGGTATTGTGCAAACTCACTCATGTAACGCATACGTCTCAATAACTGTTGAAAGTTCTCGGATGACAACAAGAACAGGAGGGGACTGGACATCATGTCGGCATAATGCGTTTGTCTAACGAGCATTGCATAGTCGGCTTTGTAGCGCTCCAACTCTTGTTGCAAAAGATTGCGCTTATCCCCCAATACTCCCATCTCGTTATTCAATGCGGTTAACTCGCTATTGATGTTGCGAATCAAACGTTTACGAGTACGAATATCTTGATTGAGCAAGGTGAGCTTGTTGAGTGTCGCTGTTTCGCTCTTTTTGGTTTGTTTGAGCATTTCGCCCGTTTGTGCCAACTCTTGTTGCAGTTTTTGTTGCTCTTTTTGTAAGTCTTTTACTGTCTGGGCTTGCAAACAAAGGCACAAACAAAAGGTTAATAGTATGATATGGAGTTTTCTCATAAGGATAATAACTTGCTAAGCTCGGTTGGTTTATACGCAGATAGATTGATGTTACGTATTTGCATGGGTTGGTCTTTCAATATTTCAGGGGCGGTAATACGTATGGATAGTTTGTGTTTTTTATAGTTGAATTCTTTGTAAAAAGATTTCTCGGGGTTATTCAACAGATCTCCGTTTACCAATTTTTGCAGTTGATAGTAACGGAAGGTATGACCTAATAGGTCGGACAATTCTTTGTATGTACTTTTGGCATAGGTGCGATGAATCTTATCTATTACAAGCATCGTATCGGGAGTGGCCTCTATGCGATACATCTCAATGCCAAACATGGGTTGTACCGAAATGACAACGATAGAGTCCACGACGCATTGTGTATGACATTTTACATTGGCTTGCAAAGCGTCCCATGTAACGTCCACGGTGCCTTTTTTAACTTCTATGGTGTGACGTTGCTTGTGCTTAGGAAGTTTAGTTCCACTTCGCTGTGTTGCACATGATGCAACGATGATGCTCAATATGATTAGGTAGCAAAACTTTTTCATTTTGTTTTCTTAAGTATCGCTTTATAATGTTTTTCTATTTCCGTAGTATCTTTTTTATCCGCATGTTGCAGCGCTTTTTGGATGTAAATCTTGGCTAATTGGTATTCCTTTTGCAAATATAAAATCCAAGCGTATGTGTCCAAGAAGGTAGGGTTATCAGGTTCTGCTTGAATGGTATAGCGGCTCATCGACTCGGCTTTGTTCAAATCTCCCTTGTTCGTTGCTAATAAATATGCATAATTGTTCATAATAGCAATGTTTCGAGGGTCCAATGCCAAAATGTCTTGGCATGCTTTTTCCATAACCTCAAAACTCACGCCCATCACATGATACAATTGGATTCGCAACATGTGAAAACGCAGATTAGTAGGGTAGTCCTCCAAATAACGGTTGAGTTCTGCAATGGCTTGTTTGTACTTACCCATAGCGTTGTAAATCTCGTAACGATTCAGTGCGCTATACTCATCATATCCAATGATGTTGTCCAAGGCATCTTGAGCTTTCAAGGCTTCTTTATACTGGTGGTTGTTGATGTATACTTGTCGCAGATATTCCCATGCATTCTCATTTTTGGGAAGCAACTGCACAGTAGATTCCAACACCCGAATAGCTTCTTGTCGGTCTTTGATATTCTTAGACTTGTAGAGACTCAAAGCATAATTGGTCCAACACTCCTCTGGATTCAATTCGTATGCTCGTTTGTAATATGGGAGTGCATAAGCCTGTTTGCCGTAACCAGAGTAGAAAATACCGATGTACAGGTTCACCATTGCGTCATGAGGATAGATCTGCTGACAGAACAAGAACAACGCAAAAGACTCTTCGTACTTAGCCTCTTGGAACAAACGCAAGGCTTCGTAGTAATAGTACTTAAATTGTTGCTCTTCCTCAATGCTCATCGTTGGAGTAATGATGACGTGTGGTGCATTCTTTTTCGCACCATATAGTGGCATCATTCCAGGAAAGAGGAGCAATGAACACACGATAATATGTAGGATTGTCTGCTTCAAATGGATGTCTTATTTAGTCCCTGAGTGTCCAAATCCGCCTGCGCCGCGTTCTGTCTGCGTTAGGGAAACTACTTCTACCAACTCAGGTTGTTCATGTTTGGCAATCACCATTTGGCAAATGCGTTCGCCCGGTTCTATCGTTTGTGCCACATTGCTTAAGTTGATAAGGATCACTCCTATCTCTCCGCGATAGTCAGCATCGATGGTGCCAGGGGTATTTAGAACGGTGATGCCGCGTTTGAGTGCCAATCCACTACGAGGGCGAATTTGTGCTTCATAACCCACAGGGAGTTCTATGTATAAACCTGTTGGGAAGAGTTTACGCTCAAGAGGCTCCAAGGTGATGGGGGCGCTGATATTGCAACGGATGTCCATCCCTGCAGCTTGTGTGCTTTCGTATTTTGGAAGGGGATTGCCGCTTTGGTTGATGATTTTGATTTGCATAAGTGAATGTGTTAAAAACGTTTTTCTACCAATAGATTGAGTCCATCTTCAACGATGCGTAAGTGCAATTCTTGAGGCATATGAATCGGATCACCATCAATGTGCATAGGGCCCTCTTGTGAGCGGGTAACGTGTACTTCTTTGGCACTAAGCAAGTTCATGTGCAAGTCTTTATCAATGGAATTGGTAAACAAACGAAGAGCCAAACTTGGTGCTTGAATGATAGGGAACTGACTCATGATAGCGATGTCCATCTTGCCATCTTGGATGCTTGCTTTTGGAGCAATATGCGCTTCATACCCCCATTGATTAGCATTGGCAAACGTGATTAAAAAAGCAGTGGTCTCCATATCGATACCATCCCCATATATGTGATAGGTCTCTGGTTTATAGGTCAACCATTCTTTCAAACTATTGATAGCATAGCCCTTGAAACCACGAAGACCATCGGTCGCAAACTTATCCGCTACCAAAGCATCAAAACCGATACCACAGGTAGAAAAGAAATAATAATCATTTACCATTCCATAATCTACTTTGATTACCTCAGAATGGTTCAATGTCTCAATGGCACGATTGATGCGTGTAGAGATACCCACGTGACGAGCAAATCCATTGCCGCTGCCGATCGGTATGATGCCCAATGCGGTAGAACTATTGACCAAACCGCAAGCTACCTCGTGGAGTGTGCCGTCTCCGCCTACGGCTACTACTGCATCAAAACCCATTTGGGCAAATTGACGAGCAAGTTCTGTGGCATGACCAGAATATTCTGTGAAAACAATATTCTCCAACCATTGACTCTTGTCCAAACATTTATCAATTAGTTTGGGTAGTTTCTTCTTGTTTTGCGTACCAGAAATTGGATTTATAATAAACGCTATATTCTTCATTCTACAAACTTTTTTATTAGCACGCAAAATTACAAAAAAAAAATCAAATATACAAATTATTATAAACTCGTTTATAAGTTTACGATAGATTAACTTCGTTGAAAAATATTGTATAAAATCTTACCCTCTGCGATATTCTCTCAATACGATTCTCTCATTTGGGATGAAGGAGGATATAATAAGAGGTAATTGCAAGAGTCTGTTCAGAGGACGGCACGAAGTGCCTACTGTTGAGAGAATTATTAAGTCTTATCTTACTACGGTTCGAACAATCTTTCGTAGAGTTAATTTATAATTCATAATTATTTTGGACATTTTATCGGCTCGATAAAAGATTTTTGGAAGTAATAACTTTTTTTTGTACCTTTGTGCACAAATATTTACCAATTAATCTAATAGCATTATGTACGAATTTACATCACAGGACCTTTTGCAACTCGAAGCAATGGGTATTTTTCCTGAGAAGGCCTCTCAACAATTGGATAGTTTTCAGACAGGTTTTCCACCGTTGGACATCATAGCTCCAGCGTCAGGAAAGAAAGGGATTTTAGTGCCAACCAAAGCTCAAGTACAACATTATGTTGATCTTTGGCAAGAATATCTCAAGGAGGATCACAAGATTGTTAAGTTCGTACCTGCCAGCGGAGCAGCCAGCAGAATGTTCAAGGACTTGTTTGCATACGCTGAAGATGGAGTAGAAACTCCTTTCATAACAACCTTCTTAGAAAATTTGGATCGTTTTGCGTTTGCTACAGAACTCAAACAACTTGTTTTGACCAAGGATGCTAATGGATTGTCCAATGGACAATTGATAGTCAAAACACTCTTGGAAGATATGAAGTATGGTTCGTTGCCCAAGGGATTGCTGCTTTTCCATTCATACAAAGATGGGGCAAGAACACCCGTTTTGGAGCATTTGGTAGAGGGAGCGTTGTATGCGGCATCCAATCAAATGGTTCGACTGCATTTCACCGTGTCACACGAACACCTTCCTTTCTTTAGAAAACATGTAGGCGACTTCTTGCAACTCTATGAACACAAGTATGGTGTGCGCTATGATATATCGTTCTCTGAGCAGAAAAAATCAACGGATACCATTGCTGCCAATCCCGATGGCACGCCATTCCGTCAAGCCAATGGAGCGCTTCTGTTTAGACCCGGAGGGCATGGGGCATTGATTGAGAACTTGTCCGATATTGATGCGGATATCGTTTTTGTGAAGAACATAGACAATGTGGTACCCGATTCCTTGAAAAAAGATACAGTGAAATACAAACAGCTATTAGCAGGTGTATTGGTCGAGGAACAAAAACGTGTCTTTGAACGCTTGCAAGATCCTTCCATATCAGAGCAAGAACGTCAACTACTCAACAGACCTATTCGCGTTTGTGGCGTTGTCCCCAATACGGGTGAACCAGGTGGAGGACCATTCTTGGTAAGGGAAGAAGATGGTACGATATCAAAGCAAATATTGGAATCCACTCAAGTACATGATCCTGAACTGATGACGCAAGCTACCCACTTCAATCCTGTTGACTTGGTATGTGCAATCAGGGATTATGAAGGCAATCCATTTGCTTTGACTGACTTTGTGGACCCAAATACAGGCTTTATCTCCCACAAATCAAAAGATGGTAAGGAACTGTTGGCATTGGAGTTGCCGGGCTTGTGGAATGGTGCGATGGCAAAGTGGAATACCATCTTCGTACAAGTCCCAATTACTACATTCAATCCAGTGAAAACAGTGAACGACTTGCTCAGAGAACAACACCAATAACTCATGCTGATTCACAGAACATGACTTGCTTAGAAATCGAACGAAAATTTTTGGTTACAAGCGATGCGTACAAACAACTTGCTACGCATGCTATTCATATCACACAAGGCTATCTGTCCTTATCGCCTACATGTACTATTCGTGTGCGCTTATGGGATGATAAAGGGTATTTGACGGTCAAGTCCAAAAATGCTCACGGTTCTATCGCACATTTTGAATGGGAAAAAGAATTAACGTTGGATGAAGCTACTCCTTTGTTTGCTTTGTGTGTATCCAATATTATTGAAAAAACTCGTTGGATAGTTCCCATTGCAAATGAGGAGGATTTGTTTTGCGAGGTAGATGAGTTTATGGGGGTAAATGAAGGTCTTGTTTTGGCTGAAGTAGAACTGAAAACACCAGAACAGTCTTTTGCTAAACCTTCTTTTTTAGGCGAGGAAGTAACAAACGATGAGCGTTATTACAATTCGTATATATCAAAACATCCCTTTACAACTTGGTAAAGGGATGTTTTCTTTTTGTCTCACTATATCAGGGTTGTTGTAGATAATCTAATAGGTTATCCATCGTATCGAATACGATATCAGCACCTGCATTTTTCAAGTCTTCTTTGGACAATATACCTGTATTGATGCCTATCGTATATAGGCCAGCACGTTTGGCTGCCAATATGCCCAATGGGGCATTTTCAATCACACAACAAGCCTCTTTGGGTAACCCACTACCTTCCCATGCTTTTAAATAGGGTTCAGGGTCGGGCTTTCCTTTTGTGACGTCAAAGGCAGTTACCATGTGGTCGCGTCTAAATATATGGGGAAAATAGTTGTCCAATTCGTCAAACAAACTGTGTTGTCCACTACCGGTAACTATCCATATTTGTACCCCAAATCGATGTAAATATTGCAATACAAGGTCTACATTGTCAACAGGTTTTGCTTTACCATATGCTTGAAAAGCGGCACATTTCTCGGCATAGATAGCGTCGATTTCTTCTTTGCTTACCACTCTATCTTTCGAGCGTTTGGTGATGGCTTCATGGATCACATCATAGCCAGTTCTACCTTCGTTCAAGTAGCAATCCCTGGCCGTAAAATCCAACTGATGCTTCGCCATTACGCGTTCCCATGCTTCAGCATGCCATGGCATAGAGTCATACAAAATGCCATCCATATCAAAAAAGTATCCCTGATGTTTTAGTGGCATAGTTTGGATTTCGAAGTCATGTTTACCAAGCGAGCGATATTGCAATATTCTATTCCTGAATGTAGGGTTAGTCCTATCTCGCATGTACGTGAGTTGCTAAATCCCATAGTAGCTCCCGCTTGTTTGATTTGTTTATGCAATTTGCGCAATGCCCAAGCATTCAATTCTGGCTCTGTGAAACCTTTATCACCAGCAAAGGCGCAACATCCTATTTCCTCTGGTAAGATTACTTGTTTAGCACATGCTTTGGCCACACGTACCAATGCGTCCGTAAGTCCCATTTTGCGTGTGGAACATGTGGCATGTACAGCAATGCAAGTATTCAATGGCGTGATGTCCACGTGTTGGAGTACAAACGTATCAATAAACTCTACGGGTTCATATAATTTGAGTCCTTGCATGTTGTGACGCATCCGGTATAGACATGGACTTTGGTCGCAGAGGATAGGCCACTTGCCATATTCACTGGCCTTGAGCAGTGCCAATTCCAATTCGGCAGATTTTCTTTGAGCCTCTTCAGGCATACCCTTACTTTCCCAAATGGTACCACAACATAGCGATTCCATCTTGTCAGGGAAGATTACTTCGTATCCTGCTTTGTTAAGCAATTCTACCATGTCGTTGATAGTTGGTTGTGCTTCGTGCCCATGTTTTTTGGCTTGCTTGGTGTCGTTGTGTGTCACGCCTAAGCGTTGGTTCAAGCAGCTTGGGAAATACACCACTCGTTTGTCGGATAATCCTTTCAAACCATGTACTTGTCCATATTCTTTGGCTTCAGTGATGGTTTTGCTGTGAATGCTTTTGGGTAGTGCAGGGGTCCATAACGGCATATTCTTTCCACTACCGTTGTATAGCGCTTTGCCTACGAGTGACATAAGGTTGGTTCCGATGGTGATATGAGCAACGTGAGCCAAGTCCAAAACACCAGTAATGGCACTGCCTATGGCATCCAGATTATGTCCAGCCCATTTGCCTATCTGTGTGCCCATGTCGCTCATTTCTTCTTCACGAATCAAATGGATAAGGTCGCCCACATTGATTTTGACAGGGCAACTGGTAGAGCATAAACCATCTCCCGCACACAAATCCTTTCCTATACGGCGGAAATCCTTAATGAGTGCTTTGGCTTCTTTATGTTTGCCAATTGATTTGAGGCGAGCAATCTCTCGTTGTATAACGATGCGTTGACGGCTTGAGAGAGCATGTCCGCAGCTGACACAATTAACCTCACAAAAACCACATTCAATGCATCGATCGACTAATTCATTGACGCGTGGAAGGGGTTTGATGTGTTCCAAGTAGGAGTGAGTATCTTCGTTGAAGATAACTCCTGGGTTCATGATGTTCTCTGGGTCAAACAAACGCTTTACTTCGCACATGAGTTCGTATGCGTCGTTTCCCCATTCTTTGCGTACAAAGGGGGCCATGTTGCGTCCTGTGCCATGTTCGGCCTTCAAACTACCATGATATTTATTTACTACCAAATCAATGACGGCATGCATCATGCGGTCGTATTGCTCGATAGCTTCTTTGGAATCGAAACGTTGGTTGAGTATGAAATGGTAGTTGCCTTCCAATGCATGTCCATAGATGACTGCATCCGGATAGTTGTAGTCTTTGAATAGTTGTTGTAGGTCTAACGTAGCTTGACTCAAAAATTGTATTGGGAAAGCGATGTCTTCAATCAAGCAGGTAGTACCTATTTCTCTGGTTCCTCCCACAGCGGGGAAGATGCCACTACGCATTGCCCAATATTTGCCAACGAGAGCGGCGTCGGTCGTAAATTGTGCTTCCCGAGCCAAGGTGAATTGGCGTAAGGTTTCCAATAGCGTGTTGTTTTTTTGTTCCAATTCCTCGGCACTGCTTGCTTCTGTTTTTACCAAGACTGCACTTGCATCCTCAGGTAGTGCTTTCAACTCAGGAAAATCGTTTTCTACCGTTTGCATCGCTTTGCGGTCAAAGAACTCAGCAGCGTTGGCTGCGCCCGTTTGCTTCATAGCAATCACGGCATCACATGCGTCTTTTGTGGTGTTGAATAGTAGCAATGCTGAGGCTGAATGTGTGTAGGCTTCTCCCGTCTGCATGGTGATGCTACTTAGAAAAGCCAACGTGCCTTCGCTTCCGACCATTAAATGAGCAATAATATCAAATGGGTCTTCGTATTCAACAAAAGGCAAAATGGTTAGACCCGTTACGTTCTTGATGCTATATTTGGTGCGAATCAGTTCGGTAAGTGTCTTATTGGCTATTGTTTGATTGCGAAGGTCTCTGATTTTTTGCAAGAAACGAGCATGAGTGAGTCTAAATTGTGAGCGACTTTCTTCGTTTCCGGTGTCCAATATTGTACCATCAGGTAGTATGATACGGACACTTTTGAGCATTCGGTAACTATTAGCGTGTGTACCACAACACATGCCGCTCGCATTGTTCATTACGATGCCTCCTACCATTGCGCTTTTTAGACTTGCAGGGTCTGGAGTAAATCGTTTACCATAAGGTTTCAAGATATCATTGACGCGTGCGCCAATGATACCTGGTTCTAACGTTATCAGAGACGCCTCATCATCATGGATGTGGTATTTTTCCCATTTTTTGCCACAAACAACCAACAGACTATCGCTTATAGCTTGTCCGCTCAAGCTGGTTCCTGCAGCTCGAAATGTGATATGTTTCTTTTCTTTGTGCGCGCGACGTATGATTTTCAATACATCCGCTTCATTTGCGGGATGCAATACCTCTTTTGGGATGAGACGGTAAAAACCGGCATCTGTACCCCAAGCTAAGCGCTCTATATAACGTTTCATTTTGTATTGTCTATGTGTTAGAGTAATTATTGATAGAGATAGTATGGCTTGGATGCTTCGCGGTATGCTTCTACATCTTTGTACCAATATTCTTTAATATCTTCCCATTTGTAACGTTGTCCAAACGTGCGTCGGATATATTTAGAACCGCAAACCTTGTCAAACATGTTGAAACGACCAGGGTTAGCTTCGTTGAAGAAGTCGTGCTCTGGATATAGTTTCATGAGTTCATCTACGATAATGAAGCCGACATCACTCAATGGAGCTTTTTCGTAGTCCATAATGTGAATTTGTACACCTTGTGTCAATTCGCCTTTGAATACACTATAGTATGGTTTGAAATAGATCGGACGGAAGGATAAACCAGGCACTTGACGAGCATTCAAAGCCATAGCCAAAGTGTCAGCATTGATCCATGGTGTACCAATGATCTCAAAAGGTAGGGTATAGCCTACACCGATGTTGAAGTAGTAGAATTCACCAAACAAACCTGTCATAGGATAGAATGGAGCGGTGCTACCATGAGGAATGTGAGGACTTGCAACTACCCATTCCAAACCTGTATCTTCCCATTTCATATCACGTGTCCATCCTTCCATAGGAACCACGTTGAGTTTACAAGGCTTGTCGGTAGTAGCATTGAGGTACAATGCCAATTCGCCTGGTGTCTGACCATAAATGTATGGAATCTCAAATTGACTAACGAAACTGAAGCAGCTATCTTCTACCAAGCATCCTTCGATTTTTTTACCTCCTAATGGGTTAGGGCGGTCCAATACAATAAGTTCTTTGTCATATTCGGCACATGCTTCCATCAATTTTCCCATGGTGGATATATAGGTAAAGCTACGGCAACCAATGTCTTGGATATCATATACCATCACATCAATATCCGCCATCATCTCGGCAGATGGTTTGTGGCTTGCTCCGTAGAGGGAGTACATCTTAAGACCAGTACGAGCGTCTGTTTCGGTAGCGACTTCGTCTCCTGCATAAGCATTGCCGCGTACACCATGTTCTGGACCATACAATGCAACGAGGTTTACATTCTCTGCTTCATGCAAAATGTCAATGGTAGATTTCATGTTGTGGTCCACGCCTGTTGGATTGGTGCATAGACCTACACGTTTACCTTGAAGAATATCGAAGTTGCGTTCTTTCAGTACATCAATACCCGTTTTAACGACTACGTTTTTGTTTGCATTGCAGCATGCAGACAACAAGATACTACTCAAAAGTAGTAGAGAGATTAAATGTGTTTTCATAATATTTGTTATTTTAATTGTATGTACAAACAAAAAGCGCTGCTCTTAGAGAACAGCGCTTGGCGGAGAGAGGGGGATTCGAACCCCCGGTACGGTTACCCGTACGACAGTTTAGCAAACTGTT
>ERZ808048.30-NODE-30-length-32220-cov-5.490558_pt1 | contig 32220 bp, 14 predicted proteins | sample MGYA00380197_ERZ808048 | MGnify/ENA primary metagenome ERZ808048 (study PRJEB31490, sample SAMN06133377) | cow dung metagenome | isolation source: M1 | host: cow | place: China: Chengdu | collected 2015-05 ... | reverse complement strand
ACTGAATGTAATGGCAACCTATCTCCTTGAAGAATTGATAAAACTCCACCGGATAATCGGCATTGTAGTCATTGACCACCGCCATACCATTCCATTCCACATCGTGCTTCTTCAGAAGATTGATACCTTGCATCACCTTCACGAACGAGGGGCGTCCCTGGCGATTGCGTCGGTATTCATCGTGGAATTCCTGAGGTCCGTCGATGGAAATGCCTACCAGCCAATTGTTTTCGCGGAAGAACTCGCACCGCTCGCCGGTCAGGAGCGTTCCGTTTGTCTGGATACAATTGTCTATTTTCCGACCACCGGCATAGCGTTTCTGAAGTTCCACCACCCGTTTGTAAAAGGAAAGCGGACGCATCAGTGTCTTGCCTCCATGCCAAGTAAAGAGCACTTCGGGCATCGTCTGCGATCCAATGTATTGGCTAATGAACTTTTCTAAAAGCTCATCGCTCATCACCTGCTTGGGTGATTGCTTATAAAGGTTCGACTTCTCCAGGTAATAACAATAGTCGCACGCCAAGTTGCAAGCCGAACCAATAGGTTTCGACATGACATAAAGCGGACGGGCAAAAGGGGCAAAAGCTGGTTTCATTCTTCCTTTAAATTTATCTAAATCTGCACAAAATTACGATATATTTACGGAATTTTTTTACATCAAAGAACACATTTTTTTATTCCGCCAACGAGTAAACTATTTTATATATAACGAGTAAACTATTTTATATATAAGGAGGGGTGTTTTGTGTGTGGGTGGAAATGTGTATGTTTCTCTTATATGGGATAAAAAACAGGTACCCTCGTTTTGAGTGTACCTGTTTCGAATAGTTTGTCAAACGTTATTATTGGAAGTTAGCACGATTGTCCTCAACTTCTGATTCTGCTTGAATGATGTTGATAGCCATGTAAGGGAGGCTATATGCGTAACGCATATTGAGTTGTTGTGTTTCTTGTTCTACGTTCAACTCACCTTCTGCTACCATCTTGTTGCTTGTTTTGATCATATACACACCCATGTTACCTTGGATAGGTGCAGACACGGTGTTTTCTTGCATCGCAATAGCATTGCCTACTACAGCAGGCTCTGCACCAGCATTGCCAAAACGATAGGTATCAAGGGCAACGTCTTCTACGTGTTGAATAGGAGTGCTGAACTTGCTGGAAGCTTCTTCCAATGTATTGATGCCGTTCATCTCTGAGATGATGTATTCTGCTTTTTTGTTGTTCATAGCCATGAGCATCAACTCACCACGAACATCTGCCATAGGACGATATTCATTTTCGTTCACTTCGCTCAACATAGCTACTACATATTGGTTGCCACATTCATATACGTCACTCACTTGGCCTTCTTTAGCTTCAAATGCCCAACGTACGATGGTGCGACTACCTGGCAATTGACCAATCTTATCAGTCGTTGCTGACAAGTTGTATGCAGGGTAGATGGTCATGTTGTTCTCTTTTGCAGCTTGTTTGAATGCTTCAGTAGTAGAATTGTTTACAGCAAACTCTCTTGCTTTAGCATAGATTTGTGCATACGTCTTGCTGCTTGCAGCTACGTTCAACTCCATGATGGCCAATTTTACTTTTGGAGTCGCTTTTGAAACTTCGAGTACTTCGAATGTTTGGTCACCCATACCTGCGTTCACAGTGAATTTGTTTCCACGTTTGCTTGCAAATGCTTTTTCAGCAATCATAGCAGGCAACTCAGTTTCAGTGAACCAACCCAAGTCGGTATCTTCTTGACCCTCTTGTGTAGCGATGATGCGCAACTCTACAGAGTCTGGCATGCTGTAGCCACAATCCATCAAACGAGCCATACGGTAGGTGCTACCATCAAAGATAATGTCGGTAACGTTGTTTTTCTTAGCCTTCTTAGAGAAAGCGAATAGCTTGAACATCTCAGGTACAGTGCTCTCTGAATAGTTGCGGCCATCGTAAGTCACGTCAGAGTGGATATTAACCACGGTGGTGATGTCTTCTACGGTTGCAAAGTCTTCTTGCAAACTCTTCATGAGCTCTTCAGCCTTTTGGAAGTCGTCTTGTGAAGGAGCGATAGCGAAGGTTACATACTCCAAGGAACGGTTAGGCTCTTGTTTGTAAAGCGCTTTGCGGCTATCATAGATTTTGCGTAAGTCACCCTCTGTGATTTTGATTAGTGAGTCTGCTACGCTATGATAAGGTTGCATTACATAGTCCACGTCCACTTTGTTTTGACGAGCGTCAAAAGCATATTTAGCATCAAGTGGGTTAGCACCTACCAATTGTTGAAGCAAATAAGTGTATTTGTCTTGCATTTGTGTGAGGCGAACAGCATTCTCCCAGTACAACCAATAGGTCTTGGCTTGCTCAATGTTGGCAGCTTGTTCTGCATTTTCAGCTTCTACTTGCAATGATTGCAAGAAACGAACCAAGTTGTCGCGATTGAATTGACCTGTCTCGTCATAAAAAGCGCGAAGGTTACGGATGATAGGGTGAACTTGGTCACCGATGCATAGTTGGCTCAATTCTTCTGCTGTTACGTCCATACCGATGGCTTTCATTTGTGCTTGCAAGGTATAGTCCAACATGAACATTTGCCATACTTGATTGCGGATTTGTGCGTTCATATCCTCATCAAAATCTGAACGTCCTGACTCGATTTTGTACACCTCAGTCAATTGTTTTTGTGCTTCCTCATACTGAGTGTAGTGAATTTTGTTGCCTTCGATAACGCCTACGTATTCACGATTGTGGCTGATAAAAGAGCTACCAGAATTGAGGAAGTCTCCCAAAATAAATGCTAACATTGCTACTCCGACTACAACCAGTAGAATAGCTCCGTGATTTCTAATGTTTTGTAATGTTGCCATAATTTTAATATATTTTTATTATTTTATTCTATAATGTAATGTCATTAACGTGAACGACGCAACTCGGAAACCTTGATGCCTCGAATGCGCCAAGTTGGGGCGCTGGTTGTATTGGATGAATATACAAACGCTATTTGGGTAGCCGAACTGATATAGTCCGTCATATCAATTTCTTTGGACTCGGTATAGCGTGGAGGAACGGTTCCTGTTCCGTATTGTGGGATGATGACTTCTTGCCATGCAGTAGCGTCAGTCTTTACCATCAAGCGAAGTTGAGCAGGTGCATCTGCTGTGTTCATGTGGTAGTGACTGAATGTGAGTTTAGGATGGGTCGCCTCCATAGCTTTGAGGTCAATGCTTGGGGATACCAACCACACTTCACTATCTGTTAAGTCGTTTTTGGCTTGTACATACGATCCGTTAGCATCGCTGCCCGTAGTCCAAATATCTGCACTGCCAGCGTGTGCTTCTACTTTCCAATCGCCCAAACCCTCCGCAAATTCGCTTTGCAGATAATAGTAGTCCTTCTCAGGGTAGGCCATGAGGTTATTGCTTGCGTATACGTATGCTTCTCCCTTACCTGTGGTCTCTATCGTACCGTTGTAATTGGTAATCTTGCCATAGATGACTACGTAATCGCCAACGGCTAATTGATCCAACGAGGTAAATTTCTCTCCTCCGATGCCATACACCTGGAATGCCATGAAATCGCTCGTAGAGTTGTGCGTGTCTTGAATATAGAACGAAGCGTTGCCATATTGCTTCACGCCGTCTTCGTGCTTGCTGTTGAAGCTTTTGATAAATCCCTTGATATAGTAAAAACCCGTGCTGGTGCCACCAGGGCCTAATTCTCTACCAATCTTTCTTGCTTCAGAAACCGTGATGGCCTCACTTGGAATGTTCATGCCTGTTGTATCCACATCTACTGGTGGAGCAATGTAGTGGTCATCTGTAGGAAATTGTGGAAAGGATGACGACTCTGAGCATGCGACCATTCCACCCAATAACAAGGTGACTGCGATTGAAATAAATGCGTTTTTAATGTTCATGTGCGTACTAATGTTGATATAATAACACAAAATAGCGTGCAAAGGTATGTTTTTTATATTATATGTGCAAACCTTTTGCTTAAAAAACGTTTTTTTTACAAAAATATTTTGTTGTGTCCAAAAATAATTGTACCTTTGCGCGCTCTTTTTTGAGTGACGACGAACCGTCTGTGGGATATAGGTCTTGAAATGGGGCCATTAAGTACTCTCAAAGGCACGTTATGTATCGTTCGTCAAAGCATTTTTATAACTAACTTTTAGGAGGATAAAACTATAGCAAATCCGCAAAATGGCCAACAACGTCGTGGTCGAGTAGAAAAAGAATTCCCGAATAGAATCAATGACAAGATTCGTGGAGTGAATGAAGTTCGCCTGGTGGGCGACAACGTAGAGCAAGGTGTGTATTCCTTTCAACAAGCTATGCGCATAGCTGATGATATGAATCTTGACCTTGTAGAGATTTCTCCTAATGCTGTGCCTCCAGTATGCCGCATTTTGGATTATCAGAAATTCTTGTATCAAAAAAAGCGTAAGGAGAAAGAGCAGAAAGCCAATTCGGCTAAAGTGGTTATCAAAGAGATTCGTTTTGGACCACAGACCGATGAGCACGATTACAACTTCAAGCTGAAACATGCACAAGAGTTCTTGAAGGATGGCAACAAGGTGAAAGCGTATGTGTTCTTTAGAGGTAGAAGTATTTTGTTCAAAGAACAAGGCGAATTGCTCCTCGCGAGATTTGCTGCTGACTTGGAGAGCTATGGCAAAGTAGAAGCTGTTCCAAAGCTTGAAGGCAAACGAATGATAGTAAACATATCACCCAAAAAGTGATACAACAAATGATCTGCAGGCTACCAATGGCTGCCTGAGATCTAAAATAATAACAATTAAATTTTTAAACAAAATGCCAAAGGTAAAGACTAATTCCGGTGCTAAAAAAAGATTTACTCTTACCGGAACCGGTAAAATTAAGCGTAAACACGCTTACAAGAGTCACATTTTGACTAAAAAAACCAAGAAGCAAAAACGCAACTTGACTCACGTTGCAATGGTGGACCAATCTAACATGCGTTCAATACGCGAGATGTTGTTGCTCCGCTAAGTTATTAACCACCAAAAAAATGTAGTAAAACTATGCCAAGATCAGTAAATCACGTTGCTTCGCGCAATCGTCGCAAAAAGATCCTAAGCCTCACAAGAGGTAATTTTGGTGGCCGTGCCAATGTTTGGACAGTTGCCAAAAACACTTGGGAAAAAGGTCTACAGTATGCTTATCGTGACCGTAAGAACAAAAAACGCACTTTCCGTGCTTTATGGATTCAACGTATCAACGCTGCAGCTCGCCTCGAAGGTTTAAGCTATAGCCAGTTGATGGGAGCACTCAAGAAAGCAGGAGTAGTTATCAATCGCAAAGTCTTAGCTGATTTAGCGATGAACCACCCACAAGCGTTTAGTGCTATCGTAGCAAAAGCAAAAAATTCGTTGTAATAATGAAGTGACTGACTAAATAAGGTGTCTCAACTTGTCAAAGTGCGTGACACCTTATTTATTGTAATGAAAACAATTTTGATATTTAAATTATAATCATATGAAAAAGCTATTTCTACTATTGTTTGCTGTGTGCGGTATCTCTACTGTGATGGCAGATAAAAATGAGTTTCGTTATGTAGATGCAACCGAGTTTCGCATCATCAACAAGGGATGGGACAACACCGCAACTCCTTATTGCAGACTTCCACAATACATGCAAGATTCTTGTCGCAAGAATCAATGGTGGTTGTACAATCACTCTTCTGGAGTAGCTATCCGATTTGCAACCAATTCGGTGAGAATAGCCGCTCACTACAACTTGATCAACAATTTCCATATGCAACATATGGCGATGACAGGTATCAAAGGTACAGACTTGTACTATTTGAACGAAGAATCAGGTGTATGGGAGCACGTCAATACCGCTCGTCCACAAGAGAGAAATGGCAAAGCCGATTCGATTCAGTCCAAAGTGTACGTGGAGAACATGGACGGCAAGATGCATGAGTTTATGTTCTACCTACCACTCTATGATGGTATCAATTGGTTCCAAATTGGTGTGGACTCAGGAGCTGTCATCACAAAACCTCAAGTAGAAAATCCAAGAAAAGGTAAAATCGTTTGCTACGGAACCAGTATTATGCAAGGCGGTTGTGCAAGTAGAACCGGTATGGTATCTACATCTATGATACAACGTGAGTTCAACTTCGAGTGTGTGAACCTTGCAACCTCTGGTGAAGGTAAAATGGACTATTACATGGCAAGAGCGATGGCAACCATTGAAGACGCTATATGCTATGTCATCGACCCTATACCTAACTGTACTCGTGACATGTGCGATACACTTACGTATGACTTTATCAACATCCTACGCACACTTCGTCCAGAGGTACCTATCATTATGGTAGAAGGTCCTATCTATCCTTATGCTCGTCACGACAATTTCTTCAAGAAATATTTGCCACAAAAGAATGAGGCTTGGCGTAAGAACTATGAGCGCCTCAAAGCCGAGAATCCAAAAGGATTGTACTATGTACCATGTGACGATCTGACCGGTCCAAACATGGATGGTACAGTAGAGGGTATCCACTTCACCGACTATGGTTTCAGAGCTTATGCCGATATTTTGGAGATTTATATCAAACAAGCTTTGGACGATACAGGCGTAGACTATGGTTTGAAACCTGCCTATAATATTGTCAGAAGCAGCAAGTAAGAACGTGCGATAACATAAATGGCATTGAGTCATTCATGCTTCCTAAGGTGTATGTAACAAATGGTGATTTGTTACATACACGTTGGTAAAAAAGCATAGTCTGGAATGCTTGTTTCATATATATATATAAAGTAGAAAATCATTATTTATATATTGGTAGTTTTTAAGGTAAAAATTTATTCATTTAACACATGAAGATGAAAAAAATCTTTTCGATTCTGATGTGCATGATTGCTACAATGGCATTGCATGCGCAAGCGCAATCTGTTACAGGAACAGTAGTTGACGCTGAAAATGGAGAACCACTGATTGGTGTTTCCGTCTTAGTGGAAGGCACTTCAGTAGGTACAGTTACCGATTTGGATGGTAACTTTGTTATCAATGCAAAAGAGGGAGCTTTATTGCAACTCTCTTATGTGGGCTACACCACATTAAGTGTTGAGGTGGGCAAACGTGCCAACCTTGGTATGCTTAAGTTGGAAAGTGAATCACAAACCTTGCAAGACGTTACGATTACTGGACAAATTGCTGTTCAACGTAAGACACCTATCGCAGTGAGTCAAGTTACTGCTCTTGAGATTGAAGAGCGTCTTGGTGGTGGAGAGTTTGTAGAAGTATTGAAAAATACACCCGGTGTGCATGCCAATTCAGGCGGTGGCGGTTGGGGTGATAGCGAGATTTGGATGCGTGGTTTCGACAATACCAATATCGCTATGATGATCAACGGTGTACCAATGAATGGTATGGAAAACGGTAAGGTATATTGGTCCAACTGGCAAGGTTTGGCTGACGTTACCTCAGTGATGCAAACCCAACGTGGTTTAGGTGCTTCCAAAATGAGTGCACCTTCTGTTGGTGGTACCATCAACATCGTTACCAAAGGTTTGGATGCTAAGAAAGGCGGTACATTCTCCTATTCATTGGGCGACAATGGCTACAACAAAGTATCTTTCTCTGTTTCTACTGGCTTGATGGAAAATGGTTGGGCTATCACCGTAATGGGTGCGCGCACTTGGGGTGATGGTTATATCCAAGGTACAAGCTTCGAAGGATACAACTATTTTGCCAACATTGCTAAACGTATCAACGAGAACCACCAATTGTCTTTGACCGCTTTCGGTGCGCCACAAGAGCACTATCAACGTTCTTCTGGTCTTACCATGTCCGAATGGAACAATGTACGCAAATACATGAAAGATGGTATGCACTTCTCTCGTTACAACCCTACTTATGGTTATGATGATTTTGGCAACCAAAATTCTGCAAACTATAACGTATATCACAAACCACAAATTTCGTTGAACTACATCTGGCAAATTGACCACAAATCTTCATGGTCAACCACTGCTTATGTATCATTGGGACGTGGTTATGGTCGTACAGCTGAACCAGGTTTGAATTCTTCTTATAGCTATACCGACCTCACATACGGTGCCAACTATGGTACATTGTCACATACCTTCCGCCGTGCTGACGGTACATTCGATTACGGAGCAGTAGAATGGGCCAACAATCCTGAAAACCCAATCTATGACCCTAACTCAGAATCTTATGAGAAAATGTATGCAGGTTCACAATTGGTAATCTGCGAAAACCGTAACGACCACAACTGGTATGGCTTGACATCTACCTATACCACCAAGTTTGCGGATATGTTCGACTTCTACGCAGGTATCGATGTTCGTTACTACCAAGGTAAGCACAATGCTACTGTTTCTGACCTCCTCGGTGGTGAGTATTTCATCGACGCTACACGTGCCAAAGTGAAAGGTATCAACAATGCCGCAGCACTCGACCCAATGTGGCAATATGAGAAATTGACTATCGGCGATATCGCTTACCGTAACTACGACGGTTTTGTAGTACAAGAGGGAGCGTATGCTCAATTGGAGTACAACAAAAATCGCTGGTCAGCTTTCATCAACGGATCAGTAAACTACAACCACTATTGGAAAGTTGACTATTTCTACTACGATGCCGAGAAAGGCAAATCAGAAGTGCTCGGTTTCTTGGGTGGAACCATCAAGGCAGGTGCCAACTACGAGTTCAACAAACACCACAATGCGTTTGTTAACTTTGGTTATATCTCACGTGCTCCAAACTTGGACTACGGAGCATTCATGAATGCAAGTACCAGCAACGCAGTGAACGTTGAGGCTAAGAATGAACAAATTGCAAGTGCTGAGATTGGCTATGGTTTCCACAATGAATATGTGAACGTGGCTGTGAACGGTTACTTCACCGAGTGGATGGACAAGACCATGACCAAATCAGGAACATTGAACGACCCTGCACAAACAGAGTATTTCATGAACATGACAGGTGTCAATGCACGCCACATGGGTCTTGAGTTCGAGGTGAAAGCTCGTCCTACCAAATGGTTAGAGATTTCGGCTATGTTGTCACTCGGTGACTGGAAATGGGATAGCGACTCTGTCAAGGGTTATATCTATGACAAACATGGTCAAGCACTCACCATGGATGCTGAGATTACCGATCCAGGTGCTCCTAACCACGGTTGGGCACTTATCAACATGAAGGGTATCAACGTCGGTGGTTCTGCACAGACAACTGCTAACTTGGGCGTTACATTCAAGCCATTCAAGGGCTTCCGTATCGGTGCTGAATATACATTGTATGATCGCAACTATGCATACTATTCATTCTCTGGTAGCAACCTCCAATTGGGCAAAGCTATGAACTTGCTCGAGCCATGGCGCGTTCCTACATCAGGTAGCATGGATATGCGTGCATCGTATAGCTTCAATATCGGTGGCGTGAGAGCAACACTCTCTGGTAACATCAACAACGTACTCAACCAACTCTATATTGAGAAGGCTTGGAACCCATCTACCGTTTCAGAAAACATCACAGAAGTGAATGCAAACAACGTGTATTTCTACTTTGCAAAAGGTACTACATACAACATTCGTTTGAAACTTAATTTCTAATCACCCTTAGAACGGTTAAAACCTTTAGAACTTTTTTAACTTATTGAAACAATGAAAAAAGTATTATTTTTCCTCGCAAGTGTGCTTGTGTTTGCGTCATGCGAGAATTACTATATCGACCAAAATCTGGGTGGTAGCGATTTCAATCCAACCGATGTTCGCACCATCGATTATACCCTTACCGATGCTGACTACAAGTCCATCGTGAGCAACAAGGACAACATCGCTCTTGCCCTTGCAGAGTGCACCGCAGAAGATTCTTCTGCATACACCGCATTCTTGCAAATCGCCATTGACATGGCTTTCAACAAGATTGCTGTGGCTGATGTATATGTACCAGCCTTCTTGGGTGCTAAGTTCCCACAACTATCCAAAGGTTCTCTTTTCAACATCACTTACAATACTTGTGAAGGAGCTCCTGCTTATTTGACTACATTTGCCAATACTACCAAGTATGCCTTGTCAGCAGCTGATTATGAGACTATCTGGGGAGGCAAGACAGGTATCAACTACCTTACACCTGCTACAATGATGCAACTCTCTTCTGTACTTCCTACAGAAGGCGAAGAAGGTGCTTTACTTGCTGTAGTATATGACTACAAAGATAGCGAACCATCTTTTGGTGGTGGCAGTGATGATGACGATGAGAATACTCCTAAAGGTTTCTTTGATGGCACACCAGAGACACGCGGTTACTGGACTCCTGCTGAGGTGATGGCTGCATACGCTGCTGGTACATTGAAAGAAGGCGATTCACTGAAAGTAGGTGGTATTCTTGGTGAGTGGTACTCTAAGAGTTTGAATACAACCTATGGCAACTTGGACTACTATCTCTACGATCAAGATGGTACTTCAAGATTTGAGATGTGGCGTTCGTTCTCTCTCAATAGCGCACTTTGGGCTTCGTATGATTTTGTGGATGTAACAAATGCTACCGCTACAGACGTTAATGGTTTTTCTATCACAGTAGGTGATACCATTATCGGTATTGGTGCGTTTAAGTACTACGCAGATTACGATGTATATGAATTTAATTCGGGTTGTTATATCGTAGAGCATCGTCCTGTAGTAGCTTCTGCTGCTCCTAAGAAAGTAGCTGCGGCTGCAAATGGCAAGAAAACCGTCCTCTACCAATACACCAACGGCAAATGGTCTGCATACAAAAACGCAGATGCTACAGTGGTTGTATTGCCAGAAGATGTATATTCAGCGGTAGGATACACCTACCTATTGGACAAGAATAAGAACATCCTTACTTCTTTCCTTGCACAAGAATATCCTTATGCACAAGTAGGAAATGCTTATACTGTTGTGTATGTGGCTACCAAAGAGGGTGCTTACAACGCAATTGAGTTCATCTACGATGGCACTGCTTTCGTGGAGAACCTTGGTATGAGTCAAACGACTACCACCTTCTCACTTAGCGATGTTTGGGGTTCTACTATCTACTACAAGCAATACATCATGGGTGAGGGTCAAGGCAAATTGACTATCCAAGATGTGAACTTGCAAGATCCATTGACCTATGTATGGTACTATTCTGCTGCCTATGGTATGTGTGCATCTGCATACAAGGATGGTGCAAGCTACGACTGCGAATCTTGGCTCGTTACACCAATGATTGACCTTACACGTGCCAAAACTCCTCAATTTAGTTTCGACCAAGCCTTCAACAAGGCTCCTAACTTCACAGAGGAGGCTGCTGTGTTCGTTTCTACCGATTATGTAGATGACGTGACCAAAGCTACTTGGACACAATTGGAGTGGAATACCAACGAGGATGGTACACTCAATGTACCAGGTGGTACATCATGGGTATTCCAACCATCAGGCTACTTTGATATGTCTGCATACGTAGGTGAGAAGATTCACATTGCATTCCGTTATACCACCTCAAATGGTGTTTCAGGTACTTGGGAAATCAGAAACCTACTTCTCAGCGAACCAGAGAACTAATGCTATCCTATAGATATGCAAAGCGGGGCGTCATCTGATGCCCCGCTTGTTTATTATGAATCAAATGTCAACGACAGTTGCGTTTGCCTATTCCTGCGTTACCATTTGGATATACTTGACGATTTGTTCAAATAGGAAATTGGGTTGGTCTTGTGCTGGAGTGTTGATGGTCAAGTCATAGTTATTGTTGCCCGTATATCTACCGGTCTTGAAACCCGCTTGGATATATATACCCATGTAGAGCATTGTCAGGCATGGGTTTTGTGTCAGGTCAATCAACAAGTCGTACGTACGTGCTTGAATCGTTTCACGGATGTTGCTTTTGGGCCTTGCAGTGAAGAAACAGATGTCTTTTTTGTTAGGCATAGTGAAAACATCTACTTGCTTGCCTTCACTTTCCAATAGTTTTTTTATTTTGCTCACATCCCCGTTATCTATGAGTATGACAACCTTGTGCATTTGTTTCCAAGGAAACAAGCGAATCGTGCGTGTGGGTTGATGCTTTAGGATGATTTCAAATAGTTTCTCTTGCAGTTTCATAAACGAGTTTTTAGGGTTTTTTAAGGTTCAAAAGGGCTATACGATGGTGTTTCAAAAACGCTGTGGTGTTACGCTTCTATGAGTTTCAAAAACTCCTCTTCATTCATCAGAGTAATACCTAAACCTTCTGCTTTTTTCTTTTTCTCAGGTCCCATATTCTCTCCTGCCAATACAAAGCTTGTTTTCTTGCTGATAGACCCTGCATTTTTTCCACCATGCGCTTCTATCATAGCCTTGTATTCGTCTCGTGAGTGTTTGGCAAAGACACCTGAGATAACGATTGTTTTACCTTCCAATCGGTTGGACAACTCGGTCATCTGTTCTTCTGTCGTTTCAAACTGTACCCCTGCCGATAACAGGCGTTGTACGATACCCAAGTTGTGCAAGTCGTTGAAATAGGCGATGATATTGTTTGCAATTTGTTCTCCCACGTCTTCGATGCTCATAAGCTGTTCGGCACTTGCCCATTGGAGTTGCTCGATGCTTGGGAAACGCTTGGCTATCTTTTTGGCAGTTGTTTCGCCTACCATGCGGATGCCTAAAGCGAAGAGTACACGTGCCCAAGGTATCTTTTTGCTTTCTTCGATGCTGGTTAGTATATTCAGTGCCGATTTGTCACCCAATCGTTCTTGACGGGCAATATCTTCGTGTTTGAGGTCATAAATATCTGCGATGTTATGGAGCAGTCCTTGCGAATAGAGTAGGTCAATCGTCTCACTACCCAATCCGTCTATGTTCATGGCTTTGCGGGAAACAAAATGCTCTATTTTGCCTTTTATTTGTGGTGGACAATTCGCTTCGTTCGGGCAACGCCATGCTGCTTCCCCTTCGATACGCACCAATTTCGCCCCACATTCAGGGCAATTCGTTGGGAATGTATATTCCTCGCCTTTAACCTCTAAACTGTAGGCGCTCACGGGGTCCCCGAAAACGCTTGTGGCGTTTTGGGGTGTTGTTGCGCCGTCCTCTAAACTGCCGCTATGCGGCACTTCTTTTCCTACGATTTTCGGAATAATCTCGCCACCTTTTTCTACCCATACCTTATCGCCCTCCTTGATGTCCAACTGACGAATAAAATCCTCGTTGTGCAAGGTAGCCCGTTGTACGATCGTACCCGATAGTTGGATAGGTTCCAAGTTAGCCACTGGCGTGACAACTCCCGTTCGACCTACTTGATAGGATATATGTTTGAGTTGTGTCAATTGCTTTTCTGCAGGGAACTTGTACGCGATAGCCCAACGTGGACTCTTGGCTGTATATCCCAATTCCTCCTGTTGATGTAGGTCATTCACCTTCAGTACGATGCCATCCGTGGCAACAGGCAGTTTTTTGCGTTCGCTGTCCCAGTAATGTATAAAGTGCATCACTTCGTCTATCGAGTGACATACTTGTGTGGCATCACTCACGGGCAACCCCCATTGCGCAGCTTGTATCAAACGTTCTTGGTGCGTAGCGATGGCGATATCATTTCCTGGAATATAATACAAATATGCGCTCAAACGCCTTTTGGCAACCTCCTGCGTGTCTTGCAACTTGAGGGTACCGCTTGCGGCGTTTCTTGGGTTGGCAAACAGACTCTCTTCTTGTGCCTCGCGCTCGCTATTCAAACGCTCAAAACTCTCCCACGACATCAATACCTCGCCACGTATCTCGACATAGGGGGGAGGACTATCTGTCTTTAGCTGGCGTGGGATAGTCGGGATGGTAAGGATATTGTTGAGCACATCATCTCCTTGCGTTCCATCACCTCGGGTGAGAGCACGGGTTAGTTTGCCATTTTCGTACCATAAACTGATACCCAAACCATCATATTTCAATTCGCATACGATCGCCACGTTCGTGGGCAGTTTGCCTAACCAATCTTCTATCTCTTCGCGGCTGTACGTGTTGGCCAAGGAGAGCATAGGGTAGCGGTGCTTGACTTGTTCGAAACCACTGCGTGATTTTTTTTTCCTCCCCGTTTGCACTTGACCAAAAAGGTCACTTCCTACATGTTGTGTGGGAGAGGTTGGGTCATACCATTCAGGATGCTCTTGCTCGAGTTGTTGCAACTGACGCATTTTTTCGTCAAACGCAAAGTCGGATAGGGTAGGAGCGTTCAATACGTAGTATTGGTAATTCGCTTCTTCCAACTCTTTGCGTAGCGCTAAAAGCAAAGCATAGTTATTTGTCTCTTGTTCACTCATGGTTATTGAACGAGCATTTTGACGCGTTTCAACTGCTGGTTATGGAATAGGTGAATGATATACATACCGCAAGGCAGCGTTCCTGTCTGTACGGTAAATAGGTCGCTATCAATCTTCTTTTGTGCGATTAAGTTGCCGTTGATGGAGTAGATGCGTACATAACCTCCCGCAGCGTTTTTGATGCAAATATTGCTGCGATTGAGCAATACATCCATCGTGTTGATCACAGGCGTCAGCGTAGAAACGGCAGACAACTTGAGTCCTACCAATACGGGGTCATGGTCGCTGCTGCGGAACATGGTTTGGTCGTCGGACTTGTCGTAAGTATATTGGTCCCATTCGTCCGAATTGATATGGTAGGCTACCATACCTGTTACTTGCGGCAACAAGGTGCTATTACAAAGTGCATGGTCCAAATAACCTGCTTCGTTTCGATACGTGTAACTATAGCTGGAATCGGCATGGAAATATCGGTGTAGGTCCGTCATACCGCTATCTACCAATAGGCGAATAGGGTCTTCTTTGCCGTAGGCATTCAAGTCACCCATGATGAGGATGTCATTTTCTTGATACAGCGTGCGGTTGTTACGGTATTGTGTCAATACGGATGCTGCCTCTTTCACGCGTGCTGCGTTGTAACTACTTTGCCCATCGCCTTGGTCAGCATCGCCCCCACTACCACTACCCGATTTGGCTTTGAAGTGGTTGATGGAATAGATGAAGCGCTCTCCACTCTGCTTGTGTTCAAATAGTTGCATGTACTTGCGATTACGAACACCTGTATTGTTGACTCTCAACGTACCTTTGGGTTCTATCACATCGCTGCAATAAACATAGCCTGCTTTGGTATAACTACCATTGGCACTTCCTCCATCGTTTACAAAAGCGAAAGGACGCCCCGTGTTGCGAGTCAAGTCTTGCGCTATCTCACGCAGGGCCGATTGACCTTGCTCTATCTCTACCAAACCATAAAGGTCTGCATTTATCTTTGCCAAGGCTTTGCTCACTTTGGCTCTTTGTTTGGCATGGTCACTTGCATCATCAGGTCCATAACCTGTTCCAAAGGATTCGACCAAGTAATATTCCAAGTTCATAGCACACACCAAAACATCGTGCTTGCCTTTGTAGTCGATGGAGAGCGAATCATAACCCTTCTCCAAGTCTGCACGGCTATTACCTATCCAGTCTCCAGAAATAAACTGCAGACTGCCATTGTTTACTTTCACGGTCAGGTTATGTAGTATTTCGCCCGTTCGATGATAGTCAGAGATGCCTGTTATTTGGATCGTTCCATTGTAGTTGAGTGATAGGGTCGAGGTGTATTCACTCGAACCAGGAAGTACCTGGTTGGTAGGACTATAGATGCGTCGAGGGGATATGGTATATTTGCCTCCGTAATTGCTGCACACGTACCAACGGTTCGTGAACGATACAGTTTGCCCTATATAGGAGTTTAAGTCTGTTTTAACCCATGTCTCGGGTGTGTTGATGTGAACGGTTTGTTGAGCATATATCACAATGGATAGAAGGAACATGCTCATCAAACAAACAATTCGTGAATGATTTTTTAGCACATGGTTGGTTGTGTGTGTCATAGGAATATTAAGCATTATGAATGTATGTTCAATGGTTTGTTTTCTTTACATTTTTCACCGCTTGCAAAAATACAATTATTTTTTCAAATATCAAAATATTTGACAAGAATTACTTCGTATGAGCAAAATCCTCTTCTATGTTGGTATGTGATGTAGTGCTGCGGAATGTGTTCTTGGGATGATTCGTAGCTGTTTGCGGATGTGCTATTTTCTAAAAATCGTTGACAATTTGTTTCGTATCACTCTTGCTTTTCTTCTTACGAATCGTTTGGTTATGACGGAGTTGGATAATGAACCTTCTGCAAATCAATTCAAAATTGTAAATGAATGTGCTAAATAATCTATTTTGTAGGTTGGATTGGGGTTATGGTGTAACAATTTAAGCAAGTGTGAATTCTTTTGACTGATTTTGTAAAATTATCAATATTTTACATGTAAATGAGTTGAATGTGGATAATTTATTAATTTTGTTTGTTTTTTTAAGGGAACTATTGTATTTTCCAAAAAAAATGATTAAATTTGCACGCTTAAATTATAGTGAGTACAACGATTGCTTTTTTTGAAACTTTGTATGCGACGTAACAATCTATACCATATCACACGTTGGTTCCATAATCATCTTCTGATTATATCACTGCTTGTATGTGCCTTTGTGGGCACGGAGGTACAAGCTGCCAAACTCTACAACACCTCGCCTGTTTACTATTTTCGTACCGATTTGGGTGTGGGATTCGATTGCGATTTACAATACCAAAAGGGACAACCTGGCATAGAAGATTTGTTGAGTAGCAAAGGGATGAAGACGGGTCTTACATTGGGATATCGCCTTAAATACCAACATTTTATCTTCGATGTTGGAGTGGGTGCCAATTATGGATACAAGGTTAATGATGTGGCCGATCGTTTCGATGCTTACGAGAGAAAAGACTCGGATGGGGATACTTTTTTGGGAGAAGATGCTTGGAGAGAAAGAGGGTTCTATTACAACAACATTGCTTTGACAGTACCTCTTCTATTCGGTGGAGAATGGAATCGCTTCTATTTCCTATTAGGCGCCAAATTGGATTTCAATCTCCAAACGAACGTTAAAGAGAAAGGACTTTATACCCTTATTGGTTGGTACGACTATTATCTCGATCCATTTGAAAACATGCCCAATCATGGGTTTGTGACAGATGAACCGTATCAAACGCCGACACTCAAGATGCCCAATACGTACCAAGTAGCTGCATGTTTGGAGTTTGGATACCGTCTGACGGGTAGCCAAACCGTATATGCTGTGATGACACGTCAACCTGCAGTAGACGTGTATTTGGGTGCATTTGTGGAGTATGGGGTGCTGCATAATACGGTCTTTACTCCACTCACGGTGGGGGTGAAAGCGACCATGACCGTTGAGGTCAAACCTAAACTTGGATGTGTAATGTGTAAAGAATTGTAATGTATGAAAAGATTATACTATTTGTGCTTGGTTTCTTTGGTGGTTGGCACGTTGCATGCCGCAGACACAATCACTATGGCTGATTTGCCATATTTCTTCGATTTTGAGGACCAAACAGAAATGAGCAATTGGACGCTCAACGAAAAAGCTGCTACGCCCAACGAGTGGCATGTGGGGGCTTATGATGCATATACAGGACAATACTCCATGTATGTTTCCTGCGATTCAGGCAAAACGAACACCTATACAGGCACAAGCAATATCGTCGTGGCATGTCGACCTATCAGACTGGATGCGGGCGAATATGATATCGCTTTTGACTACAAGGGCGAAGGAAATGGCAATAATGGATTCTTGAAAATCTTCCTTACCAATAGACCAAAGTCGCAAATCAAGTGCTTGGCTTCTTTTTCCGAACCTACTTGGTATAGCTCGACGGTGAATTGCTTGAACAAAATACAGAAACTTAATGGTGCTACCAAATGGTTGCACTATCAAGATAAGTTTACTTTCCCTGCGGCATATGACAACAAAAACATGTTCCTTGTCTTGGCATGGGAGAACAACAGTTCCAAAGTAGATTATTCTTCTATCATGTTGGACAACTTGCAGATTGCCAAGAAACCCAGCAACAATAGTTATCCTAACAATGTCTATGTCTCCACCAATGTTTTGGGAGCCAGCGTGGCATGGTTAGGATCGGCTGACTCGTATGATATACGCTATCGAAACAAAGAAGATACGGTCTGGTATGCAACTTCTTCTACCGAAGCTAAGGTTGACCTGCCGGGCATACAATCGGGAGCATACGAGTTTTGGATTAGTGGTACAAAGGGACAAGATAAGTCCGTATATACGGTTTTCCCTACCGTATATGTTTATCCGACGGACTGCTTTGATATGCTCAATATGTACACGGCCACCTTTGAAACGGGTACATGGAAATCAGGGGCTGCCAAACGTATTCAGGGTAGAGAGCGCGTGGATGATGGCCCCAAGAGTATTGTGAGTCGCCATACGACTCACTTCGACCATAATGAAGTGGACCCTCGAACCATCGTCAAGAATGGCAAAGATACCGTGGCATGCCTCAAGACTGTTCCGGAGGATGAGTTTGGCTCTATACGGTTGGGCAACTGGGATACAGGTAGTGAATATGAGTCGATTACATTCCAATATACTGTTGAGTCGGACAAGAATGCGGTGTTGTTGTTACGCTATGCAATGGTGTTGGAAAATCCCAATCACTCTGCCAGATCTCAACCTCGATTTACATTGGATATCTTGGACGAGAATGGAGTGAGCATCGATACCGAATGTGCTTCAGTGGACTTCCACGCACCCACAACCGACGAGATGAAATTGCCTGAGATACAAAAACTATGGCACACCTCTACGTGGGTAAGCGAAACAGGTGCCAAATGTACCGTCAACTGGCAAGATTGGAAGATTATCGGTATTAGCCTCGAGAAATATATTGGTCAGACCTTAACCGTAGTCTTCACTTCGTATGACTGTGATCAAGGAGGACACTTTGGATATGCATATTTCACACTCAACTGTACCCGTTCAGACGTAGATGGTCTTCCTTGGGGAGATGGTAGTACCACCCAAGAGTTCGTCGCACCGAAAGGATTTAACTATGCCTGGTTCAATGTCAACGATACGTTTTATGCGGATACATTGTCCAAAGATCAAAAGTTCTATGTGCACGAAAGCGATACCAATACCTATGTTTGTAACGCCACATTCCCTTCCAACCCGAATTGTGGATTCTCGTTTGATGCATGTGCCAAACCTCACAATCCTATCGCAGAGATACAATGGGAGTGGTTACCTAACAATTGCAACAACGGTTATTTCATACGCAATGCCAGTCACATCGGATTGACCAATCAAGTCACGGGTGTAGTGGAGCATAGGTACGATAAGAAGACCGACTTCTCGCGCTGGACATTGCCCGATGGTACGACGACCGACTCGCTATTCTACGATGGTATGTTCATACCTGTTGGCAATGAGGGAGATACCCTCACATATAGCCTCTGGACAGCGGTAGAAGCTAACGACTCACTCTATCAAGATTCGGTAACGATAACCATCGTGATTCCTGCCATTGGAACCATCGAACAACACCACGACCGCGTAATCTGCCAAGGCGATTCCATCGAGTTTCCATTTGGTAGCGGAAAGATGGTTACGCAGATGGGCACCTATACCGACAGCCTCGTATCCGACGTGACAGGATGTGATAGCATCATCTTCTTGCATCTTACAGTACATGAACCCATTCGAGTAGAACTGTACGATACTATATGCGAGATGGGCACCTACGATTTTGAAGGAATGACGTTGGTCAAAGGAGGTACCTACCACAAGACCTTGACCTCTGCAGTGACAGGATGCGATAGCATACGCACACTCTACCTCGCACAAGCGCCACGACCAATGGTCATGCTGCAAGATGCCGATATTTGCGGAGACGAACCGTTGGTATTCCACACCATGGGATCGGAGTTTGTTGATAGTTTCCTCGTGTCTGTACCAGGACAACAAGATTTCGTTTTCCAAGCCAGACACCCCAATCTCCAACTTACCATACAACCTGGCGTTCTCAAAGCCAATCGCTATCAAGCCTATGTGGTCAGTTATATGTCATGGTGCGAATCATACACCGATACCATTCATTTCAATATATCCTTGAGTAGCAATGTGGTGGAAGCTAAGTTTGATGACGTACTTGCACTGCTCAACGAAAAATACAATGGTGGATATTATTTCCAATCCTACCAATGGTATGCGGACGGAGAATTGATTCCAGGAGCTACCCATTCCTACTACTATGCTCCGGGATTGGATTATGAGGTGGATTATTCGGTGTTGGTTACCTTGGTCGATGGCACCAAACTATGGGTATGTCCTTTCACCTTCCAGTCGCAACGACCCGAACGATTTGACCAACAAGACAACATGGCACGAATCATTCCTATCGGTGCTCCTATGCAAATACAACAACCACAACAGGCTACTGCCTATTGGTACGATTTGACAGGAAAACTCATTATGAAAAACCACCTTACACAGCAGCAAACTACAACCGCTGCACCAAAACAAAACGGATATTACATATTACGCGTTATCGGTGAACAGACTTCTTACACCGAACGAATAATAGTGAAATAATTTTTTATTAACTAAAATAACACGCTTATGAAACAAAAACTATCTCGTATGCTGTTTATAGCTTTTGCAACGCTATTCAGCATGGCAAGTTTTGCTCAAAAATCAGTGTTGAGTGAAGACTTCTCAAGCGGCAAGTTACCTGCAGACTGGAAACAGACAGGTATGATTTGGTCGTTTGAAGATGGAGCTGTCTTCAAGACTACTCTACTCGATGGAGTGGATACCTTGATCGCTCCTATGGTCAACATTTCAGAACTCAACAAACCTGTCGTGAGTCTTGAGTTTGAGTTGCCAGCAGTTAAGGACGTTACAGATACTGTAACCGTTCTCTACCGTCTTGCTGCCAACCAACCTTGGATGACGTTTGGTTTGCTACCAACAGCAAACGAAAGACAAACGTGGACAGTAGAGCTATCCAAAGAATTGGTAACAACCGTTCAAGTTGCTTTTGTCGGAAAGAATGCTTCAGCAGGTGGTGCTAAGTTGTTCTATTTCGCAATCGAAAACATGAGTGAATGTAGCCAAGCACCACAAAATCTCAAGTACGAAGAGTTGAACTCTACAGGAGTAATCATTTCTTGGGATGTATGTACGGCTTCTTCATTCAAAGGATACAACCTCAAGGTTTCTACCAAAGAGTTGGAGAACCCAGCTGCGTACATGGGTGATATTGTGGATGTCAACGCAACACAACTGACCGACGAGTTCTATGACTTAACAGGTCAATTGCAACCCAATACAACCTACCATGTTTATGTACAAAACGAGTGTCAAGATAATGATATGAGTGCATGGACATATGGCACATTTACCACGCCATGTGAGGCCATCACCATTCCTTATTCTGACGACTTTGAAGGAACATTGAACGAATGCTATCAAATCGTCAAGAGCAAATCTACCGCTAAGGTTGTAACTACCTATGCGTATGCATACGAAGGAAAACAATCCTTGTATTTCTATTCTCCATCAGGTAGCGATACCTATTTCTATACGCAAGAGTTGAATGGAAACATCCAGGATTACCAAGTGACTTTCATGGGTGCTAACTTCCAAACGGGCAATTACGCGCGCTCTATTGAAGTAGGTGTGGCAGATAACTTCGACCCATCATCCTATGTTATGCTCAAACTCATTGAGTTGCCTAAGTTGAACGAATGGGAGCAAGTGTGTGTATCATTGGCAGGATATACCGGTACAGGCAAATACATTGTCTTCAAGTCGGGTAATGCTGACAAGGCTAACTACTTCTACATGGATGACTTGAAAATCGAACCTGCAGCTCCATGCCCTATGCCAATGTTCCTTGGTGTGGACAACATCACCAGTACTACGGCAGAGATACATTGGATAGAAGCAGGCAATTCTACCGAGTGGAACTTGATCGTCAGCAAAAAGAAAATCACAGACTTTGATGCCATCAACCCTGATGACAAGGAAAATTATCCTATCGTAGCTTCCGTATCACAAAATCCATACAAAGCAACTGGTTTGCAACCTAAGACCAAGTACTACGTGTACCTACAAGCAGGATGTGCCAATGCTCAATGGACCAAAGAAAAGGAATTCATTACCACCAAAATGGTAACCTATCCATACTACGAATCATTCGACAAGATGTCACCTTCGTCCTATACCGACGACCGCTATGCTGTACCTGATGGTTGGGTATCCGGTTTGCGTTATACCAGTGGTGGCGTAGATAGAACTGTTTCGTCATGGTCTTCTTCCTACGACAACTATCTTTCATACATGGTTACGTCACAAAACCATAACGTAACACCTTATGTTTCTGCTTCCTTGAGAGTATATGGATATAGTACCACTTATTCTGGATATGCTATCACACCAGAATTGCCTCTTGAGTCACTAAAAGACAAGATGATTTCCTTCTGGATGAAAGCCAGCTCCGCATCGTATGGTTTGGTAATAGCAGTGGCTAAATCACAAGACATCGAGTTACCAGAGGATAAGATGTTCAAAGATACAGCGAACTACTTCGCTATCGATACCATTTATGCATCAGTAGCCAACCAATGGGAATATCAACAAGTACCTATCTATGACTACACAGGCTCAGGCAAGTATATTTTGTTCAGAACCGTTGGAGGTACGTTAACTACTTATGTGGATGATATAGAAATAGGTCCTGCAATCGACTTCTTTACCGCTAAGAACCTACAAGCAGAAGCATTGGGTACGAAGCATATCAAAGCTACATGGCAAGACAAGGGTAGAGCACAATCATGGAAAGTGAAAGTAAGCACGACTCCTATCGACCCTGCTACAGCTACTGCGAACGTCTATGAAGGCATAGTGAACGGCACTACCTACGAGAACCAAACACTCAATGCCAATACTACCTACTACATCTACGTTCGACCAAATGGAGACGCTCCTGGTGTAGAATGGGCAGGTACAGAAGTAACAACCATGTACGGCATCAGTGAGTTGCCTTTCGAGGAGACATTCGATGTGGATGGTGTAAAATACAAAACGGGTGCCAATGCAAATCGTGGACCTCAATACTGGATCCTCGGCAACCCTAATCTTACCGCAGCAATCGGTACGCAAACATACGTACCTTATTTGCAAACTACCGCATGGAAGAATCCTGTAGATGGCGTAACCACACCTTATTTATATATATACCACTCGTATTCAGCTACCCAACAAGGTGCATACGCTATCTTACCAGAGGTATCATGTGCGGATATCAAAGATTTGGCAATGTCCTTCTATGGATACTACAACTCAACATCAACAGGAACAAACTATCCTGTAGTAGCAAACAAACACTATGGTGTAATACACATCGGTGTATTAGACTCACCTACCGATATCAACAAAACGGATAAGTTTGACAATGTTACCAAGATTGCTACCGTAAGATGTGCCAAAGCACAAACACCAGAACCATTTGTGGTGAACTTCGCCGATTACAAAGGTACAGGTAAATATATCGTGCTATATTCAGATACCAACAAGTACAACTACTTCTGCGTGGACAACCTCAAGTTGAACTACATCACCGCTCCACAACAAGTTAGCGAAGTTGAAATGACATCCGTTACTACCAATTCAGCTAATTTGACATGGAAAGAAAATGGTATGGCAACCCAATGGGAAGTCAAGGTCTTTGACCATGCTGCAGAAGATATTGATAATGAGACACCTACATTCCAAGCGCAAGTGTCCGATACCAAGGCTGTGGTAGCTACGGGATTGAAACACTCTACCAAGTACTATGCGTATGTTCGTTCAATCATGGGCACACAATTGGGTGAATGGTCTGCTGCTGCAACATTCTATACAGAGTCTGCACCAATGGCATTGCCATTCTATGAGGACTTCAACGCATACGAGGTAGGTAGTACCAGCCTCAACACTTTGCCTCCATTCTATGGAATTAAGGTGTCAAAGGAAAACGTATCATATGCTTGTGCATATGTTAAGGCGGCTAATGGTTCTTCTGCTTACACGCAAGACCATACGTATGGTAAAGATGCAGAGAAGGGTGTGTTGTACATGAATTCATCTTATTCAGGACCTTACCAAGTATTCTTGATTTTACCTGAATTTGAAACGCCGCTCAACCAAATCAATGTGCGCTTCTATGGTGCATATTCTACTGCATGGGAACCTTCTGCATCTACTGCAGGTTATGTACAAGTGGGTTATATCGATTCGTTGGATCAATACCATCGCATCGAAGACTGCAAGTTCTTGATTAAGAACGAATACAACGAGTTCAACGTGGATTGCTCTTCTTTGCCTGCATCTGCCAAAGGTAGATTGTGCTTTGCAATGCCTAACTCAACAGAGGAAGTAATCAGAATTGGTGTTACCAATGCATCGAGTGGAGTCGTTAGACAATCATGGACCGCTTACATTGACGATGTGTCCATCACCCCTATACCACAATGCAAACGTGTAGAAGATGTCAAAACATCCGTTATTGAGTCCAATGCTGCTACTATCTATTGGAGCAAGATGTCAACCGAAACGGCTTACAACATCAAACTCGCTACCAAAGAGATCGATCCATTGACACAAGCAGGAGATGTTCTCGAGACACAAACAGACAAAACCGCCTTCCAATTCACATCACTCGAACCAAATACTACCTACTATGCGTATGTACAAACAGTAGATGCTGCGAAAGAGTGTACAGGTGAATGGAGCTTGCCATGCACATGGACCACGATGTGTGCGCCTATGGCATATCCTTACTACGAAGACTTTGAGACAGGTTATGCAGAGAATGACTTGTACCAATGTGCTATCCTCAATAGTAGTGCTTCTGTTAAAGATTTTGCATTGCTTGACAAAACATCGGCTACAAGCTATCCTAACAAAGTGGAGGATGATTCCGACTTCTGTTTGGTACTCAAACAATCTGCCAAGGATAATATCCATTACTTCGTCTTCCCATTGCTGGATGTGGATAGCATCAAACACGCTCAATTGAGCATGTTCGTAGAACCACAATATGGTGGATGGCAACATTATGCTATCGGTGTGATGACCGACCCTTACGATGCTGCTACATTCGTAGAAGTAGCAAAAGACTCGGTATATTACAACTCAACCGAACACCCAGCAAGACCTTGGTACGAAAAGAGTTATACCTTCGCGGCATACGAAACAGACTACTTGGGCAATGTAGGTAAATTTGTAGCCATACGTATTGATAACTACATTGGTACATCGGGTTCTAGAAGTACTGGACAAATGTATATCGATAACGTATCCATCCGTCCTATCGACAAATGTCCTAACCCAACCGAACTTGCTGTTGCACTCAACAAGGACGATGACCATGCTTTGGACATCTCTTGGAATAGCATCGTTGAGGGAGCCGACTTCCAAGTGTGCCTATACAAGAGCAAACCTGCAGACATCAACACGGCTGTACCTGTCGTAGCAAAGACTGTACAAGATACCATCGCTACTACCATTGCTGGTTTGGAAGGTAACACTCCGTATTACGTAGTTGTTCGTATGGTTTGTGGACAAGATGAATACGGACCTTGGTGCAAGGGAGCAAATATCCGCACAGGATGCGACCCAACCCAACAATTGCCAATCAATGACAACTTTGATGAGTACATCTATGCTTCGTCATCCAATGCAATGCCTTATTGCTGGGGTAGAACAAGCGTTCTTGTAACCAATCCTGGTGGAGCACCACCTACCACATCACTTCCTTACTTGAAGTTCAAAGATTCTACCTATCCTGCCAAGAGTGGTACAACCTGTTTGTACATGCCTAAGAATACTTCGGTCATCACACCAATGCTCGAAATCGATTCTACCAAGAAGGCTGTACTATACTTCGACGCTGCGGGTAAGTGTACAGAAACATCACCTGCTACTATCGGAGTATGGGTAACCAACACACAAGAGTGGGAGACCGATCCTAACGCAGAAGCATTCTTCATCGCTGAGTTCGAATTTACCATCAACAACCAGTACAAAGCATGCTATGTGGACCTCGAGTCATACAACTCTGTGAAGAACTATAAATACATCTTGTTCACTTCAGGCGGTTCAGGTTCGGGCGTAATGTTGGATAACTTGGTAATCACTACCGACAAGAGCAAAATCATTCCTGTGAAAGATCTATTACTCACCAGTTTGAGTGATGATTACATCGCATTTGAGTTTGATGAGATTACACCTAAGATTTCCTCATGGGTTGTACAATATGGTCCAGAAGGATTTGCTTTGGGTACAGGTACTACCAAACAAATCACTACGGAAAATGATACCATTACTGGTTTGGCTGCAAGCACCAGTTACGATATCTATGTACGTGCCGACAAGGAAGGGGCAGAATGGGCTGGTCCATTGACATGCAAGACTTCTCCATCGGTGGCTGAACTCCCTTACCGCACCGGATTTGAAGAAGAGGAAGATAACAAGTCATGGACTTTGTACAACACCAAAGCTACGGGTGTAGAATATGAGAATACCTTCACCATTGGGGATGCTTCCAAAGCAGGTGCTACTGGCAACAAAGCACTCTACATCCAACACGATGGCGATTGGCAATATATTACCAAATATACCGATCCTACCGATCCTACAGATTATGTAGTTGGTACCTCCTATGTATATGCAACACGTTTTATCAACGTAGCTGAACCAGGTTCGTACATGTTTACCTTCAAACTCAAGAACCCAGGCAATACCAAACCAGGTTGCGAAGATGATGACTACATCAACCTAATGCTTGTACCTGCAGATGCTTACCCAGATGCTTCTAATATTAAATTTGCTGACGGAACCAACGTCAACCAATCTACTACCAACGAAGAGAAGGGTACGTACGTGATATGCAAACAAGCCACTTTGTATGGCATCACCGAATGGCAGGAATACAAGCAGATGTTGAATGTCAAGGAACCGGGTGTTTATCAGATCGTCTTACGCTGGTACAACCCTGCTACAGGAGAGCAAGATACTCTCTACAAACCTGCGGCTATTGATAGTATCATGGTGGAAGAATACTTGTGCTCACCTGTGGAAGATATCCAATACGTGGACAGAAAAGCTACCAGCGCTTCATTCAAATGGTTTGGTGGCAAGAACAAGAACTTCCAAGTAGTTGTATCCGAATATGCTCACTTAGGCGATCCAGGATTGGTAGAAGACTCCTATTGCATTGCTCGCGAGAACATTACAACAGGTGCACAATACACCATCACAGGTCTTGAACCTAACTCCGAATATTCACTCTATGTCAAACCTGTATGCCCAGGAGAGACTACCGAGTGGGTAGAGTTCCCATTCACTACCGCTTGCAAACTGCAAACCACACCATTCAAGCAAACCTTTAGAGAATTGCCTGACTGCTGGACATTCACAGGAGCTGCAACAGTGGGTTCACAAAACCAATACGATATAAACAACCAATTGATTGATGGATTGAAAGTGTACTACCTCAGCATTCCTAAGAACAGTTTTGTCGTATTCCCTGAATTGGATATACCACTCAACAAGGTTGCTCTTAGAGGTTCATTCCATTATGGTTCGGTTACCAACACAACGAGTGTTTCTATCAAAGTGGGTGTAGTGGACAATACGTATGACATGGAAACCTTCCAAGAAATCAAACGTTATACCTCTACCGACATTCGCAACTCAAGTGCCAAACCATACATCTTCGATGAGATAGAAGTATTGATGCACCTCTATCAAGGTACAGGTAAACTATTGGCTATTCAAGGTGACCCATTGTACGCTGTATGGTTCGAGTACTTGCAAGTAACCGAGTTGCCTGATTGCGTCATCCCAACGCAAGTAGAGGTAACCGATATCACCGATTCTACCGCTTTGGTTTATTGGCAAAAAGGTTTGGAAGACACATGGAAAATACGTGTCAATGGTTCCGAAAATGAGATCGTTACCAAGTCAATGCCATACAAAATCACTGGTTTGACTATAGGTACCAACTATACCGTAGAAGTAGCGGCTGTTTGTAGCGATACTACCACCAGTGATTGGACTACTCCTGTACACTTTATGACAAATTGTGGTGCATATCCTATCCCATTCAGAGAGAACTTCGACGGATTGATCAAAGAGAAATCAGCGGCTATCAACTGCTGGGAGAATATGTGCTCCGACAAACCAATCCACGATGTGTTTATCAGAGAGAGCGAAGTGAAACCTATTGAAATAGGCAAATACTTCTCCTATACATGGGCAGCTAACTACCTCACCAACTACCTTGGAGCAGTACAACAACTTTGGTCATGGGATTATGCTTCAACTACGTATCCTAAGAACTACAAGTGGATGGTATCACCAAACATCTTCATCAGTGACTCTGCTTCACTCAACTTTGATATGCGTCATTGTACCAACAAGGGTGATGCAGCTACCAACCATAAAGCAAAATTCTTTGTGGCTATATCATTGGACGGTGGTCTCACGTGGAAAAAAGAAGATGCTACTGAGTTTGATCTAACCAATGAAGATGGACAATATCATCCTCGTTCAGTCAACCTTGACAAGTATGTGGGCGACACCATCCGATTTGCATTCTATCACGAAGGTTTGACACAATCTGTTGCTACTGAAAAGTATGCATACATCCTCATCGATAACGTTCGCGTAGCTTCGGTGGCATACGTTAATATGCAAGATGATGCATGTGCCAACGAAACCTTCACCAATGCACACCTCACCATCCCTGCTGGAGAAGTAGTAGGAGATACGATTGTTAAAGAAGTATTGGTTCCTTCCGTAGCTGGAAAAGACTCAATGATTACTTATACAATCACGGTGCATCAAGCGGTAGTTGATTCTATCGAAGCTGAGATATGTGCGGGTGAAACCTATGGCAACGGATTCAATGCATCCATCGCTGGTTTGCATAGCATCGTACTCGAAACCGTTTATGGTTGCGATAGTACGGTGATATTGAACCTATCCGTATTGCCTGCGGATACTGCTAAGGTGGAGAATGTAGCCATCAACATTACACAACTTCCTTATGTAGTGGATGAATACTACACCATCCCAGTAGATGCGGCTGTCGGTACGTTTACACAAACCATCAAACCAAATCCATCGGAGTGTACCTACCGCGTTTACAATGTGGAAATATCCGAAGCTACAGCGACAGGATTAGACCAAATACAAAATGCAGTAGCAGCAGATGTTTACGATTGTACAGGTACATTTATCCAAAGCATCCAAAACTTGGATAAACCATTCGACTTGAAGGCGCCTGCAGGTATCTACCTCATCCGAGTACGTACAAGTGATGGAGAATACATTACAGTTAAACATCTTGTAAAATAATATGCGTCAATCAGGACTGATACTTATCGTCCTGCTCATATCAACTACAGCCTTGGCAGCACATCGCAGTGCAGCCGAGGCTGTAGCAATAGCAAACCATTGGCTATTCGAGCAGAACCAACGAGCAGGAAAACAATATGCACCTGCCCATACCCATGACACACATGTTGTGGATAGCACCCAGGCGTGGTATGCTGTCGCTACTACCCAAAACATCGTGTGGGTGGCTGCGGATGATAGGATGCCGAACATCTTAGGATACACCGACCAACCTACCACCATAGACCAACTGCCGCCAGCACTCGTACAATGGCTACAAACCTATGAGGAGGAACTCAACCATATACGACTACATACTCCTAATCAACAATCGACTCAGAATACCTCAAATAATACCTACGATTGGCAGGTGTTGCCTTTGTTGACATCCACATGGAACCAAAGCAAACCATTCAACGACCTCGCACCCTTGTACAACGAAACCAATCGGGCTGCGGCTGGTTGCGTTGCGACGGCCATGGCGCAAGTTATGTACTACTACAAGTACCCCATCCGAGGCAAAGGACAATATGCCTACCTCTGGGTAAGCGAACAAAACCCATCCTTATCGGGAATACTATCAGCAGATTTTCAAAACACCACCTACCGATGGGATAGAATGTTACCCTCGTATAGTGGCACATACACCGACCAACAAGCATTGGCAGTTGCTACCCTTATGTACCATTGCGGAGTATCGGTAGATATGGGGTACGATAGTGGCACCTCACACTCCAGCGGAGCCGTGACAAGCAAAGTACCCAAAGCACTCTATCAGTATTTTGACTATGACCCCAACTACCAAGCCATTAGAAAAGAAATCTATCCAATGGATAGTGTGGTCAAGATAATGAAGCAGGAACTCATGCAACAGCGTCCTATCCTTATTAGTGGCTCAAGTGACAAAGGAGGACATGCTTTTGTATGCGATGGATACAACGGATACAACTATTTTCATATCAATTGGGGGTGGGGTGGACAATCCGATGGCTATTTTTTGTTATCCGCACTCAATCCCAGTAGTCAAGGTATAGGAGGTACAGGACAAGGCTACAACAAAGGGACGACCTTTTTTATTGGCCTACAACCCAAAAACAACGCTTCCCCAAAACCCATACCACAATTTGCGTGCGACAGCATCACCTTCCCAACGGCTTCCATCACCCGACAACAGTCCTTTGATATGCACATCCATCGCTTGCAAAACTTCGGACTACACGATTTCAAGGGAGCCTATGGCGTGGCATTGTACAAAGAAGTAGAAGATGAATGTGTGGCAGTGCTAAGTCAATATGACAACTATAGCCTCAAGGCGGGCTACTATCGAACCACCGTAGCCAAACTGTCACAGATACAAATACCAACATCCATCCCGCAAGGTACCTATCGACTATGTGCCGTTTACAAGAATGCAGACTACGATTGGATGCGTATGATGTGTCGTTATGATGACTATAGTCGCTTGGTCTATGTGTCGCAAGACTCAATGATCATCTACCACCAAGCACCACAACCACAACTCACACTTACTCAACCCATCTATTTTGCACAGCAGGACACCACTTCACTATCCAATCAAGTGCCTATAACGGGCTTGCCTCTTAATTTTACCATCCACAATACTGGGGGAACTTTTAGAGGAGATATATCGGCCCGTATATACAAAGGACCTTTTGCCAAAGGGCAATATGAGATAATGGAGAATGTGGTTATTCAGCGCAACCAAACCCTAACATCGGCTTTGCAACAGCAGTTCGATTCAACGCTTTTGTTAAATACCGATTATACAATTAAGTTGTGCTATCGTTTGAGTGCCAACGACCCTTGGCAGACCTTTCAACCCTCCGAGAATGCGGCACTTGTTTTCCAATTGTACCAACCCACATCGCCAGAACCAGAAGAACCAACCCATCCAACCCCTATATACACCCAACCTACAGAGCAAACACTCATCCAACGACAGCGCATTTGTTCATGGGGAGCGTATGACTTGTATATAGACACCTACCAACAAGGTGCAAATACCAACACACGCAAGTACCTTGTGATAAGGTAATCGTCCATTGCATCTCATAACGTCATGCAGGAAAGGATTGCCCTCACCTCTTTTGTGAATAGGTGATTATCCCTTGCATTTCAGACGTTACCTTTTACCCTCCTCTTAAAAATAGCCCTATAGCGCAGTGTTATTAGGCTCCCAAGAGGGGGGTAGAGTGGGGGGCGTTTGTTGCTTGCTTCACGTTCAGTAGCAGCATCTCACTTCCAAATACGACTATTGCGTATAGCCTTGCTATACCCTTGCTATACCATTAGGATAATTATGAATTATGAATTAAGAATTATTCGCAAAGCGAAATTCTCTTCCCCTCACTCTTAATTCAAAATTCAAAATTCATAATTCTCTATAGTGTCCCTTCGGTTTAGTGCCAGCGGGTGGTTCCGCTGGTCATAATACATAATTCACAAATATAGATAAAAAATGTCGAACTGCAAATGAGTCCGACATTTTTAACAAGGTTTTCCACAAAGAATGTGAAAAATCACAGTTTTCTCTTTAAAATTTGAAACTCAAGGGAGAGGTGGCGGAGGCATTCAGCTTTTCGTCGCCTACGATCCCCGCCTTGAAATTGTAGTATGCCTGCGCGCCGCCGGGTGCCAGGTGCCGCTGGTGGCAGATATTCATTTCAAGCCGGATGCCGCTATGGAGGCCGCCAAGTGGGTGGAGAAAATCCGCGTGAATCCCGGTAACTTCGTGGATAAGAAGAAGTTTGTGGAGCGTGACTACACCGACTACGAGTACGAAGAGGAAATCGAAAAGATTCGCAAGTCATTCACGCCGCTGGTTCTTTTCTGCAAGGAACACGGCCG
>ERZ808048.29-NODE-29-length-32518-cov-5.757437_pt1 | contig 32518 bp, 23 predicted proteins | sample MGYA00380197_ERZ808048 | MGnify/ENA primary metagenome ERZ808048 (study PRJEB31490, sample SAMN06133377) | cow dung metagenome | isolation source: M1 | host: cow | place: China: Chengdu | collected 2015-05 ... | reverse complement strand
GATTTGCCTTGTAGGATCAATGCATCCTTCTTCCACAAACTCGCTTACATATTGTGCCCAATCGGATGCTTCGTATGCATCAAGGGTGCCGCAAGGGATGTAGCAGGTAGATACAGGAGAATCTGTAAACACATCGTTTCCTAATGCTGGAGGAGTTGTTGCCTCTACGCGTATCGTATTAAGAGAGGTACAATACAGGAAAGCATACTCCTCAATACTCTTTATACTACTAGGAATCGTAATTGAAGTGAGGGAGGTGCAGAGCCAGAACGCCTCCCTTCCAATGCTCGTTACGCTATTAGGAATCGTAATTGAAGTGAGAGAGGAACACTCCTCGAAAGCACAAGCAGCAATTAATCGCGTATTACTTTTAATTGTATGAGAACCTGAAATTTTATTTCTTATCTGGAGCAAGCAATTATTAAAATATAGTATATCATTCTCCCAATTAGATTCATCGAAATAGATACCTGTTCCACCAAAAGCCCCCGCCCCTATGCTCGTTACGGTATTGGGAATAGTAACAAAGGTGAGAGAGGAACAACCCCAAAAAGCGTCATTCTCAATGCTCGTTACGCTATTGGGGATAGTGAGAGAAGTAAGAGAGGAACAACCAGCGAAAGCATCATTTCCAATGCTCTTGACACTATTGCCGATAGTGAGAGAAGTAAGAGAGGTACAATTCCTGAATGCGTGATTTTCAATGCTCGTAACGCTATTAGGAATAGAGATGGAAGTGAGAGAGGTACAATCATAGAAAACACTACTCCCAATACTCGTCACACTATTAGGAATGGTCACTGAGGTCAAAGAGGAGCAATTATAGAAAGCCTGATATCCAATCCCCGTCACTGCATAGGTAATGCCGTTATACGTAACAGACGATGGGATTGTAACGGAAGTATATGTTACCCCTTTGTTGAAAGGAGCATCAAAATACTTACTTGTCACTTCCACCGTATAAGGTTCTACATCACTGGTAATGTTATAATACAAATCTCCCGATTGAAAATCGTATGCCAACATGGACATGACACAAAGGGTAGATAACAAGAATGCAAATGCTCTTTTCATATTATACATATAAATATAGTTTCGTAAATAAAATAGCACGCAAAGATACAAAAAAAAGTTGGATATACAAAATTTATTATCCGTTTCAAAACCTATCCCCACAGTACCATCTATTTAACTGATTAACACAACGGCGAGGTTACAACATTATGAAAAAAAATTGCAAAAACGATTTTTTTTTCTTACCTTTGCAGCGTTGTTACACATTAACCAGCCTTGTAGTATGCACATAAGGTGATGGTTATTACTATTTCTTCTGCATTCAAACGAATGAATAGAGGGAATGTTTGGGTGTGTGGTAATATCACTATGATGGAATAAAAACAGTACAATACCTATACAATGGAAACATTAGAAAAAGTAGTAAACGAAGCCTTGACCTACACCGATGACAACATCATCCACCTGGATGACCGTGAACATATTCGTAGACGTCCGGGTATGTATATCGGTAAATTGGGAGACGGTGCCCATTCAGATGATGGTATATACGTGCTCATCAAAGAGACCATAGATAACTCTATTGATGAGTATCGTATGGGAGAGGGCAAGAGTATCGAAATATCTGTAGCCAACGGCAGCGTTAGCGTTCGAGACTATGGACGCGGTATTCCATTGGGTAAAATGATTGACGCGGTATCCTTGCTCAACACTGGAGGTAAATACGACACCAAAGCATTCAAAAAGTCCGTCGGACTGAATGGCGTGGGTACCAAAGCGGTCAATGCGCTATCAGAAGAGTTTAAAGTACAATCGTTCCGCGAAGGTAAAACACGCATGGCTATCTTTAGACAAGGACATTTGATAGAAGATAGTGGAATCATGGACATCGAAGAATGGATGACTAAAAATGGTGTCAAACAAGAGCCTAAACGCGGAACATTGATTCAATTTACACCGGATTCATCGAAAGGATTGTTTGAAAACTACCAATTTAGGAACGACTATATTGAGAGTATGATGCGTAACTATTCATACTTGAATACGGGCCTCACATTGGTATATAACGGACAAAAATACTTATCCAAAAATGGATTGTTGGATTTGTTGACCGAAAACATGACGGTCGATCCATTGTACCCTATCATCCACATCAAAGGAGAAGACATTGAGATTGCCCTCACCCACTCGCAACAAAACAACGATGAATACTACTCATTCGTCAATGGCCAACATACAATTCAAGGCGGTACACACCAAGCAGCATACCGCGAAGCTATTGGACGTACTATCAAAGAGTTTTTCAACAAAAACTTTGAGTTGGTGGATGTGCGCAATGGTGTCGTGGGTGCCATTGCCATCAACGTGGAAGAACCTGTGTTTGAAAGCCAAACGAAAGTGAAACTGGGTTCTAAAGACATGTCACCTACTGGAGGTGTGAGCGTAAATAAGTTTGTGAACGACTTCGTTAAACAACAACTTGACAACTATTTGCACAAACACACCGAAGTGACCGAAGTGATGTTGCAAAAAATATTGGATTCGGAGAAAGAGCGCAAGGCGATAGCAGGTGTAACAAAAGCTGCCCGTGAACGCGCTAAAAAGAATCTATTGAACAATCCTAAACTTCGCGATTGCCAAGTACACTACAACGATGCTAAGCCTTTTAGATCATCCAAAAATGCGGACGACGATTTGCGTCAAGAGAGTTCCTTGTTTATCACCGAGGGTTTGTCTGCTTCTGGCTCAATCACCACAAGTAGAGACGTACGCACCCAAGCCGTCTTCTCACTAAGAGGTAAACCCCTAAACTGCTATGGTTTAACCAAACAAGTGGTGTACGAAAATGAAGAGTTTAATTGCCTACAATCGGCATTGAATATCGAAGATGGTTTGGACGAGTTGCGCTATAATAAAGTGATCATAGCAACCGATGCGGACGTGGATGGCATGCACATTCGCTTGCTGATGCTAACATTCTTCTTGCAATTTTTCCCAGACTTGGTAAAGAAAGGGCATGTTTATATCCTTCAAACCCCATTGTTTTGCGTGAAAAACAAGAAAGAGATTCGCTACTGCTATAACGAAGAAGAACGTTTATCTGCTATCAAGGAGATAAGCAATCCTGAGATAACACGCTTCAAAGGATTAGGCGAGATTTCTCCCGATGAATTCAAGAATTTTATTGGCAAAGATATTCGTTTGGACCAAGTTACCCTACGCAAAGAAGATGCCGTAGCAGACCTAATGAGTTTCTATATGGGTAAGAACACGGCAGAGCGTCAAAATTTCATCATAGACAACCTGGTAGTAGAAGAAGACGAAACGAACTAATAGAGCGTATGATTCCATTGATATTATTTGTATGCTTAGGCATCGTTATTCTTTTCATTTTTGAGTACCGCGCTCGCAAAGAAAAGAATGACGAAGAAACACTGCGTAAGTTGGCAGAAGAAGCTGCCGAACTCCAACGTCAAAACGAAGAAGGGGAGTGTTGTGGTGAACACTTGGTGTGTGAGAAAGAAACACTCCTGCAAACCCAAGCTGAGATCATCTATTACGACGATGAAGAACTGGATGTGTTGGCAGGCATTGAAGCACAAAACTATACTGCTGAACAAGCAGAGCAGATTCGTGAGGTGTTTCACTCACTCAAAGAGTACGATGTAGCCGGATGGGTACGAAGCATGCAAATGCGTAACATTCAACTACCTATGGATGTGCGAGAGGAAGCACTACTCATTGTCGTAGAACGCCGCAGCAAATAAAAAGCTCCTATCGTTACTATCACGCTACACAATCCTAACCACAACGTATCGCCTGTACCAAAATGGTCTAACACTGCAGGATCCCAATGTTTTTGGTGTGCAATGTATGTAAGCACAACAACCATTGCGTTGTTGAGCGAGTGCATCATGATAGGTACCCATATCGACCCAGACCATACCATCGCATAGCCAAAAAATACTCCCATTACCATTCGAGGTATAAATCCATAAAACTGCATGTGGATGGCAGAAAACAAGAAAGCCGTTACCCATATAGCTACATGAGGCGTGGTGTTGGACGAGCGCGACTTATCCGAAGTGAATAGCCCTTGAACTACCCCTCTGAAAGTAAACTCTTCGCCTATACCGGTAAGGATAGCAATAATGAAGATATTGAGCAACAATATACCCACATCAGTCGTGTTGAGAAGGACCTCCAAAACCTGAGCAGAACTTTGTTCCATAGACTGCATAAGTGCTTCGAGTTCATGCAAGGAGGGCGGAAGCTTGATGAGACGATTGATATACCCTAACAAGTTATTCATCGGCAAGGAACAAATGATCAACAACACCGCCACTAAAAAGACTTTCGCAGGCGGTAGCGTACTTACCCCAAGCCAATGTGCAGGTTGAGAACTTCTCCAATGAGCTACAATCAACGCGGGTAATATGAAGATAACTACATTTTGATATACCAAGGTCCATCGCATCAGCGCAGTATAAGGAAGTCCCTTACACAACAACGTGAAGCAAGCAAAACCTATGAACGTTACCGTAAGAACCAACAACCACAACAATACAATGGTGATGGGATGTGAATGTGAAAGTTTACCATGTTTCATGCTACAAAAGTAGGCAAAATCATTGGAAATGAGAAATGCAGATTATAAAATAATCTCTTTCGTTACAAAAAAGTTATAAATAACGCCTTGTTCTTTGTTGATTTGAGAAAAAAGTATTACCTTTGCGTCGTATTTGTTAAGATACCTTTTTATGCGTTTTTGTGTACCATAGTAACATTGAATTAACGGATGACTAAGTCTCAGTTTATTATCGAGGTAAATCACGTCTCTAAGAAATTTGAAGACGGTAAATATGCTTTGGACGATGTAAGTCTTCAAGTCAAGAAAGGCGAGTTTGTAACCATATTAGGTCCTTCGGGTTGTGGCAAGACCACGCTGTTGCGTTGTATAGCGGGTTTTCAGGTAGCAACTTCGGGGGATATTCTTTTGAATGGTGAAGATGTAACGAAGATGCCTCCGCATCAACGGGATGTAAATACTGTATTTCAAAAGTACGCCTTGTTTCCACACCTAAATGTGTACGACAACGTTGCTTTTGGACTTCAACTCAAAAAGCGTCCTAAAGCGGAGATAGAGAAACGCGTCAAGCGCGCGCTGAAGATGGTGAGTATGTCGGATTATGAATATCGCGACGTGGACTCCTTGTCAGGTGGTCAACAACAGCGAGTAGCCATAGCCCGCGCTATCATCAACGAACCGGAGGTATTGCTGCTGGACGAACCTTTGGCAGCATTGGACCTCAAAATGCGCAAAGACATGCAGATGGAGCTCCGTGAGATGCACAAGAAATTGGGCATCACTTTCATTTACGTTACGCATGACCAAGAAGAGGCACTCACGTTGAGTGATCGCGTGGTAGTAATGCGCGATGGTAAAATTCAACAGATAGGTACGCCTACCGATATATACAATGAGCCTCAAAACTGCTTTGTAGCCGATTTTATCGGAGAAAGCAATCTATTGGATGCCACTATGATCAAAGACCGATTGGTACATTTTTGTGACCAAGACTTTGAATGTGTAGATGAAGGTTTTGGAGAGAAACAAGAAGTGGATGTGGTTATCCGACCAGAAGATATCTATTTGGGACGTATCAAACCCGAAATAGTAGGCAGTGAAGACGACCCATGGCAGTTGCATGGTACTGTACAAAGCTGTATCTTCAAGGGAGTTCATTATGAGATGACTGTTTTGACAGACAATGGGTATGAATTGCTATTGCAAGACTATCATGCTTTCGAACCATCAACCTACGTGGGTATGTTGGTGAAACCTGAAGATATACAGGTAATGAAGAAAGAGCGTCTTTACAATACATTCGATGGTGAGATTTTGGAAGGAAATAAAGTGTTGTTCTTAGACGAAGAATGGGATATTTCTGAGAGTGTAGCACAGCGTTACGAAGTGGGACAGAAAGTGGAAGTGCGTGTCAATTTTGACAAAGTCAACCTACAAGATGACGAAGAAGATGGCGTACTATCCGGAGAAGTGTATTTCATACTCTACAAGGGCGACCACTACCATATCCAAGTGCGTACAGACGACGGCGATGATCTATACGTGGATACCAATGATATTTGGGACGATGGTGACCGCGTCGGTGTGAAAATAGCTCCCAGTTCGATTCGTATCGTCAATACTAAAAACAACTAACATCCGTAGATGACATGAGCAAACTTCTATCCTTATTTGGCAGTCGTCGCACATGGGCTTGGCCCTATGTGTTGTTCATGTTGTGCTTTGTGATATTGCCACTCATTTTGATTGCGTTCTACGCTTTCACAGATGCAGCAGGAGCATTTACGATACAAAACTTCGTAAGTTTCTTTAGCAAATCAGAAGCTGTCAACACATTCATTTACTCAATCGCTATCGCACTGATAACCACCATCATTTGTATATTGATAGGCTATCCCGCAGCATACATCATGGCCATGCAATCCTTTCGAACACCCCAAGTAATGGCTATTTTGTTTATTCTCCCCATGTGGATCAATTTCCTATTGCGCACCATAGCGACAGTAGAGTTGTTTCATATGTTTGGTTTGCCTTTGGGTGAAGGTGCATTGATCTTTGGATTGGTGTACGATTTTCTACCTTTTATGATTTACCCGATCTACAACACCCTTCAGAAACTGGACACCAACTTGATAGAGGCAGCACAAGACTTGGGTGCTAACCAACGAAAAGTGTTTACTAAGATTATCATTCCTCTATCCATGCCAGGAGTATATTCGGGTATTATCATGGTGTTTATGCCGACTGTTTCGACATTTGCAATTTCGGAACTATTGACCCATAACAAGATTACTTTGTTTGGTTCACTTATTCAACGCAGTTTCAGTGAAGGTGGTATCACCATGTGGAACTATGGTGCTGCACTATCATTGATTCTATTGGTAATAATCGGTCTGACATCCTTCTTGGGACAGAATGATCACGAAAATCACGAAGGAGGTTTGGTATGAGTAGAGGTAGTATGACAGAGCGTCGAGGAGTCTTATCCCGCATAGCAGGTCAAGCTTATTTGTGGTTGATTCTCATTGTGCTATATGCTCCTATCCTATTGATATTTGTATTCTCTTTCACCAATAGTAAAGTGATTGGTAACTGGACAGGTTTTACTTTTGGTTTGTATGAGAACTTATTCTCGGGATACGATTATTCGGCTCAAGTACAAGTAGATCCCAACCTATATCGAGCAATTTTCTATACGGTAGTTATTGCGTTGATATCCGCTTTTTGTGCCACATTCATTGGCACATTGGCTTCGATAGGTATCTACAATATGCGTCATCGTGAACGCCGTATAGTGAATTTTATGAACTCTATCCCGATGATTAACCCTGACATTTTAACGGGTATCAGTTTGTTCTTGTTGTTTGTTTTTTTGGGTATCAGTCGCGGATTAGGTACAGTGATCATAGCGCATGTCGTTTTCTGTACTCCTTATGTCGTTCTAAGTGTAATGCCTCGTCTTACCCAGATGAATCCAAATATTTATGAAGCCGCTTTGGACTTGGGAGCTACTCCTTGGCAAGCCCTCAGAAAAGTGCTCTTACCCGAATTGTTACCCGGTATGATAAGTGGTTTTATCCTATCGCTTACCTTGTCTATTGACGACTTTGGTGTGACATTCTTCACCAAGGGTTCCAATGGATTGGAAACATTGTCCACCTTCATTTATGCAGACGCACGAAAAGGCGGTTTGACCCCAGAGCTGCGTCCTTTGTTTAGCATCATATTCCTAACCATTTTAATTGGATTATTGATTATTAATATTCGAACCAATAAACAATCAACAAAAAAATGAAAAAGTGTTTTTTATTTCTTGGAGTAGTTGCCTTGACCTTCACTTGGGTAGTGGATGGTTGGGCCGCAGAACGTTCTCAAACCCTTAAAGTGTACAACTGGGCAGACTATATTGATATGGATAATGTGCTTGATAAGTTTCCCGCTTGGTACAAAGAACAAACAGGAGAAGATATAGAGGTTGTCTATCAAACCTTTGATATCAACGAGTCAATGCTTACCCAAATTGAAGTAGGACAAGAAGATTATGATGTGATTTGTCCAAGCGAATATATCATTGAACGTATGTTGCGTGAAAACCTGTTGTTGCCTATCAACAAGGATTTTGGTAATACGCCCGACTACACAGCCAATGTAGCTCCTTTTGTGGTGGAGAAATTTCAAGAGATGGCTCCAAACGAGAACGTGAAAGTGAGTGACTACGCTGTAGGATATATGTGGGGAACGACAGGTATCTTGTACAATCCTAAGTATGTAAACGAGCAAGAAGTACAATCATGGGAATGTATTCTAAACCCAAAATTTGAGAACCACATCTTCATGAAAGATGCCTTTCGCGATATTTATTCCGTCATGGTACTCTATGCATACCGCGATGCTATTGCCAAAGGCGAGGTGAATAAAGATGACTTGGTAGCTAATCTTACCCCAGAGCGCATCCAACGCGTAGAAGAAATACTACTTCAAGCCAAAAACAACATTGCCGGATGGGAAGTGGATTTTGGAAAAGAAGAAATGACCAAAGGCAAAGCCTGGATGAACGTATCTTGGTCTGGTGATGCACAATGGGCAATAGACGAAGCAAAAAACGTAGGATTGGATTTGAAATACATCGTTCCTCAAGAAGGTTCCAACGTGTGGTTTGACGGTTGGTGCATCCCTAAATATGCAAAGAATACCAAAGCAGCAAGTTATTTTATCAACTACATGTGTATGTCACAAAATGCCATCAAAAACATGGAGGAGATAGGATATGTAAGCGTCATTGCTACACCTGAGATTATGGAATGGGCTAACGATGCTGATGCTAATGAACAAACCGTTGACTTGACATACTTCTTTGGCGAAGATGCTGATTCGATCCATGCCAACCCTGTTTTCTATCCCGACGCAAGTGTGATAGCACGTTGTGCCTTGATGCACGACTGCGCAGACAAAACAGAAGATATGTTGTCCATGTGGAACAGAGTGAAGGGGGACAACTTAACTTCAAGCAAGATTTGGATAATACTGGGAGTATTGGGTGTGATTGCTATTATGGTGATTACCCATGCCTTGAATGTTCGTCGTCAAAATGCTTTACGAAACAAAAAAAGAAAATCACATAGAAGATGAAAAAACGTATTGGTCTGATATCCCTATTGTTATGTTTGTTTAGTTTCGTTCATGCCTCCGACATGGAACAACGTTTCATGGAAGTGAAAGAACTATATGAACAACGTGACAAAAATGCGCTCAAATCCTTGAGAGAGTACATACAAACCTATCCTTATACCACCTACCGAAGCGAGGTGTATATGATGACAGGTGTACTGCAAGTTGAGAAACAGCGATACAAAAATGCCCTCAAAGCATTTGATGAAGTAAAATGGAAACAACTGGAACGTGGTCAACAACCTACGTATCTATTTTATCGCGGTTATGCCTTCGCTGAGGTAGCCAAGTTTCCAGAAGCTGCTTCGTGTTTCAAAACCTTGAAAAATAGCACCAACCCTTATACACTGCAGGCCAAGTATTACTATGCATACTGTTGGTACTTGATGAAAGATTACCAGAAAGCTCTTCCTGAGTTTTTGGCTATTGAACACACGAGCCAATACAAGGATATTGTACCTTACTATATTATCCAAATATACTACCTACAAGGAAAGTATGACGAAGTATATGAGCGTGCTGAATACTTGCTAACGCAAAACCCACAAAACGAGTACAATGCAGAGATTAACCGCATCATGGGTGAGATTTATTATCGTAAGCAAGACTATGCCAATGCAGCTACACACCTATTACAATATGAAAAAGCTTTTAGTGCACAAAAACTACCATTAGTACGCGAGGACTTGTACTTACTAGCCATGTCGGAACTTCAAATCAATAAGTGGCAAGAGGCTATTGAACACTTCAAGCAAGTGAAACAACAAAAAGACACCATCTCGGAGAGTACATGCCTCAATATGGGACATGCTTATATCAAAATGAAGGATGTAGAAAAAGCTAAATTGGCTTATTCAGCAGCCATGAGTTATAAGTTAACCCCATCTATCCATGAGTTGGCGATGTTCAACTACGCACTAACTACTTACCAAAGTAACAGCGCTTTGGGAGAGAGTGTGCATGCTTTTCACGATTTTCTAAAAGCGTATCCCAACACCCCCTATGCAGAACAAGTATATGAGATATTGGCAGATGTGTACATGGATAGCAAAAACTACAAAGCGGCATTGGAGTCGGTATTGTCCATCAACAAGCCTAATGAGAAATTAGAGAACACCAAACAATATCTTCGCTACCAAATAGGTGTAGATGCCTTTGTTCAAGGCAATATGAGACAAACCAATAAATGGATGACCGAGGTAATAGAAAATGCCCCTAAATCGTCAACGTACAAGACGGAGGCTCTTTACTACAGAGCAGAAGCGGCTTATCGTCTCCACAACTTCCAAAAATGTTATGACGATTTACAACTTTTCCTTGCTCAACCAGAAGCCAAAGTGTCTCCTAACAAAGCCATGGTGGACTATTTGTTAGGATATGCCTTGTTTAGTATGAAACGATATGGTGAAGCTGAAACGGTGTTCAAACGTTATATCACCCATGCCGATCCTTCCCACAACACCTATGCAGACGCTTTGAATCGCTTGGGCGACTGTTGTTTTAACCGTCGTTCGTTCAAAGAAGCCGAAGAGATTTATCACCAAGTGGAAGAGTTGAACCGAACTGGAGCTGATTATGCTATTTTCCAACGAGGATATGCATTGGGATTGTTGCGTCATTACCAAAAGAAAGCAGAGGTAATGGAACAGTTGGTAAACAAGTATCCTAAATCAGACTATGCAGATGATGCCTTGTATGAGACAGCACGAGCATGTCTGGAAGAGAATAATAACCAAGCAGCAACCTTGGCCTACATCAAACTGATAGAAAACTATCCTAATAGTACCCATGCGCGCAAAGCTTCGTTGGAGTTGGGCATGAACTATCGCAATGCACAAGACTACGAAAATGCTATCAAAACATTCAAACAAACAATCCTAAACTATGCAGGAAGCACCGAAGCATATTCAGCATTAGAAGGATTGGAACAAATCTATGTGGAAACAAATAGGGTAAGTGAGTACTTGGCTTATACTAAAGAATTGGGAAAAATAAACATGGCTATCTCCAACCAAGACGACTCGCTGACTTATACAGCAGCCGAATTGCAATATATGTTAGGAAACTATCCCGAAGCCATTGCGGGTTTGACCACCTACCTATCCCAATATTGCAGTGGAGGTCGTTACTGCACCATGGCAACGTACTATGCAGCGGATAGTCACTACCGCTTAGGTCAAAAAGACGAGGCATTGAACTTGTTTGCACAGCTCCTGTCAACGACCACCAATCCATACATGGAAGAGGCTGCAACACGAGCTGCGGAAATAGCGTACGACAAAAAAGATTTTGAACCTGCCCGTTCCTATTTCAAATTGATGCGTCAGTATGCAAGCAAACAAAAGAGCATTATAGAAGCGGACTTAGGAATCTTGCGTTCCAGCTATTTCTTGTCGGATCATACGACAACCATAGATGTGGCAACCCAGTTGTTGTCCAACGACGCAATATCACAAGAAGTGAGAGACGAAGCCCTATACAACCGCGCAAAATCGTTGTTGGCAGAACAGAAATATGGATTGGCTTCAGTCGATTTCACTCCACTATCCAAAGATGTACGCATCGTTACAGGAGCCGAAGCTAAATATTGGGTAGCATACTGCTATTACCAATTGGGAGCATTGGAGAATGCGGAAGAAGAGATTATGAGTTTTGCTGGAATGAAAACGCAACACCAATATTGGTTAGCCAAAGCATTTATTTTGCTCTCGGATATCCATGTACAAAAGGGTGATTTGTTCCAAGCTAAACAGTATCTACTATCTCTCCAAAACAACTATAGAAACGCCGTAGATGATATCCATAGTATCATTGCGCAACACTTGGAAGAGATCGATAAAATGATGACTGCATCAGAGGAAAATCAATCCGTAGAGAATGATTCCATCAATGAATCACAAGAAACATTTGTAGAAAAGGAGGTAACGTATGAATAAGAAAATGATAACTATATCCCGTCTTATGAGACCTATAGGTTTGCTCGTATTCATGGGTTGTGTATGCGCATCTTGGGGACAAGAAGTGGATAGCACTGACACGTACCTTGACAGACAAGTGACGGTAGAGCGAGCTTATCAACCCATCATTCAAGATGCTGGAAAAATCAGTTTGACCCCTCAACGTGTGGAGGTCAAGATAGAGCGAAACGAATTGGTGTACCCACTCACTTCGACCCCTTTGTATGTGAATGAGAACTTTAACCGATTGCCTGCTATAACCACCAAGTTCAATCCTCCTACTCCAACGCAAGGGTACTTGCAAGGGGCCATAGGCCATGCAAACAGTGACTTCAAGTTCGGCTATCGAATGAAGGAAAACAAATCCATCACTTTAGACGTATATGCTGCCCATGAAGGACAATGGGGAAGAAAAGCATTGGCCAATAGTAGTTTAGGCATGAACTTCACTAAAAAAACATCTGCATTGGATATCTACTTTAACGTAGGGGGAAAGAACGTCTTTTTTACTCGATACGGAAGATATTATGATGGAGCCAACGGTTTGACTGTGGACAAGGTGAGTCAAATGCATCCAAGTGATAAACAACTCATTTGGGATGCAAGCGCAAATATTGGCATCAAATCGGGAAGCGGAAGTGACTTTAAGTATATGATACAAACGGGTTACGAAGCATACATCATCCCACAAACAGTTACCGAACATGCCATCAAAACACGAGGAATGTTCGAATGGAGCAGCAATGACCATGCCGTTGGCGCACAAGTATCCGTTCAGAATTCCATGTATAGTGCAGATACCCTACACATCACGGATTCATCACTGTTTCATAGCAGACATGCCTTTAGAATTGAGCCTTACTACGAGTTTAGTCACAAGAAAGTATCCTTGCATGTGGGAGTAAATCTTGACTTTAACATTGGACGTGGTCAGTTGTTATCAAACATAGAGAACCTGGCCTTTGCTCCATCACCTAACGTGCACTTTGAATATCGCATCGTACCAGAATGGTTTGCACTCTATATGAAAGCTGAAGGACGATTGAGTTCGGGTATGTTGCAAGGTTTTATGGATAAGAATCCCTACCGTTCCATATCAAGAGGTGCTTTGACTAGTCATACAAGCCAATACAACCCCATCGATGCTACCTTGGGCTTTATCATCAAACCTGCAGATTGCTTGTTCATTAACCTATATGGCGGCTATACTTGGATAAATGATGATGCTATATTCTTGGCTCCTTCTGTAGCAGAATTGCAAAAAGATCCTTATACATATATTGACTATAGATATTCTGACTGGCAACGTTGGCAAGTAGGTTTGGAATGTACGTACCACTACCAAGACATCATTCATATCGCTTTGAACGGACACTACTATCATTGGATAAATACCGGTATTGAAGGAAAAGGATTGGATATTCCATTGGACACTTATGACCGTCCAGCATGGGATGCATCGCTTAATGTCCGTGCTAACATCAATTCCAAATGGGCAATATATACCAACAACCAGTTTATCGGCGGTAGCAAAGTACTCACTTATACCACCGACAACAATGGTAACATCACGTTTGATACTACCAAAAAGAAAGCATTCATAGACCTTTCATTGGGAGTTGAGTATGCCTTTAATAAATGGTTGGGATTCTATTTTGAATTAAACAACTATATCAATCGAAAGAACGATATTTACTATGGTTATCAAACCCAAGGTATCAATGGAGTGATTGGTGTAGAGTGGAAATTTTAACAAACTGAAAAGGACAAACGATGCGCTCGGTCACGAGGTTATAAGACCGCATCGCATTATCATTGAGAGCCCCGATAATTTGTCGGGGTTTCTTATTGCAAGTTCTTATCATAAAAGTCCAATACAAAAAGGACTGAACCTTTGATAGATTCAGTCCTTAATATGATGTTCACCTAAAAGTAAAGACTACAAGTAGGTTTTTAATACTCTACTTTTTTGACTTGTTTTGAGTTTGTATATTGCTCTTTCTTTGATTTGGCGCACACGCTCACGCGTTAGGTGTAAGTCTAATCCAATTTCTTCCAACGTCTTCTCTTGTACACCTATACCAAAGAACTTACGAATGATATCCGCTTCACGGGTTGTCAATGTACCTAGTGCTCTATCTATTTCCTTGGACAAAGACTCGTTGATCAATCCTCTATCTGCATTGGGTGAGTCTTCATTGACCATGACGTCTATCAAACAGTTGTCTTCACCTTCAACAAAAGGAGCATCCACGGATACGTGACGACCAGACATCTTGAGTGTATCAGCAATCTTATCTACTGGTATATCCAATTCCTCTGCCAACTCCTCTGCTGATGGTTTTCTCTCATGCTCTTGCTCAAAACGTTGAAAAGCCTTATTAATCTTGTTCAATGAACCAACTTGATTCAATGGCAAGCGAACAATACGTGATTGCTCGGCCAAGGCTTGAAGGATAGATTGTCTAATCCACCATACAGCGTATGAAATGAACTTAAATCCTCGAGTCTCGTCAAACTTCTCAGCGGCTTTGATAAGGCCTAAGTTACCTTCATTGATAAGGTCTGGCAAACTTAATCCTTGATTTTGATATTGCTTAGCTACTGAAACGACGAAACGTAAATTAGCACGAGTTAATTTTTCAAGAGCTTTACGATCTCCATTACGAATACGACCTGCCAATTCTACTTCATCCTCTACGGTAATCAAATCTTCTCGACCAATCTCCTGAAGATACTTATCCAAAGAAGCTGATTCGCGATTGGTAATGGATTTCGTTATTTTAAGTTGACGCATAAAAAAAGATTTTACATAAAACAACCGCCGGTTCACCGGTTAATATGAAATCGTACTCGGAGAACTGGCAATCTAAATAAAACTACGTGATCCGGCCGGGATTCGAACCCGGGACCCACAGCTTAGAAGGCTGTTGCTCTATCCAGCTGAGCTACCAGACCTAACCATTTGGCCTGCAAAAGAAGAACTTTAGACACACCAAATTGAGCCGTTAGGCTTTTGTGCTTGCAAAGGTATTACTTTTTTTTCGTTTCTGCAAATTTTGCAAGCATTTTTGTTGACTTGCGTGGTACATTTGCTGTTATAAAAGGGTTTCTATTACCTTTTGCACGTCATTTTTTCTAGCAGCTCCAACGATACGTTCTACTAACTCGCCATTCTTGAAGAAAAGCAATGTAGGAATGCTCATGATACCATACTCCTCGCAAGTTTCAGGATTCTCATCTACATTTAATTTTCCCACAGGCACGCGACCTTCGTACTCAGCTGCCAACTCTTCTACTACGGGTAACATCATCTTACAAGGACCACACCAAGGTGCCCAAAAATCTACTACTAAGATTGAATTTTCAGCTAATAATGTTTTGATATTAGCATCTAATACTTCTAAAACCATAAATTGTTTGTTTTAATTGTTATATATTAATATTTTCTTATTCTCAGGATGTTGCAACATGTTATTGATGATTTGATCCTCAAGTTCTTGCTGAACAACTTTTTTTACCAATCGAGCTCCTAAGGAAGGACTATTCAATTTGTCCACAAGTTCCTTGCGAATATTTGGATTTAATTCCAGTGCATACCCTCGTTGAGCTAATCGGTTAGCAATCTTGTCAACCTCCATATCCAAAATGCGTGTTATCGACTCAATAGACAACTTGTTGAATGTAATGATATCTCCCAATCGACCGACAAACTCAGATGGAAAATGGTTTTGCAGTGCTTTTTTCAGCACTTTTTCCTCCATTTGGTGGGTCATATTGGCAGGTTCAAATCCTATATTGGTTCTACTATCCAGCAATTGTTTGGTTCCAACATTGGACGTTAGGATGATGATGGTATTTCTGAAATCCACTTTTTGTCCCGATCGATCGGTCAGATGTCCTTCGTCCAGTACTTGTAGTAGCAAATTAAAAATATCTGCATGTGCCTTCTCTATCTCATCGAACAATATGATAGAATAAGGTCGTCTTCTCACAGCTTCAGTCAACTTGCCTCCTTGTTCATGGGCTATATATCCAGGAGGAGCTCCAACCAACAAGGACACAGCATGCTTCTCTGAATACTCGGACATATCCAATCGAATGATTGCCTCATGGGTACCAAACAGTTCTTGCGCCAAACACTGTGCCAAATACGTTTTTCCCACTCCTGTTGCTCCCAAGAAAAAGAAAGACGCAATCGGTTTGGTCATATCACGTAAACCCAGTCGTGATGCACGAATGGAGCGTACTACACGATCGATGGCTGCATCTTGTCCCACAACATATTGTTTGAGTCGTACATCCAAGTCGCGCAACGTATCGTTTTGTGCGATGGAGTTCTTGATTGGAATGTTGGACATTCTACTTACAATCTCGCGCACATCCTCCTCTGTCACCAAATGAGGTAATTGAGCATGGTGTGGTTGTAGCGCCTTGTATGCTCCTACCTCATCCATCGCGTCTATTGCTTTGTCAGGTTGTACACGCTCGTATACATACCTATCCGTATATTCAACGCAAGCCTTGAGTGCATCCTCGGTATAGACAACATGATGATGGTTCTCATAGAAGGGTTTGAGATTGGACAGGATATTCAGTGTCTCATCATAGTTGTTGGATGAAACCAAGATTTTTTGAAATCGTCTTTCTAATGCTCCATCCTTCTCAATGGACTGTTTATACTCGTTGATGGTCGTTGCACCGATGCACTGTATCTCTCCCCTCGCTAAAGCGGGTTTGAGTATGTTGGCAGCATCCAATGAACCAGGAGCACTTCCTGCACCGATCATAGTATGTATCTCATCTAAGAAGATGATAATATCGGGATGTTTTTTCAGTTCGTTGATTACATCCTTGAGTCGCTTCTCAAACTGTCCTCGATACGTAGCTCCTGCCAATAATGCTGCCAAATCAAGCGCCACAATCTTCTTGTTACGCATAGAGGGTATCAGCCCTTGTTGAATCTGGTGTGCAAGTCCTTCAACGATAGCAGACTTACCTACTCCAGGTTCGCCAATCAAAATAGGGTTATTCTTTTTGCGTCGCGATAGAATTTGTATGATACGCTCTATCTCTTTCTCACGTCCTATCACAGGATCTAAGCCCCCTTCTACCGCTTTTTGATTTAGATCGGTTCCATACTTTTTGAGCATTGGCGTATCGTTGGACGATGATTGTGGGGCTTGTTCATGTTTGGATGTCATTTGCTCGATGAAATCGTCATCTATTCCCGCTATTTGGAAATCCTCCCACTCATTCTCTATGTCGTATGAATCGTCCGCGGGATGGGGATACAAAGCCTCAAGGGTCTCATAAGTAGTATTGTATTCTTGCTTAAGTAAGATAGCCACAAAATTGATACGTTCGCGCAAGATGGACAACAAGAGATGTAATGTGCCTATTTGTGCTTGCTGATACGTGTTTGCTTCTACCTCTGCCAATCGCAAGAGTCGTTCAGTGGCTCTGGAAAAGGGTATTTGATGTGTAGATGGTGCTTCTCTGAAGAGGTGTTGGTCCAATGCTACTTTGAGAGCAGATAAATCAATATGGAGGCGTAATAACGCATTGTAAGCCTCTCCCTTCTCCATGCGCAAGATAGCTAACAATAGATGTTCGGGAGTAACTTGATCGTTACCCAAACGTTGCGCTTCCTGCGTCGCTATAGATAGTAATTTGTTTAAGTTTTCTGAATGTTTCATGTGGTTAGGTTTTGTAGATTATTTGTAGAAATGGAATGCCAAACCTGCACGGAAAACATCAGGATTGAGCGGATAGTTAGGCATGGTAAAGTATTGATAATTCATAAAGGATGCATTGAGGTGTTGGTACTGCGCAAAGAAACGCAAGTGCAATAACTTGACGTAAAAATTGGCGTAAGCACTCATAACGGGATAGTTGCCAACCTTCACCTTGTCCTGTACACAGAATTGTCCAGTAGCAGGATTGAGAAGGGGGGCATAGTAAGCTGTATTGTACTGCACGTCAACTCCGATTTGCACGTCCAATGCCTTGAACCATGTCCCATGGTAATAAAGGTTGCTATACAAAGCCAAAGCGGGCAGTGGGATGTTAGGCGAAGAGACGTATTGATAGACAATGCTATTGTCCATATTTACCCATGGAGTTGTAAGGTTGAGTTGCACATTCGCTGCTATGATGCTAATGTTCTCTTCCGATTGCATAGGTTTGCCCTGAGAACCAAAATAAATATGATTGGTTATGTTCTCATAATCCACTCCTACCTGCATATTAACCCACTTGGTTGGATAGGTAAGACGACCTGCAACATGAAAAACATAAGGTTTCTTAAAGTCGTTGTACCAACGATAGTGATTGCTATAGTAGTTGAGATGATAGAAATCTGGGGTAACATTGCGCAAATCAGCCTCAGCGGAAATCGTCATACTATCCTTGCCTAATCTAAATCCTGCATCCACATGACCATGTACATTGAACTGACCTAATTTTCTGCCCAGCAAACACACTTCGCCTCCAAATCCATAAAAGACATACTTACCTCTATTCTTGTAGAGTTCACCTCCAACGAACGTATTGTTGGACCAAAGATACTGATACAACGTATCAGGGACGTGGTGCATCGTTTGACTCAGGACCATTCCTAAAGGATTGTTGAATGGTTCAAGAGGAACGATAGCCTCTGGTTGTCCAACGCCTAATAAGTGCCGTTGCGCTTCGTTGGTCGCATAGACTGTAGCTCCAAACTTAAGTTTGGTATTGAACTCTTCTTCAAATGTTACAGAGAGGGTATTGCGAATCGTAAGTGCTGAAGCAGAGTCGTTAGTAAGTTTTGGATTGCGGTAAGTCACATCATAAAAGCGCTGTGCAGCATTCTTTTCGATATAGCGTCTATTTGCGTCGTTCACTTCAAACACGTGTTTGAAGGTTGTCACGGGTACATAATTGATTTTGATAGAGTCTTTTTCTTGCCATTGACCCTCCTCATCCCGCTCGCGGTAGTGAACTTTCTCCTTACGCTCTACACATATACTATAGTAATGGTTGACATAACCCGACAAGTATCTATACCCAGACATGGCCTCCAAACTGGTTGGGATATCTTCGGTATTCAAATCTCCGTTTTTGATATCCTCCATATTGCGAATACCTCCATTTTCAAAATTGGATAAGGTATTAAAAGTAAAAGCAGCATGAAGTGAATAATGATTTCCGTTATACGAACCAAAAACGGATCCATTGAACACCTTACCAGCTTGATTTTGGTAATGACCAACGGCATTCAAGTAATTGAGTGATAACCCTAAATTAGTCTTCTCATTTAGGTTTCCAGTGAACATAAAGGCCAAATCATTGTCTTCATGATATGTTTTGAAACCTTTTTTGTAGGAGACATAGGAATAAGGAGTCATCGTGTTGAAAAAACGTACATCTTGAGGTGTAATGGTATAAGGGTCGTATTGTCTTCCTAAAACAAAGTCCACCTTATTTGTCCTATCAAAATAGATAGCTGACATCACTGGAGAGACTAAGTTACCACTATATACATTGCATATAGAATAGTCGTACAGGATGTTGCGCATAGGAAAATTGAGATACGACGTATCGGCGGCAGACACAGAGTCTGCCATACCGATAGGATCTTGTAATCTCCAGGCGCGCACATGAGTGACCTCTTTGGCAGAAGCACTCCAATGTACGAACAAAACAAAACACATTACAAGGCCTAATACCTTCTGGGGGATGTACCTTAAATTTCTCACTTACCTTTCTTCTTGAGTTGTTTTATCTTTTCATTCAACAAATTGATTTCTTTCTCTTGATTGTGAATGGTTTTTAACAATGAGTTCAACTCTTCATTCTCAATCGTTGTAGGATATTGTTCCTCTACTCGTTGCAAGAAATCGGATAGGATATTCATATAATTGATGAACGCATCGTAAGCAGAATCAAAATTGGAGTATCCTCGATCTATATGATTCATGTAATGGAAAGAGTTCACATCCTGTAGTTGTAACCAATCGGTTTTCAACATCTTATCTTCACAAAGATGTACGCGTTCAGCTACCGCATATAGTTTTTGTAATGCTTCTTGCTGCAAGTCATTGCCACAGAAAACACTAATATCCTTGCTCTCACCTGTCCATGTCAAAGGATAAGGTGCTACGATAACATCCTTAGCGGTGAAATGTTTCGCCACTTCTGATGGGGTCATAAAACTCATCTCACGCTCCAAAGCATAATAAGGTAATGCTTTTAAGAAATCAAAGATGCCCGTATGAGCAGGTTGGATAATACCAAAAGTCTCTGCTCCCATCCATATATTTATCAAATCTTCACCTTCAGGCAATGCTACCAATTGATTAGCAAACTTCTCTGCATCCATTGGATAGTTTGGGTGATTGTAGTTGGAAAAATGGAAACTGAGCTCATCCGAGATTTGCATGTTTCGTAGCAAAAGTGATTGCTTGGGTGATACACATGAATGGTAGAGATAGTTAGGTGATTTCCATGACAAAAGATGTTTAGCACCTTCGATCATCAACGTTTTATAACCTAATTTTTGTGCCAACGCTGCTATATCGTCTGAATACAAAAGTTCTGCATTACACAAGGTGTTGGATTTAACTCCAAACACGTCTTGCAGTTTAGCTGCATGCATGTTCATTTGTTCTTCAAATTCAGTCTCACTATATTGTGCGCTCAAAGAGTGTGCATAAGGTGTAGCAACAAACTCAACACATTTAGAGTCTGCTAATTCTTTGAGCACATCAATCATCTCAGGATAATACATTTCGAAGAGTTCTAATGTAGTACCAGAAATAGCCAATGCACAATGGAACTTACCTTTGGATAGGCGTATCATCTCCAACAGCGTTTTAGCCAATGGTAAATATGAAGTAGTTACCAACCAATTGAGGTGTTCCTCCGTTTGCATATCATCGTAATAGTAGTGGTCTTGTCCTATCTCAAAGAAACGATAACGTTTGAGACGATAAGGAGCATGCATTTGAAAGCAAAAACAAAGTTTTTTCATTGTATTATGTTGTTATATGATTATACTTAATAGTTGTTAATTATGTTTTATCTGTAACTGAGCACTTTGTCGTACACAGCACGCACTTTGAGTCCAGCATCATACCACCTAATGGCATTCACTTCATCACGTCCTAAATTTCTCAACGAGTTGTACATGGCTGGATATTTAACAATAGCATAAATAGCATCCGCCATAGCATCAATATCCCAATAGTCAGTCTTGATGGCATGGGTAAGAATCTCTGCGCATCCAGATTGGTAGGAGATGATAGAGGGACATCCCACTTGCATGGCTTCTAACGGAGATATACCAAATGGTTCACTAACAGAAGGCATGATGTAAACATCCGAATCGGCTAACACTTCTTGTACTTGTTTGCCACGCATAAAGCCAGGAAAATGGAAGCGATCCGCAATACCTCTTTGAGCTACCAAATCAATCATTTTGTTCATCATATCGCCACTACCCGCCATTACAAAACGTACACCATCAGTCTTTTCTAATACGCGTGCTGCAGCTTCCACGAAGTACTCTGGTCCTTTCTGCATGGTAATACGCCCTAAGAAAGTTACCAATTTGTCTTTTCTTGGATGTTTAACAAACTCATCTGGATTATCCAATGGCTCTACTGCATTGTGCACAGTAGTTACCTTGTTCGGATCTTGTCCATACTTATCAATAACTGTTTGTCTAGTCAAGTTGCTGACGCAAATAATATGATCAGCTTCATCCATTCCGCGTTTTTCTATTTCATATACCACAGGGTTGACGTTTCCTCGACTACGGTCGAAATCCGTTGCATGTACGTGGATAACTAATGGTTTGCCCGAAATTTGCTTGGCAAAAACACCTGCAGGATAAGTTAACCAGTCGTGGGAGTGGATAATATCAAACTCCAAAGAGTGTGCCAAAACACCCGCAACTGCCTCATAATTACCAATCTCCTCGATAAGATTGTCAGGGTAACGACCTGAGAAATTGACACATCCTAACGCATCGGTACCAATGCGATGGTAGTCGTAGTGGATGTTGTTTCTAAACAAATAATAATCGTCTACAGGTAGTCTTCCTTGCATTTGTTGTTGAACATATTCATGCGCATTTTCTTTCCATACAACAGGAACGGCATTGGCTCCTATGATGCGCAAAAAGGATTGATCCTCATCACCCCAAGGACGTGGAATAACAAATGTGAGTTCCATATCTTCTTGTTGGGCCATACCTCGTGTAAGTCCAAAACTCGCCGTACCCAGACCACCAAGGATATGAGGGGGAAATTCCCAACCGAACATTAAAGCTTTCATGGTATTATATATTTTGTTGTGTTTCAAAGTTTTTCATTGTATCCATTACCGAAATGACTGCAGCCACAGAAGGAGCGTAAGACATTCCGCCATGTCCTCTGTAAGGTGGATTGCCATCATACAACTCATTCAATGTACCTATACACAATTCAGACATCTCTGCCTCGTAACCTACCAACAAACGCTGCATAAAACTCAAACCACTTTTGCTATACACCGACATATAAGCTCTGGCATACGCAGCAATAGTCCAAGGCCAAATAGGACCATTATGGTAATTGCGGTCACGTTCCAACTGTCCACCTATATATTCTGGTCGATATCCACCACTCTTAGGTGATAAGGTACGCAACCCACGAGGAGTAAGCAACTCTTTGGTACAAATATCCACCACAGCTTTGCGTTGCTTCTTATCAAGAGGAGAATAAGGAAGAGCTACCGCCCAGATTTGATTGGGTCTCACTTCTTTATCATGGTAATCTTCGGTCACAAAGTCGTCCAAATAGATACCATTCCAGAAGATTTGCACATAAGAGTCACGCATTAAACAACTTTGGTACTCCATCAAGTCTGCAGCTTGCTCTTTGCCCAAAATACGCAAGAGTTCAGCTGTGAAACACATCGCATTGTACCATAGTGCATTGATCTCCACCACATAACCTGTACGGGGTGTAATAGGACGATTGTTCTCTACCGCATTCATCCATGTAGCAGGTCTATCCTTACCATCGACCCATAGCAATCCATTGGAGTGAATAAATGCCCTTGGGTGTCTTTGTTTTCTATAAAAATCAATAATTTCAACACAGAGAGTACCATATTTTTTGGCAGCATCTTCTATGGTGTATTTATGTGCATATTTTTGGAAAGCACGTATCAGCCACAACAAAGCATCCGGCTCATCCATTCCTCGTAAACGAAGGGAGTCATTTTGAAGACTTTCTACCCCCATGCAACGATTCATTTGTTGATCCATAAAAGTACGCACTTCGCCTATAGCAGTCTTGTCGATGATTGCATCCCAATATTCCGGACGATCGATATCTAAGGTACAAGATGGAGTCGCAAAAAATTCCTCACGCGCAGAAGCATGGTACCATGGATAACCAGCCAATAAATAGCAACGGTCTCCCTCTCGTTTGTAGAATTGTGCAGCAGAGTTTTTCAAACAAGAAAACATATCGTCTCGAGAGATACGTCTATTCATCTCCTTGGTCCATATAGGCTTGAGTGTTTTAGGATTGATCTCGGTGATACCTGCTGAGAAGATGATTGATTCACCTTTCTTCATAGGAACCTCGAAATAACCTGGCACCAACAAGTCCTCTTTGAACTCAAAACCGCGTTCTTCTTCTTTTTGGTACTCTATATTCTTGTACCAAGAGGGTTCGTGATGATATTCAGCATTCTTGGAGAACTGCATAAACAAATGTGGAAACTCTGGATACATTTGGTTGGCACGACCATTTGCCACCTCCATCATGTCGGTATTTGCACGACTATTCTCGTGAGTGAGTTCATTGACACTACGGAAAGCCAAGAAGGGACGCAAGCGTAGTGTCGTAGGCGAGCCCGATTCAACCAGTGTGTACTTAATCAATACTCGAGGTTCAAAACTAACCAGCATACGTTCTTTGGTAAGCACGACTCCTCCCACACGATAGGTAGTTTTGGAAATCACAATACAGTCAAACTCACGGATATACTTGTGCCCATTGGGATAGTACGTATTGTAGCCATACTTATGAAGACCTAAATTAAATTCGGCTCCATGCTGAATGACTGTTTCATCCAATGATGACAACAGCACATAGTTATCATCGCTCAATTCTGGTAAGGGCAAAACTAACTGCCCGTGATACTTGCGCGTATTGCAATCAACCAATGTGGTGGAATTGTAAGCTCCAGCACGATTGGTACGAATCATTTCTTTGCTCAAGCTTCTTTCTAGATTGACCAATAACGTTTTGTCAAAGTTCAAATAGCTCATGGTATATTTGTTTTAGGGTTATAGACTAGTTATACTTGCCATTGAATTGCACATCAGCATCCATGGTGATTTGTCTTATCTGTTGTTCTTCTGAACGAGGGCAAATCAACAAGACATTGTCTGCTTCTGCTATAATCATATCACTCACACCTCTCACAACAGCCAAATGACCTTCAGGGAGAGCAACCATATTATTCTGTCCATCGTAATACATCGCGTTACCCTTTAATGTGACATTACCCTCTGGAGACTTGCTACTCAAGTCATACAAAGCCCCCCATGTCCCAAGGTCACTCCAACCAAAGTCCGATGGCAATACATACACACATTTAGCCTTTTCCATCACACCATAATCAATGGAAATATTGGGACAAGTTGGAAACATTTCTTGTATGAAAGCATTCTCTTTTTCTGTACCCATGTACTGCTCTCCCTCTAAAAACTTTTCTACCAAGTCTGGCAAATGTTCGCTCAAAGCATGACGTATGGCCCGTAAATTCCATAAGAAAATGCCTGAATTCCACAAAAACTCACCACTATCCATAAACACTTGCGCCAAATCCTTGTTAGGTTTTTCAGTAAATGTTTTAACACGATATATACCATCATTTGTAGATTCTTCTACCGATGCCATTTGTATATAACCATATCCTGTTTCTGGACGAGTAGGTTTCATACCTAAAGTCAATAACGCATCATGAGTTGATGTAAAATTGAGTCCCTTCTTGATGGTCTCCACAAAAGCCATTTCTTGTAAAATCAAATGGTCTGATGGCGTAACGATAATATTAGCATTCAGTCTATCATCATCCCATTCAGCTTCCTCTATCGTCAAACCAGTACGTTGACGGATAATCCCCTTGATGCGTGCTACTGCATAAGCTATGCAAGGAGCAGTATTTCGTCTTGCAGGCTCACAAAGAACCTGATCAGGAGATAAATCGGGAATCTGTTCAAGTATTGTATCCTTGTATAACACATTGGTCACAATCAACATATTCTCAATAGGAACCAGCGAACGAAAACGATCAACAGTCATTTGCAACAAAGAATGTCCTGTATCAAAAAAATCTAAAAACTGTTTCGGTCGGTCATTTCGACTAAAAGGCCAAAAGCGGCTACCTATACCGCCTGCCATAATAACGCAAAAATTTGCACTTGTATCCATGATATTTATATATTTTTTCTTTGTATTATTATATCGTGGCAAAGTTACAATTTTATTTTTTTATATGCAAATAAATCAGCACTTAAACTCATTTGTCTATAGCAATTATGAGATGGTGTTCAATCCAACTATCCAAATCATCGTCATTGCTCAGACCTAAATGTTTTTTTATACGTAACCTTCTACTCCAAATAGTTCGTTTGGTCAAATTCAACAGAATACATATATCCGATATACTCAGTCCTACAGCGTGCAAGGAAATGATGAGCAAATCCATCTGTGTTAAAGACGGATAAGAGTCCTTCAAGACGGTAAGCACATTTCCATATAGTTGATTGAACTCCGTTTGAAAATCTTCCTCATTTTCCAATAGGTTGATTGACAAAAACTGGTTAATCCATTCGGGTAACTGATTGGTGGCATTGTTTTTCATGCGATACCATCTCATTTTCTGTGTTAGTTCTACTTTCTGCAACAAGACACGCCTTAAGCTATCTCGCCTCAACAACAATTCATTATTTAAACTTTTTACTTGATGTTGTGAAGCTTTTCTTCGTGAATTCTCTATTAGAAAACCCACAAGAAGTAACAACACTCCTATGAGCAACACCCCTATCAAAAGATAAGAGCGTTGTTGCGCTATGATGAGCTTCAAATTGCGTTCTTGTTCCAACACCAAATCGTATCGTTTGGATATAGCATAAGCCCGAGTTTTACCGGTCTTTTCTAATTCCTCACGCTCGCGCACGTAAAGGTCATTTAACATAGCATAGGCTTCTTGCTCTTTCCCCAATGACAACAATAACTTACTCTGCAAATACGAATAACGATGTTTACTCCATGAAAACATGAGCGTATCTTGGGCGAAGTGATTGAGATAGATTTGTGCAGAGTCCAAATGCCCATGTGCGATATGCCAATCAACCAAACGATTGGCATATCGAAATTGACGGCACTCATTTACCAAAGCGGAATATAAGGCAATTTTATCGGTTTCATCATAATTTTTGCTATATTCCAGTTGCAACAGACGTAGTTCATAGACGAACGAATTATCATGCAATGCATTGGCATAAGATATTGCCTGATTAAAGTGCTTTTCTCTAATAGAGTCACACATGGACAACCTACCAATATCTCTATGCACGCATGCCAAGAAAAGTGTTAACTCTGTTTGGGATAAATAGTGCAGAGCATTATGATAATAATCCAAAGCCACTTCGTTGAGCATCTCTTCCTCGGACAATGCACCTAATTTGTAATAGATCACCCCAAGCCACTCGTTGGGAACATTGGTTGTCAGCAGTAGAGATTCTGCCTTTTTGAGGTTCTGCATCGCAGTATATGTATATCCTTCCCACTCGTTGATATTACCCAACGCACAATAAACCTGACCAGCAAAAAGGGTGCAGTTCATATCCTCCAACTTAGCAGCAGTAGCTTGTAAGTCATACGATACTTTGTGAGGCTTCAGACGAAAAAGCGAATAGGCACGCATGGCTTCACAATACAGTTCATACTCTTCTTGCTTGTTGCAACTACGTACACTATCTAATATAGAAAGGGTCGTTTGAGGAGCGTACCAAACCTGTTGGGAGATGCGCCCCAATTGCTCGTCTATTGCATTTGGAGTGTAAGCGCAATTTGTCAAGCACAAGAGAAGTCCAAATAGATAAAATTCTAAAATTTTGATATGCTGCATAAGTTTTTAATTTTGATACTAACTATAACTTACTTATTTTATGATGTTTATATTGGTTATAAAAAACACTGATGCATCAGTGTTTTTTTTGTCATTTTTCAATAAATATTGTACCTTTGCAGTCACAAAAGTACAATGTTTTTTTTATATAAGCAACACATGAAAGCAAAAATTTTATTATTTATTTTAGCAATACTCTTTGTTGGTTGTTCAGCAAAAGAACAGTCCGATAATAGTTTTAACACGGTAGTGGTATTGGTCAAAGCACCAACAGAAACGTATGAAGTAAGCAGTACTCAAGTGAGCAATTTTAATGGGAAGTGGATATACAATTACGTTATCAACCCCGCTATAATAAAAAACAGCGACACTCCTCCTATTCGCCCTTATTTACCTCCTTTTATAAAAGATTATACTAACGATTAACTCTCTGCATATATGAAAACGTTCTATTATATACCTTTAATCTTATTATCCGTTATCGTTTTTTCTTGTGAGAACAAAGAGAAGCCAATGGAAGATTTGCTACATGGAGTATGGAATGCTGATAAGGCATTATACAACCTTGCGGACAGTTTGAATAAAAAAACTTCTACTTATACTCAAGAGTTTGAGAGAGGAGAAAACGTTTGGGTATTTAACACGCAGGAAGAGCGAATCTATAGCTATCAAGATGGCAAAGTGGGTTCGAATTATACCGAATACTTTACAAACAATTCTGATGAGTATGCCAAACTCATCATTGACTATGGAAAAGATTCTGCCATGTGGATTGTAGAGGAGATCAATGAGAAGACTTTAATCTTGTTCTCATATATTGCTATTCAAGATTCAACGCGCAAACAGTGCAACAGCACTTTACGTTGTCAATTGTTTTTTACCAAACTAAATAACCAATAAACTATCTATGTTATGAAAAAGACATTTATTTTTCTACTTACTGTTTTATTGTGCAGTTCTTGTAGTATGAAAAACGATACCTTCGATGAAGGGGGATATACCAATGGTGCATTCATTGAAACTTCTATTCCAAGTACTGGTGATCGTTTTGAGGAGTTTAGCGACAATCCGTTCATAGAAACCACAACGAATCCCATCTCTACCTTTTCAATAGATGCAGATGGTGCAAGTTATGCCTACGCACGCATGTGTATAAAAAGTGGTGGCTTACCTAATCCCAACGCAGTTAGAATAGAAGAGTTTATTAACTATTTCCATTTCAATTACCCAGCACCACAAGAAGGCGATGCTTTGGCCATCAATGCCGAAGTAGGAAATTGCCCTTGGAATGATGAACATAAACTTATTCGCTTGGGAATAAAAGGTAAAAACATTGCAAAAGAGGCTTTACCCAATGCTAATTATGTTTTCTTGATTGATGTTTCTGGCTCTATGGACACAAAAAATAAATTGGGTCTAATCAAGGAAGGAATGATTATGTTGGTGGGTGAATTGAACCCAAATGACAGGATATCTATCATCACCTATTCTGGCACAGTAGAACGAATACTTGAATCAACCAAGGTAGAACAATCAGACCAAATCGTTTCAGCCATTAGGCGATTGGAGGCAAGTGGTAGCACTGCTGGTGGAGCTGCTTTAAAAATGGCATACGAAGAGGCTCTTGAGCACTATATAGAGGATGGTAACAATCGCATCATTTTGGGAACAGATGGTGATTTCAATGTTGGCGTTTCGTCCACCGACGAATTGTTGGAGATAGTCAGCGAACAAGCGGATAAAGGCATTTATCTAACCGCATGCGGTGTAGGAACAGGCAATTGGAATGACCAAATGATGGAAAAAATATCCAATAGAGGAAATGGTACATACTACTATATCGATTCTGCTGATGAATTGGTAAAAATCTTTGTACACGATCGTTCATATCTCCAAGCGGTAGCCAATGATACTAAATGTCAAATACGTTTTGACTCAACCATGGTGAAAAAATATCGTTTGATTGGATATGAAAATAGAGTGATGAGTAATGAAGACTTTGAAGATGATAAGAAAGATGCTGGAGAAATTGGCGCTGGACAATCCATCACAGCGCTCTACGAGATTGAGCCTACTGAGCAATGGCAAACCGATGCTACATGCGCCACATTTGAATGTCGATATAAGACGAAGCTTAACACCAATAGTTGCAACCTATCACTTCCCATCAACCAATGGGTAGGTCAACAATCTGAAGATTTGAATTTTTGTGCAGGAGTAGCATCTTATGGTATGTTATTAAGAGGATCAGAATATATGGGAACGAGTTCATGTGAAATGGCAATCAATCTAATTCAGAATGCATCCACTTATGACCCCTATGGTTACAGAGCTGAGTTGGTAGAATTAATACAAACGGCAGAAGAACTATTAAAAAAGGAGTAGCAAACTGATTTCATGCATTAGAAACCTATCGCATAAAGATGACATATAAGTAATGGGGTTTAATGCATAGGCTGACTAAATAGGTCAGCCTTTTTTTCTGCAACTATATTCTCAAATAAAAAGAAATACGCATCAACATCCATATAAGATGGCAAAGATGATGGATATATGTACTTCTATCTAAGAAGCAGTATCAAAAGAAAGAAAAGAGCAATAATTAGGGAAGAAAAACAGATGACCATTGTTAAAAAAAAGAAGCTTTACGTATTCCAATTTCATAGATAGTGTATATAACAACGATACAACAACGGGCTAATGCTATATAGTATTAGCCATATTGGTAATAACCCTTGGCTCATATATGGAAATTGGTTTTCTGGCTTGTATTAGAAACTGACGAAAAGTAATGATAAATGTGGCAAAATGTCACAAAAGTATAAAACCAAGTTGTTATCTTTGCGGGTAAGAACAAGAAAACAATGTTCAAAAGATACGGTCATCCTACGGAATCGTCCACGATGCGAACGAGATGCTAATGACATTGTCTCAAAAATGTCTCGAAAATGAGTCGAAAGCATGTCGTGATGTGTTGAGATGTGTTGAGATAATAATACCATTATGATTATAGCTTTATATTTATTAATTCTTCTTAAAATTAATAAAAATCCACATTAGAGGTTGTGCAGTGTGCATAAGTAATAATGTGCTCATTATATCGTTTGGCATTAAGCTGTTAACTACTCATCTTGCCAATTCGCCACTATATTTGCAATTTCACCACACAAAATAAGGTTTAATGGATTCATTCGTACCAAAAAACCAAACATTTGTCTATTTTGGACAAAAAAGGTATTTTTGCAATCACAATACTAATTCGATCATAATAACATACATTTTTAATATAAGAATATGAAACATTATTTCAATTACATTCAAGAGGTTGTTGCAAAAAACTGGGATGCTCCTGCTCTCTCTGATTTTGAAGGCACCATTTCTTACACCTACGGTGAATTAACAACACAGATTTGCAAACTAAAGATTCTATTTGAACAATTAGGAATAGAACACCATGACAAAATCGCTATTTGCGGTAAGAACTCTTCAAATTGGGGAGTATCATTCTTATCCACCATTGCATACAAGGCTGTAGCAGTAAGCATCTTGCCTGATTTCACCGAAGAAAGTATCCAATACCTCATAGAGCATTCTGAAAGTAAAGTATTGTTTGTTTGTCCATGGGTGCTTCATCGTATCGATATCAACAAACTACGTCATTTGGAAGCAATTATCAATATTGAAGATTTCAATCTCTTATACACTAAGAACCACATTGACCAATCCGATTTAAAGGATCAATTCTGCAGATTGTATCCCAATTTTGATGAATCCATTTTGAGCAATCTATCCAGCATTTTCCCAACGGATAATATGGATGAGTTGGCATTGATTAACTATACTTCTGGTTCTACAGGTTCACCTAAAGGTGTGATGGTTACTCATAAGAACCTTGCTTCCAACGTTATTTTTGGACAAGACAATATTCCTAATCATCCTGGATTGACTTTGGTAAGTATGTTGCCACTGGCTCACATGTTCGGTATGATGTTTGAGTTTTTATATCAAATGGCCGGAGGAACACACGTGTATTTCATAACAAAAAACCTAACGCCATCTATTTTGATGAAAGCCTTTGGCGTAGTACATCCTTATATGATATTAACGGTACCATTGGTTGTTGAAAAGATTTTCAAGAAAAAGATTTTCCCAATCATCAACAAGCCTCTTATCAAAATGTTATGGTACACTCCAGGAATCAACCAAGTTATCCGTCGCAAGGTGTACAACCAATTGATGGAATCGTTTGGTGGCAAGTTGAAATTTTTGATTATTGGCGGTGCTGCCTTGAATGAAGAAGTTGAAAGATGCATGAAACAAATTCACTTCCCTTACACATGTGGCTATGGCATGACAGAATGTGCGCCCTTATTATGCTACGCTAAATGGAACGAATTTGAATTCAAATCATGTGGACGCATCATTGATCGAATGGAGATACGAGTAGATTCAAACGATCCAACATCTACACCCGGTGAGATACAAGTTCGTGGAGCAAATGTAATGTTAGGTTATTATAAAAATCCAGAAGCGACCAATAGCGCATTTACCAAAGATGGTTGGTTACGTACTGGAGATATTGGCATTATTGACCAGAAGAACAATGTCTTTCTTCGTGGGCGTTGTAAAAATATGATTTTAGGTCCAAGCGGACAAAACATCTACCCAGAAGAAATTGAGGATAAGTTGAATTCATTGGATGGTATTGTAGAATGTGTCGTTGTAGAACGAAAAGGTCTATTGGTAGGATTGGTTTACCCAGAAGACCTGACAAATCGTGAGGAGTTTGCGAAAGCAACCTTGGACAAAGTGAACAAATTGCTGCCAGCTTATGCTCGTTTGGGAAGCATTGAGATAGTTGAAAAAGAGTTTGAAAAAACTCCTAAAAAATCTATCAAACGTTTCTTATATAGCTAATGATTGAATGAATCTTGCATTTTTTTCTTTTCTTTTAAGGAAAAATTTGCAAGATTCAAAATAAAACTGTACCTTTGCATCCGCTTTTGATGGTTATCGTCTCTTGTGAGATTAGGAAACATTAAAAGTCGAGTATTGGCGGGATAGCTCAGCTGGTTAGAGCGCATGATTCATAATCATGAGGTCCCCAGTT
>ERZ808048.28-NODE-28-length-32674-cov-4.463386_pt1 | contig 32674 bp, 33 predicted proteins | sample MGYA00380197_ERZ808048 | MGnify/ENA primary metagenome ERZ808048 (study PRJEB31490, sample SAMN06133377) | cow dung metagenome | isolation source: M1 | host: cow | place: China: Chengdu | collected 2015-05 ... | reverse complement strand
TTTTCGGTGCGGGATTAAGAGAGACACGCCGAATAGAGCGGCGCGATTAGCAGCCGCTCCGGCGGGGCATCACACACCAAAACACCAAAACACAACACATGTGCGCACCCCCTTTCGACCACAAGTATAATATCACATAACCAACATGGTGTCAGGTAAATCCTACAAGGACTTATATACCCTATCAGACAGATAATTAGATATTGTTCCATATTTACATGGAGGATGGAGATTTTGGAAGTATTACATTACACTGAAGAAGACAAGCGTTCTCTCTATGAGTCTCTGCTTCGCGGATATGAACGCTCAGGTGACAAGAGTGTTGCTCTCGCATTCTACGGAAACCACGTCACATGGAAACAGTTCATGCACGAGGTTGACTGCATCGCCGCAGCCCTTCTCTCACGCGGAGTAAAAAAAGGAGAATCGATTACCGTCTTTACACCAAACATCCCGCAGGGAGTTATCGCCATCTATGCGATTAACAGAATCGGAGCTGTCGCAAATATGGTACACCCGTTATCCTCACTTCAGGAAATCCAGCACGCAATTGATTTAACCGGCAGCAAGTTTGTATTTACTGTCGAATTAAACGAAGAGCTTGTTTCAAACCGTGACGTTGAGGTTATCCGCTGTAAGACAGGAGGTTATTTCCCGGGAAATCCAGTTGGCACTGCCATGAAGATTGGATACGGCATCGCTATGAAGAAGTACGGGCCGGCCAAAGATGTTCGAAAGATTACTTCATGGAGTTCTTTCCTTAAGGAAGGAGAGAAGATGCTTAAAGGCGGTTTTGTGCTCCCGAGAGATGAGGGTAAGGCAGAGGATACTGCTGTTCTTATGTACACTGGAGGAACCACCGGCCAGTCCAAGGCTGTTATGATTTCCAACTATGCTTTAAACTCCATTTCTATGCAGATGTTAGTGGAGGTCGGAGAAGGAAACACCGATGTCGAGGACGGATTCTTAGCTCTTCTTCCAATCTTCCACGCATTCGGTCTTGCCGTCTGTATTCATGCACCGATGATTTCGGGTATGAAGGTCGTTCTTGTCCCGAGATTCGAGACAAAAGGGTGTTTTAAGCAGATTAAGAAGGAGCATGTCATCTTTATCCCGGGAGTTCCGGCTATGTTCGAGCGTCTCTATCCGATGCTTCAGGACTATGATTTATCCGATGTGAAGCTTGTCGTATCAGGCGGTGACCGTGTCTCCAATGATTTAACTGATAAGTACAACAAGCTTTTGAAGAAGAATAATGCGAAGGTTAAGTTCAGAGCAGGATACGGTTTAACCGAGTCGTGCGGTGCATGTATTTTAACTCCGAATGAGTACGGGTTCCTTCCAAACGGGTGTATCGGTGTGCCGCTTGGCGGTGTTGAGATTTGTATCACTGAGCCTGGAACTACAACTCCTGTTGCAGAGGGTGAGGAAGGGGAGCTTTGTTACTTCGGTCCTGGTATGATGACTGGTTACTATAAGAATGAGGAGGCTTCGAAGGAGGTTCTGATGAGGCATGATGACGGTCGTGTGTGGCTCCATACGGGTGATGTTGTGCAGATGGTTGACGGTCTTATCTGTTTCCGCTCGAGACATAAGAGGATGATTAAGGTGAACGGTTACAATGTTTATCCGTCTTTAATCGAGGATGTTTTCGCAGACCACCCGTTAGTTGCTCAGTGCTGTGCTGTGGCAACTCCGTATAAGCAGGACAGGAGAGTTAAGCTGTTCGTTGTTCCGGCTGAGGGTGCAGATGCCGAGACTATCGGTGCAGAGTTGATTGCTTATGCTCAGGATAAGATGAACCGCTGGAGTATTCCAACGAAGGTGGAGGTTATTGATGCTCTGCCGCTTACTAAGATGAATAAGGTTGATTATGTGACTCTTCAGAAGCAGGAGATGGGCGAGGCCTGATTTCTGCTGATTAGATTTTCCATCCTTCTTTTTTTTGTGTGTGTTTTGTGTTGGGCGAGTGAACAACCAGATACAATCACAAAAACAACGAAACAATAATACAGAAAATACTTCAAAAGGAAAAGGAAGTGAGCCAACTATAATGAACAGGTAACCACCCTATTCAGTTGACCATTTTTCACTTCGACTTAACATGAAATAATTAGTCTTCTGAAGATATAATCATTTGCCTGAAAACCCATGAGGGATAAAACAATGAGGGTTTGACCCCTCATCATTTTTTGGTTAATATCCAATACCATGCCCGTACTTCATACGACAGTATGATTAGGATACTAATGGAATCTAAGTCAAAGTGAAAAATGCTCTCACCTCCTTTTCACTTACTCGGCTGGTTAGGCCGGCATCTTATGATTCAATGTTCAAGTATATAAATACCAGACCGCGCGGTGCGAAAGTGCCCATTATTTTCAAAACCTCAAAAAATTGGAGACCGTACAAAAGATTAAACGAAAAACAAACACCATATAACACTCAAACGCACTTTCGCGGAACATATCGAAAAACAGAGACAGAGGAGAAAACCTCACCTCTTAAACAAATTATTTCCCTTCGAATCAATCCCCACAACAAGCGGCATATCAGAAAGCTCAATCTCCCACACAGCCTCAGCCATACCAAGGTCTGCATAATGCACCCCTTTAAGCTTCATACACGAAGCCGCAAGAGCCGCACAGCCCCCGGTAAACGCAAAATAAACCCCGCGGCCGCGCAAAGCCTCAACAACCTCATCAGACATCCCGCCTTTACCAATAAGCCCCCTGACCCCTGCATCAAGCACAGGTTTGGTAAGCTTATTCATCCGGGCAGAAGTCGTAGGACCAGCTGCTACCACCTCATTATCCGCAATCACAGGACCGCAGTGATAAAGCACAGCACCATTTGGATTGAACGGGAACCCCTCCTCCAAAATCCTCAAATGAGCCTCATCGCGTGCAGTATACACAGTACCTGACAAAAGAATCCGGTCACCTGCATTAAGCGACAAAACCTCATCGCCTAAAGGAGTAGTAAGCCTCATAACTCAACCCTCCGCCGCCTGCAGCACCAGCACTGAATATTCACAGCCACAGGAAGACTTGCCGTATGGCATGCCCCGCGTTTAACCTTGACAGCAAGCGCAGTCGTTTTTCCCCCAAGACCCATAGCCCCTATTCCAAGCTCATTAATCTTATCGCAGATAGACTGCTCGAACTCATCCATAGAATCAATCGGCAAGAGAAGAGCCTCTTTAGCCAGAGCCGGAGCGGAGTCAAACGTACCGCCTATTCCAACACCCACAACCATCGGAGGGCACGGACGTGAACCTGCGGTCTTTACAACCTCGCAGACAAAATCCGCAATGCTTCCAACCTCTGACGGAAGCATCATCTTAATCTGCGACATATTCTCCGAACCTGCACCCTTTGGAAGAACAGTCACAGAAAACTTATCGCCTGGCAGGATGTGAATCGAAGGAATCCCTGCTCCGCAGTTATTGCCCGAATTGTGACGGGAGATAGGATCTACCGCGTTTGGCCGAAGAGGAACTGAAACCGTTGCACGGGAGACACCTTCGGCGGCTGCCTCATAAAGCTCCGAAGAGTACGGCACACTTGGCGGAAGCGTGATATAAATAACAATCAGACCTGTGTCCTGACAGATTGGAACATCCCGCTCCTTTGCAATCCTCAGGTTTTCAAAAATATTTTCATACTCGCCCTTTGCAACAGCACTCGTCTCTGTCTCATAGGCACGGGTGAGAACTGAAATAACATCAGCGGGAAGCTCTGTTTCCGCATCGTGAATCGCCGCCTCGACTGCTGAAGCGACTTTTTCAAAAAAAGGAGAAGGCATGAGACCTCCTTTAGAGAAGTTTTGAGGAGACCGTCATGAAGACCGGGCCGCGTAAATCAATCTTTCTCTTGTTATCGGTGATGTAACGCATTGCCCACTCTTCGATTTTAATGTTGATGTCGCTTGGGTGCTTGGACATCTTAATCTGAACGCTTGCAGTCTCTCCAAGACGTGCTGCCTCCTCAATTCTTGCAACAGCAAGGTTTGCGGCAGCGAACAGGAAAGAGATTCCAACAGGAGTTCCTTCCTCTCTGACCTCCTTGAACTTCTCGGTATCCGGAACACCTAAGACTGCACCGTTTCTAACAAAGATTTCGTTGAGTGCAGCAGGACCAAGGAGAGTAGAGTTCTCTTCCGGCTCGGCAACGGAGATTTCGACCTTCTGACCGAAGAGTTCGCCTTCCCATGCGGCAAAGGAACACGGGGACTGTGCCTTTGCGTTTGCCGCTGCGGTCTCCATGATTGCGCGGACAGCCAAGCGGCCTTCGATGGTCTGCGGCTCTTCCTTGAGACCTACACCGCGTGCGATTTCTGCATCGGTGTAGTCCGGGGCGTAGAGCTGCGGGTGAGAGAGCTTTCTAACATCCTCTGCCTGAGTTAAGACCATTGCAAGACGCTCGACACCCATTCCAAGGTTCATTACAGGAACACCGACACCGTACTCGGCAAGAGCTGCCGGAGAGTAGATACCAAAGGTTGCGACCTCGACCCATCCGTGAACCGGGTGCTTTCCGTAAACCTCGGTCTGGGTTTCCGGCATGTAGTATTTGGAACGCTTCTCATCCGGCTGGAAGCGGAACTCAGTGAATCCGAAAGCCGAAAGAAGACCTGCGGCAACAGCTTTTCCTTCCTCGACAGTAACGTCTTCTCCTGCAACGATACAGGATGCGGAGTGATAGGTTCTAAGATGAGTTGCATCCTCTTCCTGCTCGCGGCGGAAACAGCGGTCAACAGAGAACATGCGAATTGGAAGCGGTCTCTTGTCCCACATCTGGGCAAGAGAGATGAACCAGCCGCTTGTCATGTGGGAGCGAAGAGTTGTTCTGGATGATTCAGGTGCTAAGTTCTTGAACTCCGGGAAGACGGTATCTAAGATGTGGACGACAACACCGTCATCGACCTTTAATGCCACAGACATCTCGTGGGTTAAATCGTCTCCGTCGAACTTACCCTTCTTGTATCCGTGCAGACACTTCATCAGCTTCTCTTCGGTTCCTTCCTCGAGCGGGTGACCGATGATTTCTGCAATCTTTGCGAGACGCTCGTTGGAGATACCAACATTTGGTCTTGGAAGACCTCCGACATAGTAGACGCGGTCTAAAACTGCGGCGGCTTCCGGTCCGAACTGGCGGTAAACATCAGACTCGTCGATGAAGACGGGAACCATAGCCTCGTCAAAGCCCATGCTCATGTATGCTGCGCGCAGGCGGGCAATGGTGTCATAAATCGGGTGAACCTTTGCACGCTTGTATGTGTAGCGCGGATATACAGCAGACGATACAGGCGGGGTAATAACAGACGGTCCCGCATGCCATGCACCTTCGAAATCGGTTTTACGGCGTTCTTTGAATTCCTCAACGTCAAATCTCATGTTTTTCTCCTCAGACAGACAACGCGGCTCGGCACGTTTTCGTCCATAATTTCGTATCCGGTTACATCAGCGATATCTGATGCAAACTTCCGGATTGAATCCATGTCCGGCACAGACGATTCTGATAATCTCATTCGACTGTATCCAAGATACATGTATCCTTTTATCTCCACATACATTGGTTGTGAAGTATCGATAATCTTTGCAAAGCCTGCGGCCCATGGTTCGCTGAGCCCGGCAACCAGGGTTATGCGGACAGCTGTTCTAACCCCTTCTTCCTCCTTCTTTTTGAGAAGCGAGAAGGACTTCATAACATTCTGCCACATATACTCCGCATCCCCTATCGGATTGCAGATTTCTTCGTAGCTTTTCGCATCCACAGCGTCAAGCGATAAGTAAAGCTGGGTTGGGCGGATTTTTTCCACCATACCTGGAACTGTTCCGTTCGAGACCACAAAGACACTGCGGCCTCCTTCCTTTAAACGCTCGATGAGTTCTGCCAGATGCGGATAGAGTGTCGGCTCTCCCGAAAGAGAGACCGCAAACTGGGTAGGATTTGTTGTTGCTTCTTCCCAGAATGCGGCATCAGAGAATGGTTTGTCCCCGGACAATCCCTTTCTTTGAAGAGCCGGGATGGCTTTGATAATCTCTTCGGGGGAAAGCACACGGGTGTCTTCGATTTCCTGCTCAATAGACCGCCAGCAAAAGATACACCGCTGATTACAGCGAAGAGTTGGTGTCATCTGAACGCATTTTGCAGTCTCGATTCCGTAGAACTGATTTTTGTAGCAGGAATCCCCGCCCCGGACAGCCCGTTTGCACCAGAGACACGGCTTTACAGCAGCACTGCTGTCTTCGCTTATGAAGTTGTATCCCTGCCTGTGGAGCAGTTCACGAGGTGTCTTTGGCTTTTCAGACATGGAATCTTGGGGTGTAATCCTCGAAAGAGTCGCGCGCGGCAAAAATCTCTGCAGGGGTTGCATCTCTCATGATGACATTTGTTGCTGTTGTTAAGTCTCCCAAGACGACACAGGAGAACTGTTCGTCCTTGAAGCCTTCAATAACACAGTAGTCATACCCAAGAAGAGCGTAGATGTCTAAAATGGTGTAAACATCAGTCCCTCTGAGTGTAAGAACACATTTTTCCGCATCAATTCCAGTCCCGCAGGAAGCACCTGCCTCGTAGTGGAGTGTCGTATCTTTGCCTGCAGGCAGTTCAAAGATGTGGTGTCCCATGTGTTTTATCGTGCCGACTTTGTAATTTTCTGCAAGCAGCGGGACTAACTCTTTTACAATAGTCGTCTTCCCGCTGTTGGAGTGGCCGATAATATTGATAATTTTCATTAACTGTTAAGAGTTTCGCGTGAGTTGGATTTATTACTTTTTACCCGCAACATATTGAGTACATACGAGAGGGATTAAGAATATGAAGATGATGATGAGCAGCGGGCGAACTCCTGAGCAGGGAGCCCAGCTGTACAATAAAGATACCCCGGAGTACTCCCGTGAGACTTCCTACTGTTTCCTTCATCCGATGGACTGTATGGAAATCGGTGTTGAAGAAGGAGACCACGTCTTAATCTCAAGTACCGCAGGCGAGACTGTATTCTATGTCCGCGAGTCTCCGGAAACACCGGAAGGAGTTGTTTTTATTCCGTGCGGTCCGCATGCAAACTTTATCCTGCATGAGAAGACTCACGCAACCGGCGCACCGGATTTTAAGGGCATGGCTGTCGAGGTCGAGCCGACTGACCGTCCGCTTGAATCCGCATGGGATTTGATGGAGCACTTGGGAGGTCTTCGCTACGAAGTGCCTGAAGGCGTTGTGCTTCCGGGCGCGGAGCAGGGCGAAAAGGTTGTTTTGCATGCAGCATGCCCGCTTTGCGGATGTCTCTGCGATGACCTTGAGCTTCATGTAAAAGACGGCGTTGTAACTGATGTCGTAAACGGATGTATCTTATGTACCGGCAAGTTCTGTTCCAAGGGCAGAATGGTTACACCAATCGAGCGTCAGGGAGACAAGTGGGTTGAGACTGACTTCGACGATGCGATAAAGAAGGTCGCAAAGATGTTCGTTGATGCAAAGCGTGCGCTCTTCTACGGATGGTCGGGCACTTCAACAGAAGCGATGCACGTGGGTCTGGAAATCGCAGAAGAGGTCGGAGCGGTTATGGATAACTGTTCCTCCGAATGTCACGGTCCGACAATTATGGCAGTTCAGGAGGTCGGACACCCGGGATGTACTCTTGGTCAGATTAAGAACAGGGCTGATGTTATTGTGTACTGGGGATGTAACCCGATTGCCGCACATCCAAGACACTTATCCCGCTATTCGACCTTCTCGACCGGTGCATTCCGCGAGGAGGGAAGAGGCAACAGAACAGTTATCGTAGTCGATATCAGAGAGTCCGAGACTGCAAAGCTTGCTGATGTGTTCGTGCAGGTAAAGCCGGGAGGAGATTTTGCTCTGTTCAATGCTCTTCGCGCCTGTGTGCGTGGTGAGCGCGATGTAATTCCAGAGACTGTTGCCGGTGTTGAGAGAAATGTTATCTTTAAGCTTGCAGATATTCTGCTCTCTGCAAAGTTCGGCTCGTTCTTTACCGGAATCGGTCTGACCCAGTCCCGCGGTAAGTACAAGAATGTAAGAGCAGGCATCGAGCTGGTTGATGAGCTCAACCGCCACACAAAATACACATTAACCCCTCTTCGCGGTCACTGGAATGTGGACGGAACAAACCAGATGTTCTCTCTTGCGGCAGGTTATCCTTACGCTGTTGATTACTCAAGAGGCATTGTGCACTATAATCCGGGAGAGACGAGCGGTGTTGATATCTTAGCAAACCATGAGGCGGATGCGGTTTTAATTATCGGAACAGACCTTGGTGCACACTTCCCGAGAGAGACTGTGGCTCACCTTGCAAATATCAATACTGTGGTTCTCGACCCGTTCATTTCCCTTTCAACAGCGGTCGCAAAGGTTCACATCCCGGTAGCTTCTGTTGGTATCGATGCAGAGGGTACTGCATACCGCTTAGACGGTGTCCCAATCCATGTGAAGAAGGCTTTCGAGACCGATATGCCGTCTGATGAGGTTATCCTCACAAAGATTTTAGAGGAAGTCAGACGCTTAAAGGCTGAGAGAAAGTAATCTCATCTTCTTTTTTTGAAAGGGTTTTCCCGGGCTTAGCCAAAACATTACTTACATTAAACAATAAATTAAGACGTGCTGAAATACAATGCTTGCCTGTACATATATCTCAAAAGGAAAGTTCGCTCTTGTGGAAAAACCAAAACCTGTAATCCGGCATGAACGTGATGCAGTTGTCAGAGTCACGCTTGCAAGCATATGCTCAAGCGACCTGCACATAAAGCACGGAAGCGTTCCAAGGGCGGTTGAAGGAGTTACTGTAGGGCACGAGATGGTAGGCATTGTAGAGGAGGTCGGTTCTGCTGTAACACATGTAAAACCGGGAGACCGCGTGACTGTTAATGTTGAAACATTCTGCGGAGAGTGCTTTTTCTGCAAAAGAGGGTATGTTAATAACTGCACCGACGAAAACGGCGGATGGGCACTTGGATGCCGCATTGACGGAGGTCAGGCTGAGTATGTGAGAGTGCCTTTTGCAGACACGGGTCTAAACAAAATCCCGGACAGTGTCACAGACCGTCAGGCACTTTTAGTAGGGGATGTGCTTGCCACAGGATTCTGGGCGGTGCGGATATCTGATATCACAGAAGAGGATACGGTGCTGATTATTGGAGCAGGGCCTACTGGAATATGCACTCTTCTCTGTGTTATGCTGAAAAATCCAAAGAGAATTATCGTCTGCGAAAAGGACGATCAAAGAATCCGCTTCGTCAAAGAACACTATCCAAAAGTCCTTACTGTAACTCCTGACAGATGCTTTGAATTTGTCAGAGAAAACAGCGAACACGGAGGAGCTGATGTCGTACTCGAAGTCGCAGGAGCGGATACAACGCTGCGTTTGGCATGGGAATGCGCAAGACCGAATGGTCTTGTCACTGTTGTTGCTCTCTATGACTCACCGCAGATTTTACCGCTTCCTGATATGTACGGCAAAAATCTGACATTCAAAACAGGAGGTGTTGACGGCTGTGACTGTGATGAGACACTTTCACTTATTGCTGATGGCAAGATAAACACCGAACCCCTTATCACGCATACGTATCCTCTTGATAAAATCGATGAGGCGTACGATATTTTCGAGAACAGAAAAGACGGTGTTATCAAAATTGCAGTGGAATGCAGGGTGCAGGACAACAGTTAAATTCAGAAAACACATACAAAATGAATACAAATACGGAGTTTACCCATGACTGACAAACGGGTTCTTACCATTCAGGACATATCCTGTTTCGGACAGTGTTCATTAACCGTTGCACTCCCGATTATTTCAGCCTGCGGAATTGAGACAGCAGTAATCCCATCAGCAGTTCTATCCACCCATACAAGCGGTTTTACCGGGTTTACTGTCCACGACTTAGCAGAAGATATTCCAAAGATTCACGCACACTGGAAGGAGGTAGGCGTGAAGTTCAACGCGATTTACACAGGATATCTTGGAACTCCGGAGATGATTGCTGATGTTATCTCGATTATGAATGACCTTGGAACAGATGACAGCTTAAACATCGTCGACCCGGCAATGGCTGACGGAGGTGTTCTCTATCCGGCATTTGATATGACATATGTCGAGGAGATGAAAAAGCTCTGCGCAAAGGCAGATATCATCCTCCCGAATATCACAGAAGCCTGTATGCTCACCGGAATGGAGTATAAGGAAGAGTATGACGAGGCATACATTGACGAGCTCCTTGCAAAACTCAAAGCCCTCGGAGCAGAGATGATTGTCCTGACAGGTGTTGGATACAAGCCTGGAAGAACAGGTGTTGTTGTGTTCGGGAATGGAGAGAAGTCATACTACGAGCACCACAGAATTGAAAGAGGCTGTCACGGTACAGGTGATGTCTATGCTTCAGCTTTCGTTGGAGCTCTCATGAACGGAAAAGACGCTTTTACCTCCGCAAAGATTGCAGCAGACTATACTGTCCGCTGTATCGAAATTACAAAGGAAGATGCTGAGCACTGGTACGGTGTTAAGTTCGAAAAGGTAATGCCGGAGTTAATCTCTGCGATTTATAATTAATCAGAGGATTTTATCCTCAACTATTTTTAATGTTACTTGTTGATTAGAGTTAAAAAATAGATTGTGAGTTAGATTTTCTTCTCTAAAGCCTGCTCTACGATTTTTATTGCACATAAGTCTCCGCACATCGAACAGGTTTCACACTCGCCGTCTCTTTCGTGGACTGCTTTTGCATGTTCTCCAAACATTGCAGCGGCATACTGTCTTTCCCAGTCAAGGGCATGGCGTGCTTCACCCATTTCGTTTTCGCGGGCAAGGGCAGAATCGCGTTTTCTTGCAAGGTCTCCGACGTGGGCTGCGATTTTTGCGGTTCTTGTTCCTTCTATGATGTCGTTCTTATTCGGGAGGGCTAAGTGTTCGGATGGGGATACCATGCAGAGGAAGTCTGCTCCGGCAGATGCCGCAGCCGCCCCTCCGATAGCTCCTGTTATGTGGTCGTATCCGGGGGCTATATCTGTTACAAGAGGGCCTAAGAGGTAGAGCGGGGCAAAACCTGTGATTTCCTTTATCATCTTTACGTTGTAGGAAATCTCTGAATAGTCCATGTGTCCCGGGCCTTCTATCATGCGGAATACTCCTTTGTTAAATGCACGGCGTGCGAGTTTTCCAAGTGTTACATACTCCTGGGATTTGGCAAGTTTTACTGAATCCACGTATGCTCCAGGGCGCATTCCGTCGCCTAAGGAGATTGGGATGTCATACTCATCAAGAATTTCTAAGAGGTAGTCGTACTCTTTGTAGAGCGGGTTTTCTTCGCCTGTTGCAAGCATCATGGCTGTGTGGAATGAACCGCCGCGGGAAACAACTCCCATAGTCCTCGGGTCAAGCTTTAATGCATCGAGTACTTCGAGGTTTACTCCGCAGTGAAGTGTCATGAAGTCAACGCCTTCTTTTGCCTGGTCGCGTATGGTGTTGAAGAGTGTGTCCGCATCTAAATCAACGACGTTTCCGGCACGGCGGACAGCTTCATAAATCGGAACAGTGCCGACCGGGATGTTGAGCTTTAGAATCTCGCGGCGCATGGATACAATATCCCCGCCGGTTGATAAGTCCATAATCGCGTCAGCCCCGTTACTGATTGCGGCTTTTGCCTTTTCAATCTCCATTTCAGGAGAGCAGGTGATGCCGGATGTTCCAATGTTTACATTTACCTTTACACCAGCTCCTTCTCCTATTGCGCACGGGGTGTAGGCTCTGCGGTCATTTTTTAGAATAATGCATCGACCGTGTAAAATATTTCGCGCAAGTTTTTCGGGTGAAACATTCTCATTTTTCGAAACAATATCGAGAGAGGAGTAATCCCCGCTCATACATTCCCTAAGTATCGAATGCATAACTGAAGAAATAATTGTCTTTCTTCGATAAAATAGTTGGTGGAAAAAAAGAGTTAGTCGGTTGACATAGCTTCAACCGGGTTTAAGTTTGCGGCTTTCCATGCAGGATAGAGGCCTGATGCAAGACAGACGATTAGTCCTACACCAATTCCAAGCGGGACGTATGATAAGACTGAGAGTGAAAACATTGCGGTAAACTCAAGTCCCATAATCATCATAAAGATTGGAGATACAATTAATGACAGAGCAACTCCGAAGATAGATCCGATAAGTCCGATTAATCCTGCTTCGTAGAGGAACATCTGAAGAATCTGACTGCGGTATGTTCCAATACTCCTGAGAATACCAACCTCACGGGTTCTCTCTTTGACGCTCATGAGCATCACATTTGTAATCGCAACAGCGGCAACGAGAAGGGAGATTGCTGAGATAACTGTTGTAAAGATGGAACTCATGTTCATGATTTCATCGAAGATGTCCATAAGTTCATAGGAGTTTAAGATGGAGACTGTATTGTCTGAGTCTTTATCCTCTTTTCCGTTCATCTTTTTGTCGATTGCCTCGTCGATTAAGGCAAGGTCTAATGGATCATATGCTTTGATGATGATCTGGTCATAGAGCCCGTAGTTGTTTCCGACAACTGAGCTGTACCATTCGGTGGTTCCAAGAACTGCGCTGTCTGTGGCGATGCCGAATGTCAGAAGGCCGGTATTTTCCATGATTCCTACAACACGGCAGGTAATTTCCTGACCGTTGACACCGAGGAAAGAGATGCGGCTTCCAAGACGCAGTTCATTATCTTCTGCGAACTGTTCTCCGACAATAACGTTTGTTCCTCCCTTCGGCCATGTGCCGGAGATAAGAGTTACAAGACCTGACATGTCATTTGAATCCAGACCGTAAACGGATGCTGTAAGCATGTCTTTTCCAACTGTAACCGGTTTATATGTGTTGTAGTATGGAACCAGTTCATACTCTTTGGTTACCGATTTTGTTGCGGATTCAATGTTTCGGACATCTTTTTCAGAGAAACCGACAGCAGTATGTCCGCCGACGACTTTTTCACCTAATGGTGATAAGGTCAGTGTGTCTGCGGTATCGGTAATCATGTTGTCCATCTCGTCAGTAAATCCGGCACTGACCATACCCATTGCGCAGATGGCAAAGACGCCGATTACGATTCCAATCATGGAGAGAATGGTTCTGAACTTGTTCAGTTTCAGGTTGCGCATCGCAAGAGAGACTATCATCGGAGAATAAATCTTCTGCCAGAGGGTCTTTTCATCACTCTTCGCCAACAATCTCACCATCCCTGATAATGATTACGCGGTCTGCATACTCTGCGGTCTCCGGGTTGTGGGTGACCATAACAAGGGTTCTTCCCTGTTTGTGGAGGTCACTTAAGATTTCCATAATCTGCGTGCTCATCTTTGAGTCGAGGTTTCCTGTCGGTTCGTCGCAGAGAAGAAATGTCGGGTCGTTTGCAAGAGCCCGGGCGATAGATACGCGCTGCTGCTGACCTCCGGAGAGTTCATACGGGGTGTGCTGCATGCGGTCTTCGGTAAATCCGACCATGGTAAGGAGCTTTTTGACACGCTCGGAGTGGTCACGCTGTCCGTATTTTAAAATCAGCGGGTATTCGACGTTTTCGTATGCAGTTAAGAGGCTGATTAAGTTGAACTTCTGGAAGATGAAGCCGATTGTATTTAATCGGTGTTCTGTCAGTTCATCATCCGTCATGTCTGTTGTGGACACACCGTTTATTTTAATCGTGCCGGATGTTGGAACATCGAGGCATCCAATCATGTTCATCAGGGTGGATTTGCCTGAACCTGACGGTCCCATGATTGCGACAAACTCTCCGCGTTTGACCGAGAAGTTTACGTGGTTGAGTGCATAGACGTCTCCTGCTTTCATCTGATAGACTTTGGAGACGTCAATTAACTCAACAACTGGAGCATCATCCATGATAAGACTCCGTTACTTTTTCTCTTTCTTTGGAATCAGATTTCCTTTCTTCCAGACGAGGAATACTGCGCCTCCAACAATTAAGATGAGAAGTACTACAGCGATTCCTGCAAGAATCGGGTTTCCGCCGGATGTGCTGTTTGAGGTACTTGAGGATGTGGAAAGTGCTGCGGTTTCTTTCTGGACGTAGGTGTTTCCATTTTCGTCTTTGTAGGTGAAGACGAGACTGATGTTGTCGGATTCAGGTTCTTTGAAGGTTAATTCGAATTCTGACAGTCCGTCGGAGTCAAGTGAGCCGATGACAAAGACCGGGTACGGCTGGACTGCTTCAGCTCCTTCAAGGGTTACAACAAGTCCTTTTGCTGTTGAAAGTCCTGCGTTGTTTACGTCACCTGTAATTGTGGTGTATCCGACAGCAGTTGTTACCTCAACGTTGTTGATGAAAAGTTCAGCTCCGGTTTTGAGTTCTCCGCCTTCAACCGGGATGATGAGGCTTTCGGTGTGCCAGTTTGCTCCGTTTTTGTAGCTGACATCAAGGCTGATTTCTTCGGTCTTATCAGAGGTGATGACGGTTAAGAAGACATCTTTGGAGCTTCCAGGTGTCAGAGAGCCTGCAAAGACCATGCCTTCTTCACAGGAGACACCTTCGCCGGATGCGGTGACGGTGACAGAGTCAATCTGGTTGGAGCGGAGGTTTCCAATAGAGAGGCCGACAACCTGAGTGGTGTCAGGCTCGAAGTATTCCGGACGCTCGACTACGGAAAGAGAGACGGATTTGCTGTCAACGGTTACAGCAAACGGGTATTTGATGAAGGTATTCTGTATGTTGTTCGATAACTCTACTGAAAGTGACGGGTAGAAGGTTCCTTCCTTTTCGTTTGCGGTAATCGGGAAGGTAAGAGTCATTGATTTGCCCACACCTATTGAACCAAGAGTTTTGAGTGCCGGGTGGGTGACAGATACTACGTCCCATGAGTCGGTGATAGCTATCTTATAGATTGTAAGGGGAGTACTGCCTGTATTTGTAAGTACTACAACAAGCTGACCGGTTTCTCCCGGCATTAAGGTGCTCGGGGTTAGTGTAAGACTTACGTCACAGGACGGTTCGGTAACAGCCGCACTGCCTGCGCTTACGAAAACCATGGCAAGGACAGCTGTCACTAATAAGAACTTGAGACAGGATGATGATTTCATATCTGATTTATTATGATGTCACGTCAGGATATATACTTTCTATGACGGGCAAAAATAGTAGGAGGAATTTTGGAGATTTATGCCTCTTTGAGACCGTCCATCTCGACAGAGAATGCAGCTTCTCCTTCCGGAAGGTTCGGGCTGTCTACGAGGCGCGCAATACGTTTTCCTCCTTTGCTCTTTCTTAAGTAGATACGAAATGTTGCGGTGTGTCCGACGATGTTTCCTCCAATAGGTCTGGTCGGGTCTCCGAAGAGAACACCCGGACTTGCCATGACCTGGTTGGTAACAATACCTACTGCGTTTAAGTTGTCGATGAGTTTGAAGAGGTCGTGCATGTGGCGGTTGAGCTTCTGCTGACGGCCTGCAAGAGTTCCGCGTCCTGCATACTCTGCACGGAAAAGACCGGTTAAGGAGTCGATGATAACAAGTTTGACAGGTTTTCCTTCGAGTTCCATCTGGGTTGCGAGTTCGCGGGCTGCATCGATTAAGAGCATCTGGTGATCGGATGAGTGAGCGCGTGCAACGTGGATGTTTGCAAGGAAGGTTTCTACAGGCGGAATCTCGTAGTCTTCCGGAAGTTTTTCGAACTCGAGACCGTTTACCATCTGTTCGATACGCTCCGGGCGGAAGGTGTTTTCTGTGTCGATATAGAGACATGAACCACCAAGACCGCCAAGCTCTGGAGGAAGCTGACAGTTGACTGCCATCTGATGAACAATCTGGGATTTTCCTGAACCGAACTCACCGTAGACTTCGGTGATTGCCTGTGTTTCAAAACCGCCTTCGAGCATTTCATCAAACTCAGGGACAAGGGTTTTGAGTTTTAAGACGTCCTTTCTTCTAAGGAGGATGTCGGTTCCTGTCTTGAAGCCTCCAATGTCTGCGAGTTCACCTGCGGCACGGATGATTTTCTTTGCGGTGGTTTCTCCGATTTCAGTGGCTTCGGATAAGTCGGCCGGGGAAGCCGTGGCTATAGATTCCACGGTTAAGTATCCTGCCTCGCGGAGGCGGTCTGCGGTTGCCGGTCCTACTCCTGGTAAATCTTCAATATCAACAGATGACATATCTTCTTTTCTCCTTTATCGTATGAGATATACTAATACATCAACCTTCGAGTATATAAACCCCTGACCGCGCGGTGCGAAAGTGCCCCAAACTTCGAAAAAGTCGAAAATTTAGAGCACGCAAATCAATTTGATTTGAAATCAAACCCACATATGAGCTTAAAACGCACTTTCGCGAAGATTTGAAAATACGCTCAATTTGGGGTTGGAATCAGAGAATTGTTATATCCTTCGGACACAAAAATAAGAGTATGTACAAGGCATTTATCACCGATATTGACGGCACGCTGACAGATAACCGCCGCCGTCTTTCAACCGCGGCAGTGGAAGAGATTCGCCGCCTGATAGATGCTGATATCCCGGTTGTTCTCGCATCAGGAAACACTCTCTGTTTCCTTGACGGTCTGTCACATATGATAGGGACTGACGGTAATGTTATTGCCGAAAACGGAGGAGTGTACAGGAAAGGATTCCTTGGAACACGGACTGTTGCCGGGAACAAGGCACTTTGTATGCAGGCATACGAAAAAATCCGTGAAGCTGTCTGTCCGAAGGAGGGGGAGCTTAGGCTTTTCAGTGCAGAGCTTCGCCACTCTGATGTTGCATTCTCGCGTGATGTATCTATCGGGAAAGTAAACGAGATTATCGAGGGTCTGGGAGTTGTGGCTGTGGATACCGGTTTTGCAATCCACCTGCATACCCCGGGGCTTTCCAAAGGTGCTGCTTTTGAGAAGCTCGCAGAAGAGATGGGGCTTAAAACATCAGACTTCCTTGCGGCAGGAGATTCTGTAAACGATGTGTCTATGTTAAAGCTTGCAGGATTTTCCGTTGTTCCGTCGAATGGGACAGCAGACGCTAAGGCTGTTGGTTCTGCGGTTCTTGATGAGCCGTACGGGGACGCCGTGGCTAAGGCACTTGCTAAATATTTCTAAAAAAAGTTATCCGCGAAGGAAGCAGGCTCCCTCACGGGAGAAACTGCCTTCCTTCCAGGCACATACGCCGGAGACCACAGTAATCTCAGGGAAGAGGGCATACATTCCTTCATACGGAGACCATCCGCATTTGCTGTGGAGGTTTTCGGCATCGATTTTTACAGAGGAATCAGCATAGACTGCAAAGTCTGCGCGTGCTCCGGGCATAAATGCCGGAGATTCGATTCCTAAAATCCTATTCGGATTGGTTACGGTTTTTTCGATTACAGCATTCAGATTCATGCGGCCTGCATGTACCTCGTTCATTAGGAGAGGAAGCATCGTCTCAACACCCGGAATTCCGGATGGTGCAGATGCAAACTCTGCGGACTTTTCTGTGATGGTATGCGGGGCATGGTCTGAAGCTATCACATCGATTTTATCGAAGGCTGCAAGGAGACGTTTTCTCTCTGATTCCTCACGAAGAGGAGGGTTCATTCTCATGTGTGTGTCTGCCGCATTTTTGGCAGTCTCATATGAGAGGAACAAGTGATGAGGTGCAACCTCGAATGTTGAGCCAGGCTTCATTGCAGAGAATGAATCAGTACTGCTGATGTGACAGTAGTGAAGTTTTGCATTCTCAGGGGCGAGGGAGTTTACAAGGGAGATGGTCTTTGTCTCACCTGATGCAGGACGGGACAGCGCATGTTCTGAGAGTGAGTGAACTTCGCCTGGTGCTACTTCTTCTGCGTGTACTGTGATGAGCTTCCCAATAGCTGCGGCTTCTTTTGTTACGCGGGCGATTACTTCAGGGGTGAGTGCTGAGCCGTAGCTGGATGGAGCAGCAAACATCTCGCCGAATGCAAGAACACCCGCTTCAGCAAGCCCTTTGATGTCTGCTGTTTCGTTTAACGAGCCGTTTACAGCAAAGCGGCAGTAAGCCTGTGATTTTGCAAGTTCAACTCTGGCAGAAAAGATTTCGGCGTTATCAATTGCCGGGACTGAATTCGGCTGGTCGACAACTGTGGCCACCCCGCCTGCGACAGCGGACATTGTACCTGTCTTCCAGTCTTCTTTTGCCTTCTGTGTGCCGTCACGCATATGCACATGCATGTCTGTGGCTGCCGGGACACAAAGGCGGTTTTTGCAGAAGATTACTTCTGCACCGTTCCTGTTAGACGAGCCTACATGTAACACACGTCCGTCTTTGATGGAGATATCTGTGATTCTTCCATCAGGGAGACGAGCGTCTGCTAAGATTAAGTCTGCCATTTTAGCAGACTCTTGGAACCGGGTCGCCCATCGGCGGTTCGATGAAACGCTCGCTTCCAATTCTTGTGAGCATAACAACGCCGGAACCTTCGACGACTTCTCCAATGATTCTTGCGTCCTTTCCGTACGGGTGGGAGCGGAGTGCTTCTAAGATTTTGTCTGCGGCTTCTGCGGCTACACCCATGACACATTTTCCTTCGTTTGCGACCTGTAATGGGTCGATTCCAAGGAGGCCTCCGGCGGATGCAACACTTTCACGAATCGGCACTGCTTCTTCGTGGACGACAACTTTGACGCCTGCTTTTCTTGCCATCTCGTTCATACATGCGGCAAATCCTCCGCGGGTCGGATCTTTCATGGCGTGGATTGCTCCGTCTCCGCCTGCAAGAATTGCGCCTTCGATCATCTTCCAGAGCGGGGCAACGTCGGACTTTAACTGGTCTCCTAAGTCGAATCCCTCGCGGTATGAAACGATAGCCATGCCGTGGTCTCCGAGGTTTCCAGAGACGATAATCTTGTCTCCGACTTTTAAGTTTTTGTCACGGATGAGGTAGTTTTCAACAACTCCGACACCTGCAGTATTGATGGCGATACCGTCAATGCTTCCCTTCTCGACAACCTTGGTGTCTCCGGTGATGATGGATGCCCCGACTTCTCCTAAGGCCTCGTCCATAGATGCCACAATTTTTTCGAGGTCAGAGATTGGGAATCCCTCTTCGATGACCATTGCGCAGGTCAGGGCGATTGGGCGTGCTCCCATCACGGATAAATCGTTGATGGTTCCAGACACGGCAATTCTTCCAATGTCTCCTCCGGGGAAGAAGAGCGGTTTTACAACGTGGGAGTCTGTTGTTAATACAACAGTCTTGTCTCCTACGGTAAAGGTTGATCCGTCGTCAAGGGATTCAAGGCCGATTCCGCCTGCGTTGTTGTTCTTGAAAGCAGTAAGGGTCTGGAGAAGTTCTCCCATGACTTCGCCTCCTGCTCCATGCATCATATTGACTTCTGTATCTTTTACCATGTTAATCCTCAGCTTCGATTTCGATATTTTTCACAAGAATTTCCTTGCCCTGAATCATGTGCGGAAGTTTTCCGCATGTCGGACATACAAAAATCTCTGATCCTTTGTATCCGCAGGAACACTCTGCTAACGGGAGAACCGTATTAAATATCAGTTTGGTGTCTTTGAAGAGCGGGTCTTCTGCGATGAAGGTGTTGAACATGAATTCAACCTGATCAGAGTTTACCATGGCCATACTGCCCACGTCCACGTGAATGGCTTTGACAAGCGTTGCGAAGTTATCTTCTGCGGCACGCTTTGCGGTTGCGTAGATATCGTAGGCGATTCCTGATTCGTGCATGGTTCTGTTTATTCCGCCTTTTCGTCTTCAGCCATTGCCTGATAGACTTCTTTGAAGATTTCGCGGGTCTCAAGACCTTCTTCGCGGGATAAGCGTTGAATTGCAAATCCAACGTGTACAAGTACGAACTCGCCGACTTTGACGTCAACAAGGTCAATTCTGACCTCCTGCTGAAGTTCTCCATAGTCTACGAGTGCTACATTTCCGTCACGGATTTCTAAAACCTCTGCGGGAACAGCAATACACATGATGTACTATTAGTCGGGCTTATTGATAAAGGAAACGAAGTGATACGGGAAAAAAGGTATAACCGAGTGTCTCGAATAGTTATGGAATGGCTCTCTATCAGTTTCCGGTGACCCGAAGGTTTAACAGGTATATGGGAAGACTTGTTTCCGGTTCGAAAAAAGTAAGATATCTTTTGGATGAAGGTCAGATTATTTCTGCAGAGAAGAAGTACAATAAACTCTGTATGGATTATGCAGAATGCCGCGTTTTGGTCAAGCGCAGGGCTCAGGAGATTGAGATGCGGCGTCAGTTTGCAGAGGGTGTTTCTGAGATTCAGAAAATCCGGGGTGCATTTTTAGAGTTTTATTCTCTGGCAGAAGAGTTTAAGGTGGATATTGTAAGACAGAGATGCGAGACGTTACATTTTCTGGATGAGATAGAGTCTCTCTTTGCTTCAAAGTTATAACTACTGTCTTCAGAAACTATTTATCATTTTATAATTAACATTTTTTTATGTCACGCGGCTCTCCTGTTATTTATATTCCAGGCATTCTTGGAAGCCAGCTTTATCTTCCGGAGGATGGTAAGAAGCTCTGGTTCTCGGCTCCTGCTGTTCTTACTGATGCAAAGAGGCTTGATATTCAGTCTGAGCTTAGTGTGAAGAATAATGGTGTGAATCTGCAGAATGTGTCTCTTCTGGAGAAGGAGTACGGTGTTTTGAAGCAGGATGTTTTTCTTGTTGAGTGGGTGTGCCGTACTATGCCTGATTCTCCTGTGTACTTTTTTTCTTATGATTTCAGGAAGTCGTGCAGGGATAATGCAGAGCATCTGAATAAGCAGATTGAGGAGCTCGTATCCGAGGGGCATTCTTTAGTAAATATTGTCTGCCACAGTATGGGAGGTCTTGTAACGTCTGCCTATGCTGCAAAGTACGGGACAATACGTCTTGGAAAGGTTGTTATGCTCGGTGTTCCTTTTGAGGGTTCATATGAGATTATCAATACGTATATGACAGGAGATATCATTATGGTTCCAAATGCTGTTGCAGATACTGTTGGTATCACCCGTGATATTTTGAGGGGTTTTCAGAGTCTTGCAGAGCTGATGCCTTCTGTGCGCCATCTTGAGGCCAGTCCTTTGGTTAAGTTCGGGGTTCCTATGTCTGTTGGTGATATGGAGGATTTTTTATATAGTCTTGCACCTGAGACTTATGCAGACGGGCGGGTGTTTCAGAGTTATGTAAGAAAGGGTTATTCTCTTCTTCTGGAGAAGGAGGATTGTTTCTTTGGACTTGGTACCAGGAAGTCGACTCTGCAGTCTGTTGGTCTTTCTGATAAGCCGGGTCAGATGATTAAATCAGAGAGTAATAAAGGGGATGGTCTTGTTACGTGTTTTTCGTCAACGATGGGCGGGGATGTTCTAAAGCTGCCGTATCTGCGTGTTAAGGTGTTTCCGCTTCACCATGCAAGTCTTTTGAGGCATCCTGATGCTTTAAAGTGGATTGGTCAGTGTCTTCGGGGAGATGTTTTGGATTTGGTGTGAGTTTTTTTGGTGTGGGAGAGCCTGCCGCGATTAGCAGGCGAGGCAAAACCCACAAAAAAATTATGCATCCGGTTTTAACCGGCTTTCCTTCACAAACAGACAAATAACAAACGCCAGAAAAGCTATACTCATAGAAATAAAGAAGCAAAGATCAAAACCAGACGTCAGAATATTTGCCGCAACATCCTGCATAGGACCTGTTGTAATATCAGTATGTTTTGCAATCGCTTTAACACCAACAATAATCATCGTATTGAAAAAAGCGATACCTATAGTCATTGGTGCGAAACGCTCAAGACTTGTAATACTCGAAACCATACCGCTCTTCTCCGGATGAATCGAACCCTGAAGAAGAGTTGACGCAGGAGTTGTAACAAAACCTAAACCAAAACCAATCAGAACAAGACCAAGAGCAACAATTCCAAGTCCTGAAACCGGACTGAGATTTGAAAGAAGGAAGAAACCGCAGACTATAGCCCCAATTCCTACAAGCAGCATAACTCTGATTTTACCAACCAGCTTCGCATAAATCTGTCCGGCGAGAAGACCTGACGCCATCATACCAAGAGACATAACTGTCAGCACAAGACCTGACTCAAAAGTTGAAAGCTGTTTAATAAGCTGAAGATAGAACGGAAGAAGATACTGCGCGCCTGCAAGAGTAAAATACATCAGACAAAGCACGAGATTTAACAAGAGGAAAGACCTGTTCCTGAAAAGACCAAGCTCAAGAATCGGAGAAGTGCAGTGCGTCTCGCGCCAGAGAAAACCTGCAATACATGCAGCTGCAAGCACAAGACATGTCAGAATCGGAACTGAAGTCCATCCAAGATTGTATCCTTCGGAGAAAGCATAAAGCAGGAAAGCAAGACCTGCAAAAATAAGAACAGCTCCCGCAGCGTCAAAACCTTTAAAGGCAAACGGCTTGGTATTGTCCTTTGGAAGAACAAAAAATCCGAGGATAAGAGTAGCAATACCAACCGGGACATTGATGTAGAAAATCCAGTTCCATGAAAGGTATTCAGTTAAAAGACCACCAAGAGTAGGACCCAGAGCCATACCTATAGAAGCGAAGAGAATCACAACCGACAAACCCTTTGCGCGCCTGACACCAGGCATATATCTGGTAAGCATCGCAGGACCTATAATTGTCATCATAACACCTCCAAGTGCCTGAATCACACGGGAGAAGAGAAGCAGACCGAATGAACCTGTAATCTCAGGGAAAAAACCGCAGGCAAACGAACCGAACGTAAAAAGGACAAAACCTGTCAGGAATATTTTCCTGTATCCAATACTGTCTGTGAGTTTTCCAACAATCAAAAGAGAGCCTGCCATCACAAGAAGATAGATAGTAGAAACCCAAGATACCGAAGAACTTGGCAGGTCAAATATATCAGAAATCGTTGGAAGAGCAATATTTACAATTGTCCCATCCAAAGACGACATAAATGCAGCAAGAGCAGCTGAGAGAATAATCAGCTTCAGTGCTCTATCTGTCGGATGTGAATTTTCCATATCTGATAATATGTTTTGCAGAATAATTAACCACACGGTCAAAGACAAAAATCCTCATCCCCACCCAAAGTAATTACTACCTGAAAAAACCAATATTACCCTATGAGCGATGCAGCTGCAAACGCCAAGCGGGACGCAGGATTCCGCGCGGCAAACATGGTAGAAGATGGAATGATTGTCGGTCTTGGAACCGGCTCTACAGTATTCTTCGCAATGGAGAGACTTGGTGAGAGAATCAAAACCGAAGGCCTCAAAATTATGGGCGTTCCAACATCCCACCAGACCGCAATGCGTGCTGAAGAGTACGGAATTCCGCTGACTACTTTATCCCTTCACCCGGTTTTAGATATCGCAATCGACGGAGCAGACCAGGTATCTCCTGAGAAGAACTTAATCAAAGGAAGAGGAGCAGCACTCCTTCGCGAGAAGATTGTTGCAGACGCCGCAAAGAAGTTTGTCGTCGTAATCGACCCGTCCAAAGCAGTCGAGATTCCAAACGCAGCAGTACCAGTTGAGATTCTTCCATTCGCATACGGAAGTGTCTGCGAGAAGTTAAAGGCATTAGGCGGAGAACCTGTCATGAGAAACGGAACCAAAAAGGATGGGCCTGTTATCTCTGATAACGGAAACTACATCTTCGACTGTGCATTTGGAGAAATCAAAGACGCAAAAGCACTCGAAGCAGCTATCAACGCAATCCCGGGAGTTCTCGAGAACGGTATCTTTGCAAACCTGACCGAAAAGACCGAGGTCATCATCGGCGGACAGCCATGAAGAAAATCGCAGTACTTGCATCCGGCAGAGGATCTAACTTCCAGGCAATCCTAGACAGCCTTGCCGCTGGAAAAATCAACGGAGAATGTATTGCCCTTTTAACGGACAACAAAGACTCCTACTCTATTGAGCGTGCAAAGAATGCCGGAATTCCATCAATTGTCCACAACTTCAAGGACTACCCGGACAAAGCATCCTTTGAGGCAGACCTTCTTGAATCCATGAAAAAAACCGGCGCAGACCTTTTCGTCTGTGCAGGATACATGAGAATCATAGGACCTGAGATTGCAAGAACCTTTGCAGGAAAAATGCTCAACATCCACCCGGCACTCCTTCCGGCATTTCCGGGACTTCATGCCCAGAAACAGGCACTTGACTATGGAGTTAAAATCGCAGGCTGTACAGTTCACTTCGTTGACGAAGGTTTAGACTCGGGTCCAATCATTATCCAGAAAGCAGTACCTGTCTTTGATGATGATGACGAGGACGCTATCGACGCCCGTATTTTAGAGCAGGAACACATCGCATACTCTGAAGCCATCGCATTATTCTGTGATGACCGCCTCGTTATCGAGGGTCGAAAAGTACGTGTGTTACCCAAAGTATGAAGAGCTTTTGCGTTCCATAAATTAGGGCATAACATGGCAAAGTCTGAGAAGGGTGTTCCGGTCAAACAAATTGCTCGTGAACGGATTTCAATTCTGTTCAATCTTGCAGAGGAAAAGCGTGAAGATTCCACGCTTTCCAACCGGTATGTCGCCCTCGCACGCGAAATATCCATGAGACAGCGTCTCAGACTTTCGAAACAGCAGAAGAGAACCTTCTGCCGCAGCTGCGGAACATATTTTGTTCCTGGCAAAAATCTCCGCGTGCGTGTTCAGCACGGCAAGGTTGTCTATACCTGTCAGGAGTGTGGGAATGTAGTTCGCATACCCATTAGGAAAAATACAAATCAGGTGAGATAATCACAGAGACTGCAGAAAACTATGTCCAGACCCTGAAACCAACTATCTGGGTCGGGAAAAACGGCTGTACTGAAGATATCGCAGATGAGGTCAGAAGACAGCTCGAAGCACGTAAAGTAATTAAGATTAAGTGGCTCCAGAACTCTGACGCAACCGAAGAAGAGATTCGCGAGCTTGCAAAACTTGTTGCCGCAGACGTTTTAGCAGTCCGCGGAAAGATTGCAGTCCTTGGCGCAAAGAACCGCGGAAAGACGGTTTCCCTTGGTCCGCAGAAAAAGCAGCAGGCTAAGCAGACTCCAACTGCCAGAAGAAAACTGAAGAACGCGTACTGGAATAAGTAACGCGCTTTCTTTTTTTATTTTATTCGTACGTAATTTATTTGCTTAGTGTATATGAGCGTTTTTTCCTACGCGAAAACAAAGCCAGATAAAAATAGTAAAAGAGTGAGGTGTTCAGTTAGTACACAACATCGTACTCGGTTACGAGATTTTCGCCGTACATTGCTGTTCCTTTGAGCTTTAAGCGAATCATCTCATTTTCAGAACCGATTCTCATACCGCCGACAAGAGACGGAGTATCACTTCCGCCAACAATGAAAGGCATGTGGATTAAGCGGATTTCATCGACCAGTTTTGCATTAAGCATATGCCAGTTAAGAGTTGGGCCTCCTTCCACAATTAAAGACTTAACACCATACTGTTCGGATAAAATCTGCATCAGAAGAGAATAGTCAACGTGTTCTTTTCCGGCTGTAACCACATCAACTCCTTTTGCGCGGAAAACCTCGATGCGCTCCTTTGGAGCAAGCTCGCTTACTGCGAGGATAGTTTTTGCAAGTGAAGTATCAAACACATTCGAGTTTTCATCAAGGTCTGCTTTTGAGTTTGGAATAACACGAAGAGGATTCTTTCCTTCCACCATGCGCACCGTAAGGAAGGAGTTGTCGATTCTAATCGTCGAAGAACCCACCATAATTGCATCATATTTGGCGCGAGTCTGGTGAAGCAGAATCTCTGCCTCATGGGACATATGCTTCATCAGAATTTTACTTGAGATTCCTTTCCCAAGGGTCAGCTTCCCGTCTGCTGTAATTTCTGAAATCATCAGAACGTGTGGACGGAGGATTGGCATCGTATTCATTGAGGGCCTCTGATTCTTATATTTTGAAGATGTATATTATTTAGTATCAGACCTCAAATAGTCTCTCATATCATGAACATCACATCCATTCGCCACAAACTGACAGGCTGGCTCGACCCGTTCATCCTGCTCTTATCAAAAACAGGAATAACACCGAACCAGATAACGTTTCTCTCGTTCCTTTTCGGAATGGCTGCCGCTGCATGCTACCTTACAACGCACTTCATAATCGGAAGTATTCTTCTGGCAGTTTCAGGAATTCTTGACTTAACAGACGGGTCTGTTGCCCGTCTTACAAACAGGAAAAGCGACTTCGGGGCGATTATCGACTGGATTGTGGATAAATATGTGGATGGAATAGTTCTTTTAGCCGTTGGTCTTTCCTGCTTTGTAAGTGTCCCTGCATACCTTGCAGGCTTCAATATCCCGCAGATTGCATACATAGGTGTCGCAGGTCTTGCAGTGATTGGTTCTATCATGAACACATTCATCAAACCGGTAACCTATGCCGAAACAGGATACACTGCAAAAGATGATGGAAAAATCTCAGACCCGTTAGAAGGTGTCGGGTTCTTTGGAAGACCGGAGACCATGCTTTTCTTAATCGCAGGCGGACTGTTTGGCTTCATCTGGATATCTATTACAGTCATTGCCGTCTGTACAAATCTTTCTGCAATCCAGAGAATATGTTACCTCTGGAAACGTCACGGCGGATACAAAAACGAGTGATGCGAAGGAAAGTATCTATTTGTTCAGGAAGCAAATAGGTACTATATGTATTTTCACGCCCTGATTCCCTTCCGCCCGGTCAACCCGAAGACCAGGCTGTCAGGTGTTTTATCTGAGGAGGAACGCGAAGAGTTTGCAAAAGTAATGCTCGGAGACGTCATCTCTGCTGTCAGGAGAACTGGATGTACCGCAACTCTTCTCTGTACCTCCAAATACGAGTGCAGGGACGCGCTTGTTGCAATCCGCCGCGAAGGATTAAACGAGGCTATCAACTGGGCTCTTCCGCAGTTCCACTGCCCGGCATTAATCATCATGTCAGACCTCCCGATGGTAACTCCTGGAAGCCTTCAGCGTGTGGTATCCACAAAGGCTGACATGGCTATAGTCCCCGGACTTGGCGGGGGTACCAATATTCTCTTTATCAAAAATCCTGAGAAGTTCCATGTTGAATACTACGGATTCTCATTCCGCCGCCATCTTCAGATTGCAGAAGAGCTTGGTATGTCTGTTGAGATTATCGACTCAATGCGCATGTCAACAGATGTGGATGAACCCTCAGACCTTGTTGAACTGATGATTCACGGACACGGAAACGCCCGCGAATGGCTCTATAATCATGGATTCTCACTCTCAACAGAATCAGGACGCGTGAGAGTGATTCGGGAAGGTGTCGAAGTTGCCTGATAAAATCGAGGAAGCAGAGGATTTAGCACTCGCCGGGAAGCTGGACGAGGCAGTTGTAAAATACGATGAGGCAATCGCAGAAGATGACAAAAACCCGCTTGCATATGTAGGCAAGGCTTCGGTTATCAAAGCGCAGGGTAAATTCAGTGAGTGTGCCAATGAGCTTGAAAAGGCTCTCTCGATTCTTCCGGAATGGAACGTTGCAAAGGAAGATGAGAAGAGATTTGCTGATTTCAAATCCATGCTTCATGTGTTAAAGGCAGAGGCTCTTCTCTATGCTGACAATCCTGATGCGGCATTTGCCGAGCTCGACAAAGCAGATTCAGTACGCAGAGCAGATGCGGCATCTTTAGTTGTCAGGGCAAACGCACACGCACAAAAGAAGGAGTGGGAGGAGGCTGGAAACTGCCTCTACCGTGCCGAGGAGTGGTGTTTCTTTAACGATGACTCTATGCTGACACAGGTCTGGCTTACAAAAGTCCACTGCGCTCAGGAAGCAGGAGGGGTCTTTGCTCCGGCATATGCCGCAGAGATTTACAAATCAGGAAACTGGAGAATGCCTAAAGGAACTGCAGATGAACTCTTAGAACGCGCAGGAAATCTCAGAAAGGAGGGTCTGTTATACGATGCTCTGCGTTACTATGATGCATGTCTTTTGGCAGAACCGGCAGACCGTGCCCATGTGCTTTTCTTAAAAGGCATTGTCTTTGAACAGCTCAAACGCTTTGAGGACGCATACAGCACTTATGCGGATGCTCTCGCAGCAAATCCGACAGAAGCTGAAGAGTTTACAATCCGCGTACGCTGGGCAAATGCGAAGGCACTTAGAGGTGGCGAATGATTTCCGTTGCTCAGATTAGAGATTTTCTTGTTAAGGGATGTTCCCTTGTTACAATCCTTATCTATCTGTTAATCGCAGGACTGCTGGTTGCAGCCGCAGTTGTTGGAGCTGTTGAAGCAATTCAGCTCTTAAAGATTGCAGCCCAGACACCAACTCAGGAAACAATGACTGCCGCTCTGCAGTCAATCCTCTTAATCATCGTTATCGCGACCTTAATCGACATGGTAAGATCCTATGTCACGTTCGGCAGAGTGCTTGTCCGTCCGATTCTGATTGCAGGAATTACAACGATGGTCAGAAGACTTCTTGTCGCATCACCATCTTTCCTCGATATTTTAGGAATCACGATTATTATTCTCGGCCTTACAGTGGCTATGATTTACTTAGGACGCGAGGACAGAACTGTTACCAAATTCTTAAGCGGCGATAAAGAAGCCCTGGAAAACGAAGCGGTAAAGGCTTCAGAGCCAAAAAACGGCTCCAAATAACTTTTTTCAAATAGAGAAACGTACCATTCTCTTCTCTCTGTATTCCGGAAGCTGGTCTGATACGTAAATTATACACCCGCTTTCGCGTGCGGCCTCTTCGGCTTTTTCGCGTGCGAGGTTTGGACGGTTGTAGTTTTCAGATAAATGAGCGAGAGCAACGCAGCCCACATGGTCTTTTAAGACCGAGAGAGTTTTTGATGAGGCTTCATTGGATAAGTGGCCGTCTTCTCTTATTCTATCCTTTAAGTATCTCGGATAAACTCTTTTTACCGCACAGTCTCCTCCGCATGAAGCTCCGCAAAGCCTGCACTCACGGCATGCAGGGAAACGGTCGGTCTTCATGGCCTCCTCGGAATAATTACTCTCGAGAACAACTGCATCACAGGAACAAAGTGCTGTCATCATAGTATCTGAGACGGTGTGAGTATCAAGACATACCCCGATTCTTGAATCCCCATCCTCGATGATAAATCCTGTAGGCTCTGCTGCGTCATGATATGTCCTAAAGGAAGTAACAGTCAGTGTACCAAAATCCATGCCGCAGCGATCATGCATTAGAATTTTTTCTGCAGACTGTGAGAGGATGCCGTTCTTCTGCATAGCAGAAAGTGTTCCGCCGGAAGCGGCTGCCGGAATCTTTGCGGCTTTTAAAAATGCCTTGGCTGAGCGGACATGGTCTGCGTGTTCGTGAGTTACACAAAGCGCACGAACCGTTTCAGCCGGAATGCGATACTCTTCAAGCGTCCGCTTCAGATATCCAATACCTGCATCTACAACTACAGCGTCAGTGCCGTTTCCAATGTAGATACAATTTCCTTTGCTTCCGCTCGCTAAGAGTACACAATCCATTTATTCTCTGTTGGTCTTACAAACAGAAATACCCGCGCTAAATTATTCAGCAAGTGATGATACAGCAGAACCTTTGAACACGAGAGAACCTGTGTACAAAGTCTGAACTGTTCCGTCATCAAAATCTGCAACAATGCTTACTGTCTGTTTCCCGACAGCTCCAAGACCTGAAAGCTTTGACGAGTAAGGTTTTCCAACAAGAGGATTGGACACAGAGATTACTGCATCCTTTGTTCCTGACACATAGACAGTAATTTTCTCCACAGATTCAGCATCAGTACCGCCCACAACAGTTACCACAGGCAAAGTACCTGCATCATTTAGCGTCACAACAGCAGAGACTGACTTCACCGTTCCAATATTGCCGGCCATAGGGATAACAGTCGCAGAAATTACAGCCGCTAAAACTACAACTATAGCCACGAGAAGAATAGTGGCCACAACAGGAGATACACCATCGTCAGAGCTCATTATTTTTAAATTATCTCTACGGTAATTTAAGGATATTTAGAGTGAAAACATGCACAAAAAAGAGTTAATGAAGCATTGATACTTCATCAAGGAATGTTTCTACAACATCACGTGTTACATGAGGCATCATAACAAATCTCATGTGTCCGGCTCTCGTTCTTGAAACCTTCCAGCCGTCCGGGATATCTGCCGCATAAAATGCAGCAAGATTCATGACAGGAGTTAGTACTTTTTTGTACCCAAAAGCCTCCATTCCGCAAACCAGACGTCTTGTGTTTTCAAGACATCCTGATACTATATCGCAAAATCCTTCGCGACCAAGATACTTAAGAACCGCATAAGCACCCGCCACATCAGCCCCGGGGCGCGTGCCGGTTAAAGTAAACGAGGTCTTCATCGTAAGATACGGAGAGTCAACGCTTAGGAGTTTCAGATTTTCCGGCTCTCTGATGAGGAAAGTTCCGCAGGGAATAGTACTCATACCCATCTTGTGCGGGTCAAGAGTAATTGATGACACACCATCAATTGCGAAATCAAATGGAGCAGGATTTTTCATAAAAGGAATTACAAGCCCTCCAAATGCCGCATCAACATGACACCAGATATCATTTTCTCTGGCGATGTCAGCGACAGCTTTTACATCATCAATAACACCATACTCGGTAGTTCCAGCAACACACGCTACAGCAATCGTATTTTTATCCACAAGTTCTGCCATCTTATCCGTATCCACAGTGTACCCCCCTTCCTTGTACGGAGCCATACGCATTTCAACGCCTAAGATGTCGCTTGTTTTATCAAACGAGAAGTGAGCCGAAGCCGGAACTACAATATTGGGCATGTCTGTTGGATGCAGTTTTTTTGCGATGCGAACAGCCTGAAGATTCGATTCAGTACCGCCTGATGTCGCATATCCTCCGATATCTTTTCCGTGCAGAAGACTTCCCAAATCAGAAATCAGCTTTCGCTCAATCTCTGCTGTTCCAGGATACAGCCCCGGGTCTCCAAGATTTGTTGACGCAAAATACTCATGAGCCTCAAGAGCGATTTTATGAGGCACAGTACACATCGAACTGAAAATCCTCTCATGCGGCACATCACGTGCACGATATCCTGCAAGCAGAGACATAACCTCCTCCCTGCTGCATCCAGTCTCTTCCATATGTAAGAAAGTATAGGGGTTACTTGGTATTTTAGATTTGGGATTAAAAAAAAGAATTGTCCTGAATGGACGGTATTTACTGGTATTCCGAGTGGTAGTGAGACAGGGGCTCAATAGTTATTGGATTGTTCTTCATAGACTCAATCGCGAGAGCTGCTGCCTCTGCACCAAAGATGGTGGTAACATACGGAATAGAGTAGTCAATGGTGGCTCTCATCATCTGGAAGTGATCCTGACGTGCATTCTTGTCACCCGGCGTGTTGATGACTAAATCGACGTCTGCTCCGCGAATCATATCGATGATGTTTGGAGAACCTTCCTGAACTTTTCTGACAAGGCACATTGGAACGCCGTTGCTTTCCATGTACTTGACAGTTCCAACAGTTCCGTAGAGAGTGAATCCTAAATCATGGAGCTTCTTTGCAATCGGAAGAATCTCAGGCTTCTGGGAATCTGTGACAGAGATGAAGATGTTTCCTGCAAGCGGCAGGGTGTTGTCTGCGGCCTGTGATGCCTTGTAGAATGCACGGCCGAAGTCATAGTCGATACCAATGACTTCTCCGGTACTCTTCATCTCAGGACCTAAGATCGGGTCAACACCAGGAAGCTTGGAGAACGGAAGAAGAACTTCCTTTACTGCAACGTGTTTGATATCTCTTTCCTGGTAGCCGAGCTCGGAAAGCTTCTTTCCAAGCATGACCTTTGCTGCAATCTTTGCGAGCGGAAGACCAGTGGCTTTGGATACGAACGGAACGGTTCTGCTTGCACGCGGGTTTGCTTCAAGAACATAGATGGTTCCGTCGTGGAGTGCGTACTGGATGTTGATTAATCCGATAACGTTTAAGGAGAGAGCAATCTTTCTGGTGTACTCTTTGACGAGTTCAATCTGCTCTGGAGTTAAGGTCTGGGCAGGCAGGACACATGCAGAGTCACCTGAGTGGACACCTGCTTCTTCGATGTGTTCCATAACACCGCCGATTAAGACAGACTCACCGTCACATACTGCATCGACATCAAGTTCGGTTGCGTTGTCAAGATAACGGTCGATTAATACCGGGTGGGTGTTGGAGACACGGACTGCTTCCTTGATGTAGGTCTGGAGCTGGAGTTCATCGTGGACTAACTCCATTGCACGTCCTCCAAGGACGTAGCTTGGGCGGACTAAGACCGGGTATCCGATTCTGGATGCGATGTCATATGCTTCCTTCTCGGAGTATGCAGAGCCGTTTGCCGGAGATGGAATGCCGTCTTTTTCTAAGAGAACGCTGAAGCGGTTTCTGTCTTCTGCGATATCCATGTTGTCCGGAGCAGTTCCAAGAACCTTGGTCTTTAAGCCGAAGTGTTTGAGCTCTTCCTGAATCGGGATTGCAAGGTTGACGGAGTTCTGACCGCCGAACTGAACGATTACTCCGTCATAGTCTCCTTTGCGTAAGATGTGGACGACATCTTCAAGCTGCATCGGCTCGAAGTAGAGACGGTCTGAAGTGTCGAAGTCGGTGGATACGGTCTCCGGGTTGTTGTTTACGATGTGGACTTCGATTCCTTCCTCGCGCATGGACTGAACTGCGTGGACGGTACAGTAATCGAACTCGATACCCTGGCCAATACGG
>ERZ808048.27-NODE-27-length-33829-cov-5.440359_pt1 | contig 33829 bp, 25 predicted proteins | sample MGYA00380197_ERZ808048 | MGnify/ENA primary metagenome ERZ808048 (study PRJEB31490, sample SAMN06133377) | cow dung metagenome | isolation source: M1 | host: cow | place: China: Chengdu | collected 2015-05 ... | reverse complement strand
AGCATATTGAAACAATCCTGCAAACACAACCAACTTAGACGCAATAGCTATCACTTCGGTGTCTGTAGTGAACAACAAAGGAATATAGTTGCGCAACCCAATCATCAATGCTGCACCGATGGTGTTGATCAAGAGTACCAAATGAATACTTGCGTTGCTGGCCATGCGAACACCTTGTAGATGGTTTGCTCCCAATTGGTGAGAGACGCGTATAGTGGTCGCAGAACCTACACCCAAAGCTACCATAAAAGTCATATCCGCCATTTGATTAGCCACTTGGTGAGCAGCTAATGCTTCCTTGCACAACCAACCGATAAAAATGAACGATAAAGTAAAATTGACTGTTTCCAATAATGTTTGCCCACCTATGGGAAGACCTATCTGAAAAAGATGCTTGATCTCTTGCCAATTAAACTTTTTCCAAGAAAATGAACGAATGAAATATTTCCAATCGCGATGAAAATAAATCACAAGGAAAAAACATATGGGCATCCCAATTCGAGAAATCAAAGTGGCAATACCTGCTCCCGTAGCACCCATAGCTGGAAGACCAAAATGACCAAATATAAGTACCCAGTTCAGGAATATATTCAATCCATTCATCAGCATCGTGATAATCATAGCAACAAACGTGTTACCGATTCCTTCTAAAAACTGCTTGAAAAGAGTGAAAAACAAAAATGGAACGATAGAGACAACTATCAATATATAATAAGGTCTTGCCGCTTCTATTACGACAGGGTCCTGTCCAAACTTGTCCAAAAAAGGAATACAACCTCCCAACAATAGCACCATCAAGCCAATGAGAAGAATCGTAAACAATACGCCATTCTGTAATAGTGAAGATATTTTTGCACGTAGTTCATCCCGCTTATCCATCGCTTCGCTCATCTCACCCATATGGATGCCTATGAGCGGCGTTATACCCATCAACGCACCCATCGCAAAAACCATTACAGTGAAGAAAATAGCATTGGAAAAACTAACCGCTGCCAACTCCACCGTACCATAATGTCCCACCATCATAGAGTCAAACAAACCAACCAATGACGCACCCAATTGGGTTAGCATCACCGGTAAAGCCACTTTCAAATTACGTCGATAGTAGGGGAGATATTCTTTGAATTTTGCAAACACGTTCTATAGCAAATACCTTAATTTTACAAACAGACTACAAAGGTATATGTTTTTTCTTAAATAAAGCAATTTTTTGTGCGAAAAATAAATATTCATTCATCAATGGAACTGGAAGAATGAAGGATATCCACACATCAGTACAACAAATACCCCGCTACTCCTGCCATTAGAATCAGCAAGATAGGATTAGAAAGCCAAGTAACGACCTTGTGGGTGCGAACGCAATTTTTAGAAACCAATTGCGGGAGAATACCCAATACAAATACTACCCCAAAAATCACCCAACTACTCCAGTCAAAGAAACTATCTTGGGTCATCAGAGATAAAGCTGCCGCACCAATCAATCCTAATACCAAAAAACGAATACCACGCAAGGTGTTCACGTAGTAAACGTTGTTTTGATAACGCTTTTGCATTAGAAAGTACAATCGGCACAAGATAAACATGATGATTAGACTCGGCAAAATAACTGCAACAGAGGCGATAACACTGCCTAGAATACTATCCGTTGCAGTATAACCGACATAAGTGGCACAATTCATACCGATAGGACCTGGCGTGACTTGACTGATGGCGACAATATCAACAAACTCTTTTTGACTCATCCAACCGTATTGCTCCACTTCATGCTGAATCAAGGACAAAATAGCCAACCCGCCACCAAAACCGAATAGCCCGATCTTGAAGAAACTTAAAAACAATTGCAGATATATCATCGCTGCCTCCTTTCTGCCACCCATGTATAGACAATAACGGAAACAATCAATAATAATATCAACCATACAGGAGACCAACCCAACAACCAAATAGCCAATGCACCCGCTATGGGAATAAGGGCGGATACATATGACAATCCCGCCACTTTAGCCATGCGGAACAAAGGTGATGCAATCAAGGCGACCACTGCGGGGCGAATACCCTTAAAAACAGCTTCTACCGCAGGAAGCGACTTGTAGTCACTAAACAAAATAGCAATGGCCAAGATAATCACAAAAGATGGCAAAATAGCCCCTAAGATGGTGCTTAAAACGCATAGAATACGAAACAATTTGGATTGCGAATGCGGACTGTTTTGCCCTACACGCCAACCAATGAAAAAGGCCGAATTGACAGCTATGAGCCCAGGAGCTGCTTGAGCCAAGGCAATCATGTTCAAAAACTCTTCTTCGTCTATCCACTTGCGACGATTAACAACCTCATGCTGAATCATCGGTAACATTGCGTAACCACCACCCAATGTAAAGGTGCCTACTTTTAGATATGTCCAAAACAGTTGAAACAACATGATGAAATTACCCAATGGAATGTCTATCTTGGGAAATTATTAATCGGTTACTTGCTCCTTCATTTGCTGCTTGATAAACTTAACAAGCATATTGATAGCCGCATTGTTGTGACCTCCTTGAGGAATAATAACGTCGGCATATCGCTTACAAGGTTCAATGAACTGCTCATGCATGGGTTTCAAAACGCGTTGATAACGCTCCATAACCGACTCTACTGTACGACCACGCTCTACAATATCACGTTGCGATACACGAATCAACCGATCGTCTGCATCTGCATCAACGAAAATCTTCAAATCCATCTGATCACGCAAAGCCTCATCGTTCAACGCCATGATGCCCTCTACGATAATAATGTCGCGTGGCTCTATATGAATGGTCTCTGCTTGACGAGTACACGTGATATAGGAATAGATAGGCTGCTCCACACACTCTCCATTGCGAAGCATGGCTATATGCTGAGCCAATAATGGCCACTCAAAAGCATCTGGATGATCAAAGTTGATGAACTGACGCTCCTCTACGGGAACGTGACTGCTGTCCTTGTAATAAGAATCTTGAGGAATGACTACAACCTCGCCTTTGGGCAAGCGTTCAATTAACTTCTTGACAACCGTTGTTTTACCCGAGCCGGTTCCGCCCGCTATTCCGATAATAAACATGAGATAAAGATGAGTTATTTCGGATTGCAAAGGTATAGATTTTTTGTAACAAAAACAAGAGCACGAATGAAAATATGGTATAAAAGGGATTTTTTTTTGGCACAAACTGAAAAAATATGTACCTTTGCACTTAGATAATACGATTAGAATATGACACCTATCAAAATAGAAGAATACAACTATCCTCTCCCAGAGAATCGAATAGCCAAATACCCACTCCCGCAACGAGACCATAGTAAACTCTTGGTATACAAACAACAACAAATTACCGAAGATATTTTCTATAACATAGGAGAATATATATCCCCTCAAAGTCTCCTTATATATAATAATACCCGCGTCATCCATGCGCGATTGGTGTTTCACAAAGAATCAGGAGCAAGAGTGGAAATCTTTTGTTTAGAACCCCTCGTTCCTCATAACTATGAGAGCGCTTTGGCCGCGAATAGCCAATGCACGTGGAAGTGCATGATTGGGAATCTCAAAAAATGGAAAACAGGTGCATTGGTACAATCCATCTCAATCAACGATACCAATGAACCCAAAACGATAGAACTACACGCAGAACGCATCGCTACCACAGGAAATACCCACGAAGTACAGTTTACATGGAACGACCCTACAATATCTTTTGCAGAGTTGTTGGAATTGATAGGAGAGTTGCCTATCCCGCCCTATTTGAATCGACCATCCGAAGAACAAGACAAACAAACCTATCAAACCGTTTATTCGCACATCAAAGGAAGCGTTGCTGCACCTACTGCAGGGTTGCATTTTACACATGACGTGCTACAAAACCTAAGAGCCAAAGGCGTGCATACCGATGAGTTGACCCTACATGTCGGAGCGGGTACTTTTCAACCGGTAAAAACAGAAGATGCCAACGAACATACCATGCATGCAGAGATTATTGCAGTCAACCTACAAACCGTTGCCAATCTAATAGAACATCTTGGACGCATAGTGGCTGTGGGGACAACCAGCATGAGAACATTAGAAAGTTTGTATTTTATAGGATGCCAATTGGACAAATTAACCAAGGAACAACAACTAAGTTTACAAACCATCCAAGTACAACAATTCGAACCCTACAACGCTATCTATACTTTGACCACCAAGCAAGCGTTGGAGAGCATAATAAACTACCTCCATACCACAGGACAAAAGGTCCTACACGCTGAAACACGCATCATGATTAAACCTGGGTACGATTTTCACGTGGTGGACACGTTGATCACAAATTTCCATCAACCCAAATCCACATTATTGTTATTGGTGAGCGCTTTTGTTGGCGAAGATTGGCGCAAGATTTACGACTATGCCCTCGCGAACGATTTTCGCTTCCTTAGTTATGGAGACAGTAGTATCCTAACTCGAAATAGATAAGACTCGCTCAATTACTCTCTCCAAAATAATCTATATAAAGATATAACCTGCAAACAAATGATTGATACGCATTGCCATATAGATGACCCTCAATATAGTGAAGATTTTCACTCGTTTGTACAACTGCAAAAAGAATGTGGGGTAAAAGCGATTTTAGTTCCAGGAGTCAATACTCACTCCATCCAGACCGTTTTGGAGGCCTGTGAACAATATCCCGAATTTTTATTTCCTGCATTGGGGCTGCATCCAGAAGATGTAAAAGACAATTGGCAACAAGATTTAGCTACCATCCATCATGCCATTGAAAACGTATACCATTCCACACATAGAAAAATAGTGGCTATTGGAGAGATCGGTTTAGACTATTATTGGGACAAAACCTATAAGTTACAACAACAATTAGCCTTCCAAGAACAATTGCATTGGGCTACTCAATGGAATCTTCCTGTCATGATTCATGCTAGAGAAGCAACGGAAGATATGATCAATATTTTGAAAGAACATCCCGGCGTTCAAGGAGTTATGCATTGCTTTACCGGAAGCTACGAGGTAGCCAAACAATATCTTGATATGGGATTTTATTTGGGTATAGGAGGCGTGTTGACATTCAAAAACTGCAAACTCAAACAAGTATTGGAGAATATTCCCCTTGACAGGATACTCTTGGAAACGGATGCTCCTTACATGGCACCAGTCCCACATCGAGGCAAACGAAACGAAAGCAGATGGATGTACTACGTGGCAGAAATGTTAGCAACCATCTACAACGTGCCAATTGAGGAGATATTTATGCAGACAGAAAATAATAGTATACAACTTTTTGGGCTGAAATTATAAAAAACATGAAAAAAAGTGAAAAATTCTTTGTATATCAAGTTTTTTTTGTAACTTTGCAGTCGGTTTATTGGAAAGATGCTCGAGTGGTTGAAGAGGCACGCCTGGAAAGCGTGTAAACTCCAAAAGGGTTTCCGGGGTTCGAATCCCCGTCTTTCCGCACAAATAAATAAATAATTATTTTCAATCAAAAAATCCAATAACAATGAAAAAAGTATTCGCAACCATGATGGTGCTTGCAATGCTATCAGTAGGTAGTGTTGCTGTTATGGCTCAGGACGAAGCTGCTGCTGCTCCTGAAGCAACTGAACAAGTAGCTGAAACCGTAGCTGATGAAGCTGTAGCTGAAGAAGTAGCTGAACCAGCAGAAACTGTAGCTGAAGAAGTAACTGCTGAAGAAGGTGGTCTCAAAGCTTTACACAAAACATTGAAAACTAAATTTATTGAAGGTGGTGCAGGCTTTATGGCTGCTACTTTGATCTGCTTGGTATTCGGTTTAGCTCTCTGTATCGAACGTATCATTTACCTCAGCTTAAGCAAAACCAACACAAAAGAGTTGTTGAAAAACGTTGAGGCTGCTCTCAAGAAAGGTGGAATTAATGCTGCATTGGAAGTTTGCCGCAATACTCGTGGTCCTGTTGCAAGTATTTTCTATCAAGGTTTGAGCCGTTACGAAGAAGGTGTTGAGGTTGTTGAGAAAACTGTAGCTTCTTATGGTGGTGTTCAACTCGGTCTCCTCGAGAAAAACCTCTCATGGATCTCTCTCTTCATCTCTATTGCTCCATCTTTAGGATTCTTGGGTACCATCATCGGTATGATCCAAGCATTCGACAAAATCCAACAAGTAGGTGATATCTCTGCTACCGTTGTGGCTGGTGGTATCAAGGTGGCTCTTTTGACAACCCTCCTCGGTTTGATTATCGCTATTATCCTTCAAGTATTCTACAACTACATCCTTAGCTTGATCGAGGGTCTTGTTAACGAAATGGAAGACAGCTCTATTAGCCTACTTGACCTCGTGGTTGAATACGACGCAGCACAAAAGAAATAATCTATTTTGCATTGTGCAGAACTTTTATTGTTAAACTTGCAAAAGAAAGATTATTGTTATGAAAAATTATAAATTATTCCCAAAAGTAACCATCTGGGTCCTCATGATCGTAGGTATCATTGCAACCGCAATGTTCTTCTTTGGAGGCTCTGAAGGTTCGTTGGAGGTGGCTGGTGACTTCTTGGATATTCCTAAGTTTACCGACGTGCTCCTCTATTGGATCTACGCACTTGTAGCACTCGTTATTCTTGCTACCTTCGGATTTGTGCTCGCTAAATTGGTTGAAACCTTCAAGGTAGACCCAAAACGTGGCATCACATCTGTACTTGTAGTAGTAGCTGCTGTAGGTCTCTGCGCTCTCTGCTGGTTCTTGGGTAGCCCTGAGAAAATTGATATTCTCGGTTACGAGGGTACAGACAATGTGGGTAACATGGCACGTATGAGTGACGCTATCATGTACCTTGTTTACATCCTTACTATCTCTACTGTTGCAGCATTAGTTTGGGGTGTTATTTATACTAAAATTAAAAAGTAATCCAAATAGTAAAGCATTATGGCAAAGAAAATTCCTGAGATAAACGCCAGTTCGATGGCAGATATCTCTTTCTTGCTGCTCATATTCTTCTTGGTGACAACCTCTATGGATGTGAATCAAGGTTTGGCACGTCGTTTGCCAGCACCTGTACCACCAGATCAAAAGGTTGACGATACGAAGATTAACAAAAGAAACTTGTTAATCGTGAAAATCAACTCCATGAACCAATTGATGGTACAAGGACAATTGATGGATGTGAAACAGTTAAGAGAGGAAGCCAAAAAGTTCATTCTTAATGCAGACGATGATGCTTCTTTACCAAAGTTGTTTGAGGAAGACTTCGGAGCACCTTTCGGAGTTCTCAAATATACAAAAGAACACGTTATCTCTGTTCAAAATGACGTTGATACACAGTATCAAGCATATTTGGATGTACAGAACGAACTTGTTGCGGCATATAACGAGTTGCGTGAAGAGTGCGCAAAGAAATATTTTCATAAAAGTTACAAGGATCTAGACGAAGATCTACAAAAGAGAATACAAAAAATCTATCCTCAAAAGATCTCCGAAGCTGAACCTAAAAATTATGGAGGGAATTAAGTATGGCTAAAATTCGTCGTAATGATAAAAGAGAAATGCCAGCATTGAATACTTCTTCATTGCCAGACATCATCTTCATGCTTTTGTTCTTCTTCATGTCTGTAACTTCAATGAAAGAGGTTTCTTACAAGGTGCAGTTTACTACACCACAGGCAACTGAGTTGACAAAATTAGAGAAAAAGACTTTGGTTAGATACATTTACGTGGGTACCCCTACATCTGAGTTCCGCAAACAATATGGTGCTGAGACCCGTATCCAATTGGATGACGCGTTTGCTGATAAATCAGAGATTGGTGATTATATCGTAAACGAACGTTCTGCTATGTTGGAACAAGACCAAGGTTTGATGCAAGTTAGTATCAAAGCTGACAAAGAGACACGTATGGGCGTAATCGCTGATATCAAGCAAGAATTGCGCCGTGCGTATGCACTCAAGATTAGTTACGCTGCTACACAACGTACAAGTTACTAATTTGTTAATATAACACAAACGAAGGGCGCCCATCGGATTGCCCTTCGTTTGTATTTATAGATAACTATAAACGATTTATTTAAATAGCTATGGGTAAACATATTTATATTCTGATTGCACTTATTTTGTTCAATGCTTGTACTGCTCATAAAAATATGACAAGCAATACAATCAACTCCACTATCCAAACGGACAATGTTCACAAGATAAACAACTTTTCGTTTGATTTGGTACGCAATACTTGTACTGATAAGGAAAATGTTTTTCTGTCTCCTATCAGTGCCAATATAGCCCTTAGTATGTTAACCCCAGGCGCCAATGGTATTACCCAACAACAACTAAATACCATCGTCTCTCCTTGTGTACTCGATACCAACACAAATCTCAAAACAGCGAATAGTTGTTGGGTTTCTCCTGTTTATCCAATCAAAAAGTCGTACCTTAACAAACTCTCTTCCTCTGCTCAGGTATTTAATTTCCCATTCAAAGCTTCAGATATCAATGCCTGGGCAAGCGAACAAACAAACGGGAAAATAAACCAAGTATTATCCGACCCATTACCATCCAACTTAGCACTCGTATTGGCGAATGCCATATATTTCAAAGCAGAATGGGAAGAACAATTTCCTGATTATAATACGCACACAGCACCATTTCATATAGACCAACATACTACCACACAGGCCTCTTTCATGGAGCAAACGACACACCTACGCTACTACAAGGATGACATCTTACAAATGGTAGAACTTCCATACAAAGCTTGTGAAAATAAGCACTATTGCATGGATATCATATTACCATCCCTTTCTCTCTCTTCAAACGACCTATTGCAACGAATGAATGACTCCATATATCAGTCCTTCATCCAAGGTCTATCCCCTATCAAGGTTCATCTCACCATGCCTAAGTTTGAAATAGAATACGAAAGAGTTCTTAATGATGATCTACAGAATATGGGATTAACTACTATCTTCGACCCCAATAAAGCCAACTTTTCATCCATGAGTAATGTTCCACTCGTTGTCAGCATGGTCAAGCAAAAGGCTTATGTCAAGGTGGATGAGGTGGGTACAGAAGCAGCAGCCGTTTCTGTAGTCACAGTGCTCGCTATGAGCGCGGCACCGAGACCTGAAAAGATCATAGAATTCAATGCCGATAGACCTTTTATTATCGTTATTCGGGATATGCATACCAATAGGATACTTTTTGTAGGAAATGTGTGCTCTCCCAAACTATAATCTCCAATAGAAAGTACCTAACAGACGTTTTGGGTTAAGATATATCTCCCCAGTTGGTCATGCTTTGACGCAAAATATCCAAGCGTTCTTTGTATATGCGATTGTATTCCGAAGACAACAATGGGTCCGCTTCCAAAATGTCACTTGCAGCCCTACGAGCAAGATCCAACATTTGCCCATCAGAAGTTAAACTGGCTATCTTAAGTTCAAAGGGTAAACCTGATTGTTGCAACCCCTCTAAATCACCAGGTCCACGCAATTGTAAGTCGGTCTCTGCTATACGAAATCCATCATTCGTTGCTACCATTATTTCCATACGCTTGCGAGTCTCTTTGCTCAATTCAATGCGCGTGAGTAAGATACAATAACTTTGTTCTGCACCACGACCTACACGACCTCTCAACTGATGCAATTGACTCAATCCAAAACGTTCAGCGTTTTCTATAATCATCACACTTGCATTCGGAACATTTACACCTACCTCTATCACCGTAGTCGCTACCAACAACTGTGTCTCACCACAAGCAAAACGGCGCATCTGCTCATCTTTGTCGCTTGCTTTCATCTGACCATGTACCATGGAGATACGATAATTAGGAAAAGTTTCGCATAACGCAGTATACCCATTTTGTAGATCGGATAAATCCAATTTCTCATTCTCTTTTATCAGTGGATACACCACATACACCTGTCGCCCACTTTCTATTTGTTGGCGTATAAATTGATTGATTGCCTGTCTTCGTTGGTTCGAATAATGAATCGTTTGAACAGGTTTTCTACCAGGAGGCAACTCGTCAATGATGCTCACATGCAAATCTCCATACAATGTCATGGCCAATGTACGCGGAATAGGAGTCGCCGTCATTACCAATATATGAGGCGGCTGGATGTTCTTGCTCCATAACTTGGCTCGTTGAGCTACACCAAAACGGTGTTGCTCGTCTATGATGCATAATCCCAAATTGGCAAATTGTACATCTTCTTCTAACAGAGCATGAGTCCCTACCAAAATATGTATTTCTCCATTCCGCAAATCTGCATGCAATGTTTCTCGCTGTTTGCGCGTAGTCGTACCCGTCAACAACGCAACACGTACCTGTGATGTCTCCAAAAGTTGACTGATTGTCTTGGCATGCTGAATAGCCAAAATCTCCGTTGGAGCCATGATGCAGGCTTGATATCCATTATCCACCGCAAGGAGCGCACTCATCAGGGCAACCAAGGTTTTACCACTTCCAACGTCCCCCTGTAACAAACGATTCATTTGTTTCCCCGATTTGAGATCACTTTGTATCTCTTTCATTACACGCTTTTGAGCATTGGTAAGAGGGAAGGGAAGACAATGATGATAAAAATAGTTGAAGTGTTTGCCTACGATGAATAGGACAAAACCCTTGTTTTGCTCACGACGCTTCATGCGACGCAAAATCTGAAGCTGAATAAAAAACAACTCTTCAAATTTCAAACGCTCCCGCGCCTTGAGCATTTGTGCATGATTCTCGGGAGAGTGAATACTATAAAGAGCATCCTTCAAACCCATCAATCGATACTGATGGATGATATCCATACCGATCGTTTCCCTTAGACCTTCAGCCTTTAAATCGGGCAGAAGTTGCTGAATAATGCTACGCATAGCCTTGGAGTTCAGCCCATGCGATTTCATCTTTTCCGAAGTGTTGTAGTAAGGCTCAAGACCTTGTGTCAATTCGGGCTTGACTTTGTCCCAAGGAGTTAATTCCGGATGAACGATGTTGAATTGATGATTAAACTGACTTGGTTTACCAAACAATAAGTACTTGACTCCTTCATTCAAACATATATATGAAACACCCTTGAACCATACCAACTCGATCTCACTTTCTCCATCCGTAAATATAGCAGTCAATCGTTGGGCTTTACCGATACCTACTGTTTTGTGACTTACAATCCGCCCAATGATTTGAACATAAGTGTCTTCGTTATCAATATCCCGTATCTTGTAAAATTTACTACGGTCTATATATTTATAAGGATATTGATGCAGCATATCCAATGCTGTATGTACACCCAACTCTTTACGAAGAATGTCGGCACGTTTTGTGCCGACACCCTTACAATACATTATATCTCGTACAGACAAATCCATTTATCTGTCCTCGAGGATTCTCTATTCTATTATTGTAAACGGAAGTTAACAGGAACTGTATACTTCACGCGTACTGGTTTACCACGTTGTTTACCTGGTTTCCATTTAGGCATGGTCTTGAGAACGCGAACAGCTTCCTTATCCAAAGATGGATCACCACCGGAACGTACTACAACGACATCTACGATAGAACCGTCTTTGTTCACAACGAACTGGCAAGTTACACGACCTTGAATACCATTCTCTTGAGCAATAACTGGGTACTTGATGTTTTCACTTAAATATTTCATCAAACCTTGAATACCACCCTCTGGGAACTCTGGCATGGTCTCAACCACAACAAAGATAACCTCTTCTTCTTCCTCTACTTCCTCTACTTCTACTGGAGGAGCAATAACAACGGCAACATCCTCTTTGTCTTCGGTCTCAATCTCAACTGATTCTACTTCTTCTTCATCATCTACAACAACCAACTCTTCAACAGTCTTTACCTCTGGTGGTGGAGGAGGGGGAGGTGTCTCTTGGGTAGTTTGTTGAATGTCAATCTCTTCCTCAAAAAGGAACTCGGTGTCTTGAATCTCGTATGTCTTCACTTCCTGTTCGGTCCATTCAAGTGCGACATAGCATACACTTAAGACAAAAACAAATCCTACCAACACGTAGGTGAATTTTTTGTCTTCTAAGCTTGCTTTAGGTGATTTTTTCAGTTGCATATGATTAGATTTTATGTTATTATCCTTACTTTTACTTTATACGATACAATATCCTCCCCAAAAAAAACTGCCTTTCAGGCAACAAAGGTAGTACTTTTTTCTAAATGCTGCAAATTTATTTATTCTTTTTTTGATAAAAAACCTATGTAAACGTTGTATTTCCCATTTAAAAGTAGTACTTTTGCAATCGATGAATAAGAATACGAAAGGTTTATATATTCTTTTTGCGTTAATCGTATGGGTTAAGTGTATTTATTTTGGATTAAATATATCGGACGCAACTTTCTCTTTTGAAGAGCTCTCTCTCCTTTCATCTATACGTATATTATCTACCTATGCCGCCTTTGCATGGCTGCTTACATGGTTCAGTTTTCTATATTATCAGAGAACTATCGCTGGCATGCTGCAACTGCTCTTAGATCTTTGGCTGATCGCAAACCTTATGTATTATAGAAGTTTCCATGATTTACTTAGTATATGGAGCTGGGATGCTGTCGGTGAATTACAGTTCTATGATGGTATCATGCTCCCATATTTGCATTGGGGAGACATTTGCATGCCAATCTTGTCATTGATTTGGGTTGTATTGAGCTTGCACTCAACTTTTCCTAAATACCAACCTATAGATGGCAAATCTTGTATCCGCAATGCCATCATCACAATACTCTTGTTAGGACCATGGTGCGCTGCAGGTACAAAGGCTGGTTACAAATTGAACCCCTTTGACACCTACTATCGTGAAGTAAGCATGGGCAGAATATGGTATGCAACTACCTTCTCACCTATTGCTCATGGCATAAATGAAGCTTTGGAGTTGTTTACGAAAAATCATAACAACCATTCACCCAATACCCAAATTACATTGTACGATCGATTACAATCGAAGCAGAATACACATGCAGATGCCAACGTAATCATCGTCTTGTTTGAAAGCTTAGAGAGTTGGGTGGTAAATACCAAAATAGAAGGACAAACAATCACACCCAATATCAATGCATTGATTAACGATTCCAACACCTCTTATATTAAGCATATTGCCCCACAAGTGAGCATGGGAAAATCGTCAGACGCTCAATTGATTATACTTACAGGATTACTCCCTGTCAATCAGGGTGTTACAGCGATGCGATACATGCATAATACGTTTCCTTCATTGGCATTGGCATCTGGAGCAGAATACAAAAAAATATATATTCCAACCCCCGCTTCTGCCTGGAATCAAGAAGCCATGACACATGCTTATGGGTTTGATAGCCTTTACGCAAAGACTACATCCGACCGTATGCTCGTCTATCAAGTTTTGGACGATATTCAGAAACAAGAGTCTTTCTTTGTCTTGATGACAACGATGGCATCTCACGTTCCTTTCAAACAATATGCGGATAGTTCTTCCCTATCCTTACCCTCCCATACCAAACATGCCGATTATCTACGGACGGTGCATTATACCGACCAATGTTTAAAGCCTTTGATAGACTATTGCCGCTCTACATCCCACAAACCTACATTACTCGTTATTACGGGTGATCATACTACCTTGTCCGATACAATGTCTCATACCGTCCCCCTCATCATGTATGCACCGCAAAAACGTTTGCAAATAGACGATCAAAAAAACTATCAAATAGACATCTATCCAACACTTTTACAGACAATGCAATGTCAAGACTATTATTGGCAAGGAGTAGGGGTGAGTTGGTTCGATCGCAACAAAGAACGTCTTGTGAACGAACAAGAGGTTTCCAACATGTTGATCATGACAGACTATTTTAGGAATTATCAATCACAGAACGAATGCTCTCATTGAAAAACATAGCACAATCTAAGTTGGTAAGAAATAGTGCAAAATTGATTTCTGCCAATGCTATAGCACAGGCTATAGGATTACTTGTATATCCTATCTTATCCCGTCTTTATACACCTGAAGACTTTGGGTTGTTGAACCTTTTCTTGGGCATTGGAGGACTTCTCGTTCTTCTTTCTACAGCCGAATATCAGTATGCAATACTCCTACCGAAAGAAGAACGAAAATCCAAAGGAGCATTCCAAGTATGTGTACTCCTATTAGTATCCACCACGTGTTTGGTGTTACTGACACTGCCTTTCAAAGAGAACATCGCTTCCTACTTCAAGGCCGAACACTTGGCTGACTATTATTTCCTATTGCCTCTTTTTGTGCTGTTAGGTGGTATGTGGAATGCCCTCAATATGTATTACACAAGACGCAAACGTTTCAACGCAGTGAGCGAATATCAATTGTCCCAAAGCATACTTTCTTCAGGTACCAAGATAGCTCTTTTTTACACTCCTCTGCAGATGGGTGGACTATTGTATGCCACCGTCATCGCTGCTTTAGTCGCTTGCGCTACCAGTGTATTAAGGCATCTGAAAGGACAGCTGAAGGATTTGCTAATGTTCGATTGGTCAGCAATTAAAACGGCATTAACCGAGTATAGAAAATTTCCACTCTTCTCTTTGCCTCGTGCTTTTGCCAACAATCTAAGCAATACCCTACCAACCTTATTACTAACGCCATTCTTTGGCCTAAGTTTAGTGGGGTATTTTAGCATGGCTGTTACATTGGCTTTTCGTCCGATAGCCATGATCTGTAATTCCATTCACCAAGTGTTATTTCAGCGCGTAGTTGAACAAGTGAATCTTCAGCAACCGATCATCGGATTATTCAAACGCTATAGCTTATACACCATACTATTCGTCCTACCCACTTTCAGCGTTTTGTTTGCTTTTATGCCCACTCTTGTTACCTGGTTGTTAGGCGCAGATTGGGAAATGACTGCCACATGCATCCGCTGGATGTTACCATGGTTGTGCATCACATGTTTGTCCAGTCCTATTTGTTTCGTTGCCGATGTCTTTATGCAACAAAAAACAGGATTCGTGTTTGAAATCCTTATAGTCTTAATGCGACTTATTGGCCTGATGATAGGCGTACTTACCCATTCTTTTATAAATGCTATCATAGGCTATTGCCTAATGAGCACAGCCATCTTGTTTGTCCAATGGCTATGGTTTATTTGGTTAGTACTACGCTACGAGAGAAAACGTTTGAGATGATAGATTTTTCCACTACATCTATCTACAAGACTATACGCTCAAAGGGACGTTCATTCAGTTTAGCTGCATAACGAGGAAAATCCGAATCATACATCTCTTTTGTGCCTACACTATAGATTTTTTCAGCATCACTTAACAAGTAAAAATCTACGAAAGATTTGCTATACTGCTCCAACGGAGCATTCGATTGAGTATCAACATGGGCAGCCGAACCCGTATTGATATAGATGCCCTTCATGTTCTCAAATTCTTTTGTCAGCCGCTCACTATCAGAAGTGATAAGAATGTTTTTGTTACTCCTTTCACGAAGGCTTACTACAAAGGTTTTACATGCCTCCACTATCTCCTTTTGACGATTAACAGATGCTGGTGCATATTGGTATTCAGGATAGTCTCCTAACAAGTTCTGCATACGAAAAGCGATGGCAATATATGCAGAAGGCAGTGACGCACGTTTTTCTGCGATGCGTTGTTCCAAATAGGGCGATGGCTTGAATAACTCATGGAACAATTCTCCCCATTTGAATTGTGAATGATAGGTCTGATTGATGATCGGCAACCAATCACGATTAGCATAACAATGTATCTGTTTTTCAGTAGGTAACTTCTGCATACGCTTCAATGTGGAGTCACCTGCCAATCGCATCATATGCACGTTGAATAGGTTATGACAAATAGCTGTGGGGGGAATCAACCAGTCATATTGATTAGGAATAGTCAAAAGCTGCAAATCAAATGGAAAAGTATAATCAATACAGAATTTACGTTGATTGACTTTGCAGAACGCATACAAGGAGACTATTCCCTTCCAACGGTCACAAAGTCCTCCATGAAAGGTCGTTCCATCAACACGAGCAATGATGCAGTGAGGAACAGGGCTAGCATCAGCCTTTAAATTATATCGGCGCAATTTACCCAAAAACTCTTTCCACTCAATAGGGAATGCCTGCAATAGGAAACGATATAACTTCTCGTTTTTTATCATAACCCGAGAGATTTTTTATATGCGTGTTTCAAATGCTTACCTACTACTTCATAACTATAAGCATCCGCATATCTACGAATCAAAGAAGAGTCATATTCTTGAGCATGATCCAACATGTGTGCCATGGCATTGCATAAACCTTCAATGTCGTTTTTTTCAACGAGAACACCTGTCTCTGGATGTATAATATCCGGTGCTATACCTACAGGGGTTGAAATAATAGGTTTGCCACAAGCTAAACTTTCAGACAGTACAACACCTGCAGTTTCGTAGTTGGAGAAGAAAACAAATGCTTCGCATTGTTGAAACCATTGTTGCACTTGCTCAGGAGTTTGCTCTCCAACAAATCGTACAACGTGTTCTATCGACAAGTCTTTACTCAATTGCTCTATACTGCAAAAATCAGGACCTGTTCCTACGATAACCAACTGAAAATCAGTCCGCTGTTGGAGAAGTTTTTTTGTCGCATGTAATATTCCTGAGATGTTCTTATGAGCATCATCAAAACAACTGATATGAAGCAATGTCTTCTTACTTGCATTTGCGGTTTGACGATCATCGGTCAAGTAAAAAAAATCATCTACAACGTTGTTGATCGGTTGATAGTTGGCTTGAATATTATGCGCAACCATTGCCTTTTGCAATGCGTTAGATACCGGCATAACACAATGAGCGTTTTTTGCTACATGTTGAGTCAAACAGGTATGAAAAAATCCTTTATAATCGGGATTTTCAGGCAAATAACCAGTCCAGTGTTCGATTACTATATAAGGAATACCATATTTGTATTTGAGCCAAATAGCCAAAAGAGCATTTTTAGTAATTACGTTTACTTGCGTCACATCAGGCATACCCCAAGTGCGCTTAATGTACTTCCAACCAGCAAGCATAGCTGCCATTCTACATCCCCTGTAATATACGTAAACCTCACGAACCAATGAGGTGTGCTGATCAACTATTTCATGTAAACTAGTGAATGATTTGTCCTCAGTAGGATAGACGTACAAGACACATACATCTACCTCTTGAAAAGCAACAGATTGAGCATGTTTGCGAACAAATAGTCCAGACATGGCATCATACCTATGCGGATACCATTCACTTACATATAATACTTTCATAATTTGTAGGCAAGGTTCTTAATGCGATTATAAAGAATAGCAAAAGCAAACAAAGGACGATAGTACTTTGTTACACTGAAATAGTTGTGAGGCTTGCTACCAAATTGCTTGTAAAATCTGGCAATACTATGCTTGTTACTTCCTTCAAAATCAAAAGCAACACCTTTTTCTCTTGCCAATTTGATTGCTTCCAATACAAGTAGTGAAGATGCTCCAGAGTCATTATACGCCACGTCAAAACATGGTATCAAGTAATACATACACTGACTATCCCAAACCAAAAATGCTGCGGCATATACGACTCCATCCGCATTGTGTATGGATAATATTTGACATTGATTTAGTCGCTGCGCTTTTAAATACAATACCAATAGAAATTCTCGAGTATAACTGATATTTCTCCTTCTTGCTTTGAGACAATCCGTGTGAAAACGATAAAATTGTTCTGCGCTGAGACTTCCATGCTCCGCATGCAAAGATAATGCCTTTTGTAAGTTGCGTTTTTGGTTCTTGGAAAATCGTTTAATGACCAAGTCTAAGTCCTCCAAATCCTCTATGCGATACGTTGTGTGCTTTTTGATCTTAAATCCCAATGACTGCAAATACGAAGGACATGGACTGTCTATGCAATAGTGCTGGTAGTAATAGTGCAACCCCATTGCCTGTAACTGTTGTGCAATATGTTGAGAAACTTGTTCTGCATACGAATGATAGGATGGGCTAATCCATACCCCACCTAATTGCGTTTCTTGAGGCATAAGAATATACGTCATCCACCACTTTTTGCGTATCAAGTATGGCATGACGGCTACAACCACCTCGTTGTCTTCTGTGAATAAAGTGTCCTCTTGCGAATTTTCCTCCGATTCAGTGAGGTCTTGTACAGGTATATGGATATCCTTTGAAGTAACTATGATTACGTCCCAAGATTTACCGGCAGTGACAGCATCCAACCACCATGATTGCATAAAAATAGGCATAGAAGGGTGCCGCTGGCAGAATTGGAGATAGAGTTCCTTGTTTGTCATGATATTAGAAATGAATTCGTTGCAAAGATACAACAAAAAAAACGAACATACAAGTTTACCTCTGTAAAAAACAGCAAACAATCATCACCATTGCCATAAAACAAAAAAAAGAGAAACCTCGAGGTTTCTCTTTGTACCCAGAGCCGGGGTCGAACCGGCACGGATTGCTCCACTGGTGTTTGAGACCAGCGCGTCTACCGATTCCGCCATCTGGGCCTTTGAAAAAGTGTAACACCATACATCTTCTTCCAAAGCGACTGCAAAAGTACTGCTTTTTTTTTATATGACCAAATTTTTGTTCAAAAAAAGTGAATAAAGGTGCTTTTTTCTTGGTGGTTCAAAAAAAATGGAGTATCTTTGTAGCGATATTGTGCCTATGTTTTCTAATTAATAACGGATATGAAAAAAATACATTCCATTCTCTTCTTGTTGGTACTGATGTTTTGTGTTCCAGTACATGCCAAAAAAACTTCCTTAAAATATGTAGATGCGCAAAACTTTCGCATTGTCAATCGAGGTTGGAAAGACCAAGTGCCTGCTTATACACGTGTCCCAGATGCACGGCTCCATCTCTTAAGGCCAGAACTCAAATATGGTTCACAATCTTCTACAGGTATAGGCATTCGTTTTCGTACCAATTCCAAAACAATAGGTGCCCGCTATAATTTGAAATATGATTTTGGCATCACTTGGATGGCCTATACGGGTATCAAAGGATCCGATTTGTATATGCTGGATGGCGAAGATTGGAGATATATTGCGACTGCTCGCCCTATAAAAGATTCCATACAAGACAAGGTGTATATCAAAACATTGGATGGAGAGATGCGTGAATATCTCATATACTTGCCCCTGTATGATGGTATCAATTGGTTCGAAATAGGTGTGGATTCTACTGCTGTCATCGAATATCCACAAGTGGATAATCCAAAATCCAGTGCCAAAGTGCTTTTCTACGGAACCAGTGTGATGCAAGGTGGATGTGCGTGTCGAGTAGGAATGACACAAACGACTATACTACAACGACGTCTGGGAGTCGAATGTGTCAATCTGGGATTCTCCGGCGAGGCTAAACTTTGGCCGGAAAACGCCAAAATGTTAGCAGATGCAGACGATAATATTGAGTGCATTGTATTAGACCCATTGATGAACAATACAAAGGAAATGGTGGATACCCTGTCCGAACAATTTGTTCGAATCATCAGAGAAGCACACCCCAATACCCCAATCATCATGGTGGAGGGAGAGATTCAACCGCATCAAGAGTATGACACGCATCTACGCGAATACAATCCATTGAGAAATAAATATTGGGAAGATTGCTACAAACGCCTCAAAAAATCAGGAATGAAAAACCTCTATTTCATGTATGGAGGTGACTATACGGGTCCTGATGGCGACGGAACAGTGGACGGAGACCACTTGACCGACTTGGGATTTGTAGAATATGCCAATCGAATAGAACCATTGTTACGCAAAGTGTTGCGCAAGCAAAAAGTTACGTTAAAAAAATAGTTGCATGATAGACTACATCAAGGGACAATTGACTGAACTAACCCCAACTTTTGCAGTGATCGAAGCTGCTGGAGTAGGGTATGAGATAAACATAGCATTACCTACCTATTCGTCGTTAATAGACAAAGCAGGAAAAGATGGCATCAAATTGTTTACATCGGAGATTATTCGAGAAGATGCCCATTTGTTATTTGGCTTTTCAACCAAAGGTGAACGCGAGTTGTTCATCATGTTAATGACGGTTAGCGGTATTGGAGCGAATACGGCACGCATGATTATGTCTGCCTATAGTGCTGCAGAGATTCGACAAATCATCGCTTTAGGCAACGCAAAAGCACTCAGTCAAATCAAAGGTTTGGGACCCAAAACAGCTCAACGAATTATCGTGGACCTGAAAGATAAAATCCTTAAAATCGACTTAGGAGACGATGCACCTGGAGAACTAATCTTAGATGTCCAAACTCCTTCAAACAATGAAACACATACCGAAGCAGTCAGCGCGCTAACGATGTTGGGATTTGCTGCGGCTGCAAGTGGCAAGGTGGTAGATAAAATATTAAAAGACAACCCTAATATTCATGTTGAACAAGTGATCAAACTTGCACTAAAAATGCTATGAGGTTAGGGGAAATATTACATATTCTTTTGAAAAAATACGTTTCTATACTTGTCTTGGCTTTGCTATCAATCTCAATGATAGCGCAAGACACTATACCCACACGCTCATTTGAGAAAGAAACATACCAAGACCTCATCGCCCCAACCACCAGTATGACTTTGGAACAACCGGACAATATCGTTACATCGGTTGATTACGATCCTGTCTCTGGAGGGTATGTGATTAGAACACGAATGGGAGATATAGACGTTGCGACACCCTATTTGATGACTGCAGAAGAATATAAGGATTATTCGGAACGTCAATTCATTCAAAACTATTGGCAGAGCAAGATTGCAGAGGTAGAACACAACAACGAATCCAAGTTCGATATCACCGATATGAAGTTCAATATCGGTCCTGCAGATAAGATCTTTGGTCCTGGAGGTGTACAACTCAAACTACAAGGAAGTGCTGAATTGCTATTTGGATTCAAACACCAGTATGTCAACAACCCAGCATTAACCCTCCGTGCAAGAAATAATAATATCTTTGATTTTGACCAGAAAATTCAAGTGAACGTAAACGGAAAAGTCGGTGAACGCTTGAATTTCAATATGAATTACAATACAGAAGCCAGTTTTAGTTTCGACCAACAAAACTTAAAATTAGCTTTCAAAGGTCAAGAGGATGATATTATTCAATCCATTGAGGCGGGTAATGTCTCCTTGAATTTAAACTCCAATCTCATACGAGGAAGTCAAGCATTGTTTGGTATCAAGACAGAACTCAAGTTTGGCAAATTACGTATCCAAGCCTTGATGAGTCAACAAAATAGTGAGTCACAATCCGTCAGTTCACAAGGTGGCGCACAAATGACCAAATTTGAAATAGCTGCGGATAGTTACGACGAAAATAAACACTTTTTCCTAAACTATTATTTCCGAGATCATTATGAAGATGCAATGGCTGCGTTGCCCTACGTGGCGAGCGGAGTCACCATCAATCGTATTGAAGTTTGGGTAACAAACAAACGTGGCAACTACGATCAAGCAAGAAACGTGGTAGCATTCACCGACTTGGGTGAGAGTGAAAACAAACACATCAGCAATCCTGAACATTTTCAAGCCACACCAGGATTCTCCTCGCATGCAATGCCGGACAACCGAGCGAATAAGTTGTATGCATCCATCAAAGATCAACCTCAGATACGCGATATACAACAAGTCAACGCATACTTACAAACACAATCCACAATATGGGGCATCACCGGTGGAGAAGATTATGAAAAAATCGAATCCGCACGTTTGTTGTCCAGCAACGAGTACACACTCAACACAGCATTGGGATTCATATCACTCAAGTCTGCATTAAATCAAGATGAAGTGTTGGCGGTTGCGTACGAATATACCTATGCAGGACAAGTGTATCAAGTCGGTGAGTTCTCTACAGATTTGGTCGATACCACGCAAACCAAGGCTCCCAACCTTATCCTCAAAATGCTCAAGGCGAGCAACAATGCCCCACATCCTCGTAATGCAGAACGAGAAGCGAAAGGCGAAACGGAATATGGTACATGGGACTTGATGCTAAAGAATGTTTACGCATTAGGAGCATCGCAAATGTCAAGCGACAAGTTTGAACTCTATATCATGTACCGAAACGACTCTATAGGTACTGAATTGCAATATCTCCCCGATGGACCGATAAAGGGAAAACAACTGCTCAGAGTAATGAACCTTGACAAACTGGATACGAAAAACAATCCTTATCCAGATGGTCGCTTCGACTACGTGGAGGGATATACAGCACTTTCCTCGTCAGGACGCATTATCTTCCCTGTGCTTGAACCTTTCGGTGCGCATCTCAGCAAAGTCTTGAACAATGACCCAACCTTAGTTTCACAGTATTGCTTTACAGAACTCTACGACTCTACTTTGGTGATGGCACAGGAAATGAGCGAGAAAAATAAGTTTACACTACAAGGCAAATACAAGGGAAGCAATGGTAGCGAAATACGCCTCAATGCGATGAATGTACCCCGAGGAAGTGTAGTGGTAACTGCCGGTGGTGCTACGTTGGTCGAGAATGTTGATTATACCGTGGATTACACCATGGGTACCGTTACCATACTCAACCAATCCATCTTAGAATCCGGAACCAATGTGGAAGTACGATTAGAAAATCAATCCATGTTCTCTATACAACGCAAGAGCCTCTATGGGGCACATTTGGAATACGAATTCAACAAAGACTTCCAATTAGGTGGTACCATCATGCACTTGCGCGAACGTCCTTTAACCACCAAAGTCAATACAGGAAGCGAACCTTTGGCAAATACAATATGGGGACTCAATCTCAATTATCGTACCGAGTTGATGGGATTAACCGCCTTGCTTGATAAGATTCCTTGGATACAAGCTACACAACCTAGTATGTTCCAAATCAATGCAGAGTTTGCCCACCTTATACCTGGCCATACCAACGATGTGGGTTCGGCAGGAACAGCATACATGGATGATTTTGAATCTACCAAGACATCCATCGATCTACACTATCCCAATTATTGGTTCTTGGCATCCACTCCATACAATGTCAATGGCAACAAACGTTTCCATTTAGATGCCAAAAAGAGCAACTCCATAGACTACAACCGTGATAGAGCATTGCTCACTTGGTATGTTGTGGACCCTATCTTTGGACATCCACAGACCAATACTCCACAGCATATCAAAAATGATGTCAACGCGATGTCTGACCACCGCACACGTATCGTTTACGAACAGGAAATCTATCCCAACAAAGGAGTCCTTCCTAACGAAGATACGCGAATGAGCATCCTTAACCTAAGTTTCTACCCCAAAGAGCGTGGACCATACAATATCTCCGCAGACGAGTTTAATTCAAGCGGTGAACTCACAGATCCAAGCAGCCGCTGGGGAGGTATGATGAGAAGATTGGACAATACTGACTTCGAGACATCCAATATCGAATACATCGAGTTTTGGTTGATGGACCCATTATTGACCAACCAACAAGGATTTACTGGTGGTGACCTATACATCGACCTGGGAGATGTCAGCGAGGATATTCTACGAGACGGCAAGAAATCGTTTGAACATGGACTACCTTTGAACGAGGAGACCAATTTGACCGAGAGCACTATATGGGGAAGAATACCTAAAACGACCAGTACTACTGTGGCATTCTCCAACGAGGATGGTGCACGCGAAAAACAAGATATTGGTCTCAATGGCCTTACAACAGAAGAAGAATTCTTGTTCGAATACAATGGCGCAAAACCTTATGCAGATTTTGTTACAGCCTTACGCAACAAGGTGACCAATCCTACCAAAGTAGCTGAATGGAATGCAGACCCTTATTCGCCATTCAATGACCCTGCTGGTGACAACTATCACTATTACCGTGGAAACGATTTGGATGACCGTCAAGTACCTATCTTGGAACGTTACAAACGCTTCAATGGAACAGAAGGCAACTCACCCGAACCTGCTTCCAATGCCACCTATGGATCTGCTTCCACGCTTCAACCAGATATAGAGGATGTGAATGCGGACAATACCATGAATGAGTACGAGAAATACTTCGAATATCGTGTGTCATTACGACCTGGTGATCTGGAAGTGGGCAAACAACACATTGCTGAGAAAAAGATTGCTCGTGTGAAACTCAAAAATGGTGAGTATGCAGATGTGGCATGGTACCAGTTCAAGATACCTTTGAGAGGACAATCAATGCAACAAATAGGGGGCATACGTAACTTCAAATCCATTCGATTCATGCGTATGTATATGACAGGGTTTGAGGAAGAAACGCACCTGCGATTTGCTACACTCAGTTTAGTGCGTGGTGAATGGCGTACATACACCAAAGGACTATACAAGGATGCTACTACAGGAAGACAAAATGCCGAATCTCCCAACTTATCTACCCTTGTAGATGTACAAGCGGTGAATATCGAAGAGAATAGCAATCGCACCCCAGTCAATTATGTATTACCTCCTGGCATATCTCGTCAGACAGACCCTGGCCAAGCACAACTCATTGCGCAAAACGAACAAGCGATGGTCTTGAGGGTACACAATCTGGAGTATAACGATGCCAAAGCCGTATATAAAAACATCATCTACGATCTGCGCAATTATAAACGCCTATTGATGTTTATCCACGCCGAAGCACTGGAAACAGATTTTGAAGAGCAAAAAATCAAAGATGGTGATTTAGCTTGCTTCATACGCTTGGGTAGCGATATGACCAATAACTACTACGAGTACGAGATTCCATTGAAAGTAACACCTCCTGGTGTTTATAACAATGACGACCAAAACCAACGTGCTACGGTTTGGCCAAAGGAAAATCAATTGGACGTACCTTTTGAAGTGTTTACAAAAGCAAAATCCGAGCGCAATAGAGCCAAACGTGCTGGCAGTTCTACCGTCGGAAACACAATCCCGTATGTCATCTATGATACGGACAACGACAAACCCGAGAACAAGATTACCGTGATGGGTAATCCTACTCTTGAGAACATAGAACACGTGATGATTGGTGTGAGAAATAGAAACAATCACAAAACAGGTGGCGTCAATGGTGAGGTTTGGATCAATGAACTTCGTATGTCCGAATTCAACGAGGAAGGAGGCGTTGCTGCTATGGCAAATATGTCTCTTGGCTTGAGCGATATAGGACAAGTCAATGTGGCTGGTAGATTGGAAACAGCAGGCTATGGTAGTATCGAGAGCAATGTCCTGAACCGAAACATGGACAATGTATATCAAATATCTGTCAGCGCAGCACTCGAAGCGGGACGACTCTTCCCTGAACAAGCCAAACTCCAAATACCATTGTATGTCTCTTATACCAAAGACGTAACTTCGCCTAAATATGATCCATTGGATACCGATGTCAAATTGGAGGAAACATTGGATACTTACGAAACCAAAGAAGAGAAAGATTCCATACGTCAACGTGCGAATACTTCCAAAGAAGCCATCAGCTTCAGTATGAGCAACATGAAGGTCAATGTGCATTCCAAGAAAAAGGATATGTTCTATGACCCTGCCAACTTCACCATATCTGCTTCCTATAACAAACAAACGCAAAAATCACCTGAGTTAGAATCAGATGTTACCAGCGAGCAGAAAGGATCGTTCAATTATGCATATTCCTTCAATCCTAAACCATGGGAGCCTTTCAAGAAAGTGGAAAAAGTTAAGAAGGTCAAATTCTTAAATGAATTCAACCTTTATTACTTGCCACAATCATGGGCTTTCTCTACCAATATGCTACGAACCTTTGCACATCTCAAGATGCGTAATTTCAATCAAGAAGTGGCTTCTTCCAACCCTATCTCTGCTACGTTAGAAGAATTGACATTCTCCAAAGACTTTACTTGGGATCGTAACTTTGATTTCAAATATGATTTGACCAAGAACCTCAAGTTCACATTCCATACGGCGATGAACTCTACCGTTGACGAAGGATACTATACACCTGAGATCATCAAGGACTATGCTTTCTCAAACGATTTGTACGAAGGATGGAAAGATACCATCCAACGCAACATGGGCACATGGGGCAAACCATACAACTATCAACAAGTATTTACAGCTTCATGGAATGTGCCATTCAATCGTATTCCATATTTAGAAGCCTTGACGGCAAGTGCATCCTATAATGCTACCTACACATGGAATCGTACTGCACAACGTCTTGCACAAGAGGTCAATCCAGGCAATACCATTTCAAGTACCGCAGCATGGCAAGCAGATGGACAAATCAACTTCGAAACATTATATGGCAAGTCTAAGTATTGGAAACAACTCAACCAACGTTTCTCTTCCAGAGGACAACGTCGAGCATTTAGACCAAAGAACTATAGCGAAACAGTCAATCTGGAAGCGAATGTGCCAGTCGAAATTGTACACCGCTTGAATTCCGAAGCGCTGGACGTAATCGTAATGGATTCTAAAGGCAAAAAGGTAAATGTCAAAGTTACTACAGATGGTACCTCCAAGATACAAATAACGAGCAAGAAATCCATCAATGATGTATCGGTCAAGATTAGTACACGCAATCCTAACCAACGTACTGCATCGCAATTAGCAGGCGATTTTATGGCATACTTTGGAACCATGGTTCGTCGTTTACAAGTCACTTATCGACACACCAATTCTCTAACCATGCCAGGTTTCTCACCACAAGTAGGCTTCATGGGACAAAGTCATATAGACAATGCCTATGCACCAGGTTGGGATTTTGCTTTTGGATTTATTTCAGACGACTACGTACAAAAAGCCAAAGATCGTGGATGGTTATATGTAAGCAACGAGTTAAGCCAACCTGCCTTGAAAGCCAATACCTCAGACTTTGACGTCAAATTGGTTCTTGAGCCTTTCCCTGGCTTCAAGGTACAAGTCAATGGCAAACGATACAATGCACAGTCTTCTTCTCTCTTGTATAGCGTGGATAGCATGGGCGTCTATGCACTACAAGACAATATGACAGGTTCTTATAATATAACGCAAGTGGCTATAGGTACAGCATTCGCCAAGATAGGTGCTGCCGAAGACAACTTCTCTTCTGAAGTCTTCACACAATTCTTAGCCAACCGCAATATTATGGCCAATCGTATTCAACAACGCTATGCCAACGTCCTTTATCCTTCCGATGGATTTATGACGGGTGGAGACTATGCTGCACTCCGTGGTCAAACCTATGATGCTTCCAATGGAGGCGTCAATAAAAACTCTGCGGATGTACTTGTTCCTGCTTTCTTTGCAGCATATACTGGACGTGATATACATAATGTGAAATTCAACCCATTCTTGTCAATTTTAAATATCCTACCAAACTGGAGCGTTACCTTTGACGGATTGGGACGTATTCCATGGCTACGCGAACGATTCAAATCCATCACGCTAACCCATGCATATACATGTAAATATGCTATTGGTTCCTATAGTTCCTATTCTACATGGGTAGGTGCCGCAGGCGACGACAAAACAATAGGCTTTACCCGTGATGTTGTCACAGGCAATCCTGTTCCATCTACTGCTTTTGACATATCCTCAGTCAACCTGACCGAGTCCTTCTCTCCATTGATTGGATTGAATATGACAATGAAAAATTCCTTGGCTATCAAGGCAGAGTACCGCAAACAACGCACCTTGGCTTTGAATGTAACGTCCATTCAAATTACCGAAGGTCATACCAACGAGTTTGTTATAGGTGCAGGATATACAGTCAAGGATCTAAGTTTTGTTGCGAAGTCAAAAGGTGGCAAACAAAAGAAAGTAAGCAACGATTTGAAAATCAATGTTGAAGTAAGCTACAAAAACATCATGACCTTGTTGCGAAAAGTAGAAGAAAACATTACCCAAGCAAGTAGCGGAAACAAAGTGTTTGGCATCAAATTGAGTGCTGATTATGTCTTGTCACAAAAAGTTAGTTTGCAACTCTATTACGACCACGAGGGTACAACACCTTTGATATCCTCAAGCTATCCTATCAAATCGGATAATGTCGGAATCAATGTCAAACTAATGCTAACACGTTAATCTTCCTATTGAACTTTTTCGTTTGACAGTGGAAAGCAATATTCGCATAGGGATTATTGGTCCTGAATCAACAGGCAAAACCACTTTGACCAATCAATTAGCAGCAATATATTCGGGCACTGCGGTGCCTGAATATGCTCGAACATACGTAGAGCAATTACAAACCCCTTATACCTACGAGGACGTCTGTAATATTGCAAAAAAACAAATAGAGGAAATTTCCTCTATCTATGATACACAATACGTATTTTTCGATACCGAACTTATTATTACCTATGTTTGGTTTATCTACAAGTATGGCAATTGCCCCGATTGGTTCAAGAAAGGACTACTTACCTATCGCATGGATGCTTATCTACTTTGCTATCCTGATATCGCTTTTGTCCCAGACCCTGTGCGCGAAAATCCGCATATTAGAGAAGAACTTTTTCTTACCTACCTTGATGAAGTGGAAAAATTGGGCACACCTTATTATATAATAAAGAAGTCAGACCGAGACTATATAAAGGACCTACTGCAGCAGATCTCACCATCCACTTTAGTCCTTACTGAAGAGAATTCGAAAGGCGTCTGCCACTTTCTTAACAGGCTTCACCTCAATGGATAGATTTTGCTTATTATAAACCTGTCCTGCGGGTATGATAATACGCTTGAAACCTAATTTCTGAGCTTCCAAAATGCGTTGGTCTATGCGATTAATAGGTCTTATTTCGCCAGCCAATCCCACTTCACCTGCCAAGCATGTTTCGCCATCCAATGCTATATCCATATTGCTACTCAAAACGGCAGCCATGATGGCCAAGTCAATCGCAGGGTCATTCACGCGCAGACCACCCGCAATATTGATAAACACATCTTTTTGTAGCAACTTAAAACCAACCCTTTTCTCCAGAACAGCCAACAACATGTTCAAACGCCTTCCATCAAACCCTGTAGATGAACGCTGAGGAGTACCATAAGCAGCACTACTTACGAGCGCCTGAACTTCTATCAGGAAAGGTCTGATGCCCTCTATTGCTGAGGCTATTGCTATACCACTCAAACCTTCATGATTTTGTGAAAGCAAAAGCTCACTCGGATTGGTTACTTCACGCAAACCATTTTGACGCATTTCAAAAATACCAATCTCCGAAGTTGAACCAAAACGATTCTTTTGTGCTCGAACGATACGATACATATAGTGCTGATCGCCTTCAAACTGGAGAACAGTGTCCACCACATGCTCCAAAACCTTAGGACCTGCCAATGCACCATCTTTGTTGATATGACCAATGATGATAAAAGGGATATTGGTTTCTTTGGCATATTGCATGATCTTAGCCGCACACTCACGCACTTGACTTAGGCTGCCTATCGTCGAATCAACTCCTTCTGTACTGATGGTTTGTATAGAGTCAATTACAACGATGTCTGGTTTTATTTGAGTCGTCTGTTCCAGAATGTTTTCAAGCGATGTCTCCGATAATATGTATAGATTCTTAGGATCACCTTCCAATCGTTCTGCACGCATCTTGAGCTGCTTGGCACTCTCCTCACCACTCGCATAGAGACTCTTACGATCACTCATCAACATGAGAACTTGAAGTGCAAGCGTCGATTTACCTATACCAGGGTCACCTCCCAACAATACAAGACTACCTGGAACCAAACCTCCTCCAAGGACTCGATTGAGTTCTCCACAATGCATGTCTATGCGAACATCCTCTTGATAAGATATTTGGGATAGGAGTTGGGGCGACTTGGTTTGTGATGTATATTTATGATTCGCTTTGGTTGATGTCATCTCTTCTATATATGTACCCCACTCACCACAAACAGGACATCTACCTAACATCTGTGGCGACTTTGCTCCGCATGAAGAACATACATATTGAATAGAAGATTTAGCCATAAGCGAAAAAAGATTATATATCAAACGATGTCTTTTCTTTTGCTAATAGGGTGTTTGAAAACACTTGCTTTGCCTCTTTGAGAAACGCTTTGTGATTTTCTTCCCTTGCAGAGAAATGACCAATAATGAGTTGCTTAGCATTAGCCTGCTGTGCTATAGTGGCAGCTTGCTTAGCAGTCGAGTGCATCGTTTTAGAACAACGAAAATTGTTTTCTTCTGTGTAGGTGGACTCATGATACAAAGTATCCACAGCATAGATTTGTTGTACTATCTTAGGATAGAACATCGTATCAGAGCAGTATGCATAACGCTTTCTGGGCAATTGATTACGATGCCTTTCTGTAAACAAAAATCCGCAAGTGGGAACAGAATGCTTGAGCGGAATCGTCTCCACCGTTATCGTTCGATCCTCAAAAATCACTTCTTGCTTTCTTGGGTTGATATGATGAAATACCAATTCATAACTCATACCCTCGCAATGGTAATCCAGCAAGGGACGAAGCAATTTCTCCAAATCGCCATGAGCATATATATGCAGAGGTTGGGTGCGACCCATCATGGCCAAGGTGGAGATCAGACCGATCAAACCAAAACAATGGTCCCCATGCAGGTGACTAATAAACACGGTGTACAATCTGGAAGTGTGCAAACCTAATTTGCGAATAGCCAATTGTGTCCCCTCTCCACAATCAATAAGGAACGACTTATCACACAGTTCAACTATCTGTGATGACGGCGAATTTTGAAATGTAGGCATAGCACTACCACACCCAAGTATGGTTACACGTGCACTCATAGTTTCATCGAATGTTTAGGAATATTCTTAAGAATACGTTCTTTGTATATTGGGGAAAATCTCCTCCCATCAACCAACCATAATAACCCTTATCTCGTCTGAAGACGTCCTCCACGCGTTGTCCTTTGTATTTGCCAAAATTGAAAATCTCCTTACCCATGCTATCATAGGCTACACGGCCTGCAAAATCAGCAAATCTATTAGGACCTTGTGTGTACTCTGCCAACGATTCTACACTTACAGGCAAGTCATTATAACGATCAAGTTGAGCCATCAAAATCTCAAAAGTAGCTTTCGTATCAGCTTCAGCTGAATGGGCATCTTCAAGATTCTTATTGCAGTAGAAACGATATGCTGCAGATAGGTTTCTGGGCTCATTACGTTGGAAAATAGTAAACACATCTATCATCTTCTTGTTTTTGATATCTATGTTTATTCCTACGCGAAGAAACTCCTCTGCCAACAAAGGTATATCAAAGTGATTGCTATTATAACCTGCTATATCAGAATCTTGCAACACCTCTGCTATCTCAGGTGCTATTTCTTTGAAAGTAGGACAATCCACCAAATCTTGGTCATATATACCATGCACCGCACTGGCTCCTTCAGAAATGTGCATTTGAACCTCGATGGTAGAACCTATCGCATTAGGATCGGGTTTCAGTTCGGTAGGCTTAACACGATAGGTCTTACATTGAGATGATGCGTCTGGAAACAACTTATAGTAACTGATTTCTACTATTCTATCAGTAGCAATGTTGAGTCCTGTTGTCTCAAGGTCAAAAAATACTAAAGGTCTATTGAGTTGTAGTTTCATTAGTCGTTGAGCAACATTGGCATTAATAACATTAGCAATTCTTGATTTGGTTCATCCTCTGTTGGAAGGATAAGACCTGCTCTTCCTGGATCTGCCAATTTGAACATGACGTCACTGGAAGTGATGCTGTTAAGTATCTCAATCAAGAATGGCGCTTTGAAACCAATAGCCATAGGAGCTCCTGAGTAAGAGCATACCAATGTCTCCTCTGCGTTGGTTGAGAAGTCTATATCTTGTGCTGAGATAGACAAGGTGTCTTGTGATAGAGCCAACTTAAGCAAACTGGTACCTGTGTTTGCAAAGATAGCAACACGCTTACAAGCATTGATGATAGTTTGTCTATCTACCACAACGATGTTTTGATTGTTTTGTGGTATTACAGCATTGTAGTTAGGGAAACGACCTTCTATTTGTCGGCATACAATGCGAGTGTTACCAAAGGTAAAGGTTGCATTCTTCTCTCCAAAACTTACAGTAACATCATCACTCTCCTTGCCCAATACGCTCTTAAGCAAGGTAGCAGGTTTCTTTGGAAGGATAAAACTGATAGGGTTCTCTGTCTTGATGTTGATGTTGCGATATCTAACCAATCGATGAGCGTCTGTTGCTACCAAGGATATACCATCTTCTTTCAAATCAAAGAATATACCATTCATTACAGGGCGCAACTCATCATCTGCAGTACAGAAGATAGTTTTGTTGATGGCATCAAGCATTTCGTTAGCTGGCATTGAGAAAGTTTTGTTTGCGTCATTCTCAATTGGCATCTCTGGATATTCATTGCCGTTGGCTCCAACGAAACTATAAGTACCGTTGATGCTATTAATCTTCATTCCAAAGTTCTCATCATCGATTGAGAAAGTCAATGGTTGTTCTGGAAACTCTTTGAGTGTGTCAAGCAGCAATTTGGCTCCACTTGCTACTTTACCTCCACCTTGAGCATTTTCCACTTCAAGTGAAGTTCTAATGGTAGTCTCTCCGTCTGATGCAGTCAGAGTCAACGTATTGTCTTTAAGTTCAAAAAGAACAGTTTCAAGAATTTGAAGACTATTCTTAGCTGCGATTACTCTACTTACAGCTTGCAACTGTGCGAACAACTTGGTGCTTGATACATTAAATTTCATATTCTATACGGTGTTATATTGGTTAACATTCTGTTTTATAAGCATTTAATTTGTGCCTACATTTCGACGGCAAAGATACAAAAAATATACCATTTATGCAAGAAAAATAAAAAATATCTCTCATTACTATCGTTTTAGCCTTTTATAGGCCTAATATTTACTTATTTTGTCTTCCTATAAAAGTCGAGTTGCCTTCCTTTCTCCTTCTCTAAATTAGTGAGATGCCTGTTATTCAACTCGTTTCCTCTTTTCTATGTTCATTATCCCAGATGTTATTCAGTTCGTTTCCTCTTTTCTATGTTCATTATCCCGAATGTTATTCGGACTTGTTTTATCTCTTCTATGTTCATTATCCCAGATGATATTCAACACGGTTCCTCTTTTCTATGTTCATTATCCCGAATATTATTCGGACTCGTTTCCTCTTTTCTATGTTCATTACAGCGAATGTTATTCGCTCTCTTTTTCATTGTCTCATAGGTCAGTTTTTCAATTGCTCCTCTAAGTTAGGGTGTGAAGGAGTGCAACGGAATGCACTCCGAGTGCAGCGCCCGAAAAGTCCCCACTCTGAGGAAATAGCGCAAACATAGAATTATTGTCCGAAGAACTGAGGGGTCTGTCACCCCCAAACGCAAACCCGGAGCGTCCTTCCAACGGAATGGAAGGAGCGGCATCCGCCTAGGAAGGTAACTTAATATATATTTTATCTGTTTGCTTTTGGGATAAGCGGAGGTACGAGTTGCCTCAACGATGACGGAGTCATCGGTCCATGCAACCTCGTTACCGAACGCGCCCCTATACCCTTGCTATTTACATATAAGTTCGAGACTGAGATTTCACACATAAACAAAAAAAATCGTTCCCGAAAGGAGAACGATTTTTTTATAGAATTAAGTCAAATAGATTTGATAATCCGTCTAACTTCTTAGGGCACCTCACTTTTTATTGTCTTGTTCAATACAAATAACAAGAGCTATAAATTCAAATTTCCGCTGTTGATAATTTAGCAAAGAGATATCTTAAAATAATAAGCGTGATCCTTTTTTAAGCCGCATATATACTCAGCAGCTGCTCCCAGATGCGTCATGGATCCTACTGTATAAGTTCCACTAACATGTATAGATTTAGACGTAACGAATTTATTGGTATCAGCATCATACACCTTCACCAATACTTGAACAGATGAGGTACTTTCGTTGGTAAGCTGAACAGGAACACACCCCTCAGAATCTGATTGATTACTACTATACTCCAAC